>ERZ889078.149-NODE-149-length-59955-cov-10.779165_pt1 | contig 59955 bp, 48 predicted proteins | sample MGYA00521266_ERZ889078 | MGnify/ENA primary metagenome ERZ889078 (study PRJEB32303, sample SAMEA104408618) | aquatic metagenome | biome: Brackish water; feature: Pelagic; material: water | place: Baltic Sea | collected 2014-06-16T06:34:00 | depth 76,534 m ... | reverse complement strand
ACATATCCCATCCCAAAGCTTACCTTTTTACCTTGCTAGTCCATCGCTGGGCCATGTATCACTTTGGATTTTTGCTTGAGCCGAAAAGTCAATGCGAGCAATAAACCTGAGCCAACAAAACTGCAGAAATAAAGGAGCGATTCACCGGCTGGATGCAAGAGATAGCTTCCCATGCCAAAAAGTAAGCTATAGGCAGATATGACCGCCAAGATCCAACGGGCGAGCAATACGCGTAAGGAAGTGAGGCCATTGGCAAAGATGCGCTCTTTGAAGCCAGGCCATGCGCTTGAGGGCTTCGTCAGTAGTAAGACAAGAAGCCAGCATATTGTGGTAAAGCTCACCGTAAAAAAGAAGGAATTCGGGAAGGTGGTGAGAGATTTGGATAGCCACCCACTGCGCGCGAGTCCATAGCCTATAAAGGGGGCTAGGGTTGCGGTAATTTCTACGTAAGCATTAATTCGGCCCCAAAACCATCGTAAAATCAAGACTAAGCCCAGCCCGGCGCCACACTCCATGATAAATTGCCAAACGCTTGAGATGCTATGGATTTGGGTTGAGACCAATAAACTAACCAATGCCAATAGAATGACAAGCCGGCGGCTGCGTTTAACAATCGTGTTTCCATCGGGGTTCTCCTTGGCTAATCGAATCCAAACATCATTCATGAGATACGAAGCACCCCAATTGAGCTGGGTAGAAATGGTACTCATATAGGCACTGAAAAAGGCCACCAACATCAAACCCATCCACCCTTTTGGAAGGTAATGTTTCATGGCAAAGATGTAACCAAAACGCGGACTGCTATGGTACTTCAGTGATTCTGCCAAATGCGGATCGTCTTGCGCTGCATTGCGCAATCCTTCACGGACGACAAGAACTTTGGTTGCCTGTTCCAAATTTGCTGGCGTTTTTTCACCCGTCAACCATTCTGGGGTATAGCCTTCCATCGCCTGGACTTCGGTTAAGGCAGGCTGAAGTGCGATGGGGGCATCGGTGTTAACACGAAAGAGCGTAATAGCCGCTAATCCAACCAATATCCACGGCCACGGCCGCAGGGCATAATGCGCAAAATTGAAAAATAAGGTGGCGGCCACTGCGTGGTTTTCATCCTTTGTGCTCATCACACGCTGTGCTATATATCCGCCGCCGCCGGGTTCGGCACCAGGATACCATGCACTCCACCACATCATCCCAAAATAGGCAAAGAATGCACCGATGCCAATGGCAAGACCATTCCCGCTGCCCTCTGCCCCAATAGCAGGAAAGAAGTCAAGCGTTTCTGCAGGCAAAGCTTCACGCAAACCGTTAAGCCCGCCTACCTCTGGAGATTGGATCACAAAAACAGCCAAAGCAATACTGCCGATCATAGCAAGAATAAACTGCACAGCATCTGTCAGCACCACACCAAAAAGGCCACTGGTGGCAGCATAAAGTGCCACAACCAAAGTAAGCCCTGTTGTCAGCCAAAATGCCGTCATGGGAGGTAGGCCAAAAAGCCCTTCTAAAACAGAGGTCATGGCGACATGCACCCAACCCAAAATAAGTAGATTGATAAACAATCCTAAATACACGGCACGGAATACCCGTAGCCATAAGGCAGGTTTTCCATGATAGCGCAACTCGATCAATTCCGCCTCCGTGACGACGCCTGCGCGCCGCCATAAGGGAGCAAACACCACGGCGGTGAGCATACCTCCAGCCAATAAATTCCACCATAGCCAGTTGCCACTGATTCCGTATTGGCCTACGAGTTCTGTCACCGCTAACGGGGTATCGGCCGCAAAGGTGGTTGCAACCATAGATAGACCGGCAAGCCCCCAAGGGAGATTTCGGCCACCCAGAAAGTAACCTTCAAGTGATTTCTCCGCCTTTCTCCCGGCCCACATGCCGAGGCCAATCATGCCTATAAGTGCCACGGCAATCAAGGCAATATCAAGTGGATATAGGTATATGGAATCCATGGGAAAAAGGTACAACACCGGGGTATAAGAATTCGGGGCTTGAAATGCGAAAGGCATTAAACGTTTATATACGCTTACAACAGGATCAAGCAATTACAGGGTTGTACTTTTGGCATCAAATCTCACAACTCATGAATGTATTGCTCTTTGGCTCTGGTGGCCGTGAATCTGCACTTGCTTGGAAATTGGCTCAATCACCCCTTTTAGACCATTTGTTTATTGCCCCAGGTAACCCTGGAATGAAAAAGTACGGCACCTGTATTGGGCTGGATTGGAAAGACCGTGACGCGGTTAGCCACCTTTGTGAGGCTGAGAATATTGGGATGGTCGTGATTGGCCCAGAAGACCCCTTAGTAGACGGTCTGTCAGACTTCTTTGCACAGACGCCAGGGCTGAAGCACATTCATGTCATTGGACCCAAAAAAGCTGCAGCTCAGTTGGAGGGGTCCAAAGACTTCTCAAAACAATTTATGGAGCGCCACGGCATTCCGACGGCGGGACACCGCACCTTTGAGGAACATCAATTGGAAGAAGCAAAACAATACTTGGCTACCATTGATGGCCCCTATGTCCTTAAAGCAGATGGTTTAGCAGCAGGTAAAGGCGTCGTGATTTTAGACAGCCTTTCAGATGCCTTACACGAAATGGATGCCATGCTAGGTCAGGCAAAATTTGGCGCAGCTTCTAGCCGAGTCGTGGTAGAAGAATTCTTGGTCGGCATCGAATTTTCCATGTTTGCCCTCACCGACGGAAAGGACTATATGATGATGCCGGAAGCGAAGGACTATAAGCGCATTGGAGAAGGGGATCAAGGGTTAAATACCGGCGGGATGGGGGCCGTATCACCCGTCCCTTTTGTGACAGAGACCATCCGGAAAGAGGTGTTAACCAAAATCGTAGAACCCACTATTCGTGGCTTAGCCCTGGAGAAAATGGACTATGTAGGCTTTATTTTCTTTGGCCTCATCCTTACCAATAAAGGGGTGAAGGTGATTGAATATAATTGCCGAATGGGCGATCCAGAAACCGAGGTGGTCATACCTCGGGTGGATGAAGATCTATTGCCCTTATTTGCAGATGCAGCAAAAAAACAATTGCTCACGCGCCCCATGGCAAAAAAAGAGGAAGCGGCATGTGCCGTTATGATGGTCTCTGGCGGGTACCCTGAAGCTTATTCAAAAGGAAGGACCATCTCGGGTTTAGAGAAGGTGCAAGGGGTGCATGTTTTTCATGCAGGTACAGCAGAGAAGGACGGTCAGATTGTCACCCAGGGTGGCCGCGTACTGTGTGTCACAGGGATGGCGCCCACGGCATCTGCAGCGTTGACCTTAGCGTATGCCCAACTGGATCAAATTGAATTTGAAGGGGCGTATCGCCGAAACGACATCGGCGTTGATCTTGGATTGCGAAACCTATAAGGCTAGAAAGAAAAAAGCCGCCTCGGTAGGGACGGCTTTGCCATAAGTCGTATGACAGCGATTACTTTTCATCCGCCTTTTGGTGCTTACGCATTTCCATCATCCAGTAAATGCCTAAACCAGCACCAACAGCCATAAACAAGTAGTTGACAGCGTTGCCTACAGTAGGAAGAAGTTGGAAAGACCAAGTAAGAAAATCACCAAGGCCTTCAAAAAACGAACGGAGGGGCATATGAGTCCAATTAATTTGTAGCAAATTTACAGAAAAGCGTGCGCCAACCCAATCATATTTTCAAAAATCCTCACCCGGGGATTGTGGTTGTCCTATTTATGGGAACGGCAGGAGGCACTGCACTGTTTAATTTTTGGGCATTGGGGCAGTGGCCCTTTGCTTCTTTGGCGGCATGGACTACACCTGCGCTTGTGGGAATAGCCGCATGGTTTATCAATGTGGTCTTGGTCTATCGAAGCCGTTACCTCAAAACCAATTATCTCTTGGGGTGGTACTGGTTTTGCCTAATGTTGGCGCTACACCCACAGGGGATCACCCCAGATGCAGTATGGGCAAGCATGGGTATTTCTGTATGGCTTGCCATGGCCTATGAATTGAGTGATGAACGCAAAGATGCCCTCTTTACGCGGTCTAATCTTGGTTTGTTTTCTGCTTTTTTGGGCGTCTTTTCAATCAGTTGGTGGAGTCTTTTACTACCCTCCCTTTTTGCCCTTCGGACAGGAACGTTAAGGCAACCCCCACGATATTTTTTGCAAGTCGCAGCAGGATGGTTTGTAGGGCTGGCTAGTGTTTTCACTTTTGCGGCTTATACCGGAAATCTAGCGACGTATGTGAATGAAATTGCCCAAGTAGGGTCAAGGCCTTGGTCTTTTCAATGGCTACCAGTGGGTTATTTTGCCCTTGCTTTTTGGATGTTGTTTGCTGTATTTGAAACCATGCGGGCCATGCGTTCTGCAAAAAAGGCAAAACGACGCGGGCTCATCATGAGTTGGATTGGAATTATCTGGGGAGTTTCATTAATTCTTTGGCAAGGGGAGCACGCCCAGGCCGGGGCAATTCTAGCCGTCTTTGCTGCTCCGCATATTGTCAATTTACAATCATACCTAACGAAGGCTTGGATGATTAGGACACTGGATGCATCACTTGTAGGCGCGGCCATTTTGGGACTCGTCATGTCCCACCCGCTCTAAAGATTAAAGCGAATCGGGAGCAAAAAGCGCTTTTAATTCCGTGGCGTCTTCGGGCTTCATTTTACCTGATAGGATTAAGGCTAATTGCCTTCTACGCAATGCGCCATCAAAGCGTTGTTTTTCTTCCGCACTTTCTGGCAACAACGGGGGCACCTCGATAGGGTTGCCAATTTGGTCAACGGCGACAAAGGTGTAGATAGCCTCATTGCATTTAGTGCGTTCGCCAGAACCGCGTTGATCTTCCGTGAAGACATCAATAAAGACTTCCATGGAAGAAGTAAAAGCGCGGCTTACTTTGGCTTCCATTGTAACAATGGATGCTTGAGGAATAGCTTGCTTAAAAGAGACGTGATTGACGGTTGCCGTCACAACAGTTCTTCGGCAATGACGATGCGCTGCAATGGCGGCACAACGATCCATCCAGCTTAGCAGTTGCCCGCCAAACAGGTTATTTAAGTTGTTCGTGTCGTTAGGAAGTACAATCTCCGTCATGACGGTGAGAGACTCTATGGCGCGTTTTTCCTTCATTCGCTATAAATCCAAACCGCAGGGAAGGCCTTCTTGGCTTCCTCTTTTGCAGCTTGCGCTGCATCGCGTTTGGTAAAGGTACGAAGGGCAACCTTGGTCAAGCCGACTTTGGCATCAATGACCTTTGCAGGATACCCTGCCTTTTGAAGTTGACCCACTAGACGGTGTGCATTTTCAATGTCCTGAAAAGCCCCAACCACGAGCGAATAACCATGTGCTGTAGACGTACCTTCACTGGCCTTTTTAACTGGTGCAACAGGGGCAGTGGCGGGTGAAATAACCTCAGGAGCCACATCTTCTTCGGAAGCTTCCGTAATCAAAGGCATCTCAGGCGCTACAACAGATGTAAATAAGTCAGGAACAATCTCATCGGCTGACGCATCATCAGCCCACCAAGACTGAACATTTTCGGTCCAATTCTCCCAATTAGGCTGAATAGAGGCGTTCTGAACAAATTCTCGGAAGTCTGATTTGGTTGTGCCTAATGCCATCAAGCTTATAGCACCGGCAATGACTGCAGCGGAACGCAAGGGCGCAAGCCACTGCTCTTTCCTGGAGCGAACCATAGGGAGAACCCGTCCTGACTGTGCCGCAGGGGCATCGCCTTGGCGCTGCGCCAGCGGGGTAACGCGAAAAATGGGCAATCCATAAGCTTCGGGCAAAAAGTTGCTTTCAATGGAAGCCTGGAAAACCCACTGCAAACCTGTTTTAGAGAAGGATCCAATGCCATCAAGGCGCAGACGTTTGCCTTCTAGGAGTTCACGGTTCCAAGTGCTCACGGAAGTAGCAATGGCGGCACGTGCATCTGAAGCAGTAAGGCCTTCAAATCGGGTAAGGTGATTGACGAGCACTTCACTTTTTCCAGCAACAGGCGAGAAGCTTAATCTGCGTGCAGGAGGCAAGAAAAGTCCGGATTGCAGTTGAATCTCGGCACCAAAACGCGTTGCTTCCAAACGCCCAAATCCGGGTACATCGAGGCTATCTTCTTGGAACAGAAGATGAAAAATATGTTGCTCTAAGGCGTAGCGGAGTGTGGACATCTTAGTGTCAAGATACGCCTGTATTTTTGCCTATTTAACCTATAGAATCAGCAGTTTTCAACAAGAAATGAACCTTTAAAATAAGGGCCGATATCCGTGGCAATATGGGGTACCGCCTTTATTGTCATAATAGTCTTGGTGGTAGCCTTCACCTGAATAAAAAGGGGCAGCGGGAAGGAGTTCGGTGGCGATATCGTAGCCCTTGATGCGAAGTAGGTCTATCAAAGAGGTGGCAGTTTCTTTTTGTGCTTCATTTTGATAGAAAATGGCACTTCGGTATTGCGGCCCAATATCGGGTCCCTGCCCATTCGACTGGGTAGGATCATGGGTTTCAAAAAACATACGAAGGACGGCTTCATAGGTCGATTTGGACGGATCAAATTGGACGGCAACGGCTTCATAATGCCCGGTTCGCTTAGCGCATACCTGTTCGTAGGTGGGGTTCTCCACAAATCCGCCGGTATACCCAACGGTGGTAGAGATGACGCCATCAATACGTTTCATAAAATACTCGGTGCCCCAAAAGCATCCGCTGGCTACGATAGCAGTTTCCATAGTGGTGTCTGAGATGAAAATGTGATGAGTCTGTGTGGCTTCAGATGCATGGGGTTGGCCTTGACATGCCATGGCACATCCGAGCAAACTAACAAAGGGGAAAATAAGTAAGCGCATTAAAGATCTAGGTCACCACCGCCCATGCCTGTTCCTTCTCCTGAAGGGGCGCCCCCACGTCCGCCGCGCATACCGCGGCTGCGATCAGGCTTGCCAAAATTGTATTGCAGGGTCAAGAAGCCGATACGGCTTTCACGGCGACGCATAAATTCTACATCAATGCTCGGTGTGAATTGGTCATAGCTATAGCGTCGTTGGTTAAACACATCACTTAAACGCGCAGAAAGCGTCCAATGTTTTTCCATAAAGTCGACCTTATAGCCTAGATCAATAAACTGAATGCCTTTTCGGAAGCCCTGCCCTGTTGGACCGGCGCCCCATTGATTGTAGGTGATTTGTACCTGCTGCTCTTTTGGTAGATTGAGCATCAAGTTGCCCCGGCCTTGCCAGCCAAATCCGCTTTGAGTCAAGCTTACTCCAATATTTTGGCCATTGATGACGGAATAATATCCATCTGCAGAAACCTGTAATTGAACGGCTTTGCTAAAGCGGAGCATAGCGTTGGTGCTCACACCTACGTTATCTCGTGAATTAAAATTGAGCCAAGTCATCATCAAAACGCCTGTTGGAAGGGCTTCAATGTAACGGGACATCATGTTGAGCGTATGTTTCCCATAAACGGCTCCCGATAATGAACCCCATTTGCCGTATTGAACGGCATTAAACTCCATGGAATGTGTGTATTCTGGCTTGAGGTCTGGATTTCCCTTGCGTAGACTGCTAGGATTTGAATAATCAATATTTGGGTTGAGACTACCGCCCCAATGTCCGTCAGGTCGGTTGACCCGCATGGAGTAGCTCATCTGAAAATCTAAGCCGCGGTGGGGGCTGTAGGTAAGGTAGGCACTTGGAAAAAGACCAGGATATGTGCGGCGAAGCATAGAGCTATCCCTGAGGACAATGTCAATGAGGGCAGTTTCATAGCGCATGCCCACTTGACCTTTCCACTTTTGGGAGAATACATAGCCATAGGTAGCATACCCCGCATGGGTAACTTGGGACATGTCGGTAAAGAAGCTACGCAAAGAGTCTTTTAAAAAACTAGAGGATACAGGCTCGGGTAGCTGAGAGGCCTCTCGAACCTCTACGTTTTGACTTGTAGAAGTACGCCATCCAAAATCTACCCGCCCCTTTTCTCCCAAAGGCCATTCTACATCGGACTGGAGGTTGAGTCTCTGTGAATTGCCTGGCACATCAAAACGCTGTAGATAAGCGCCATAGGTGAAGGCTGTGGGGTAGAGGGGATCCGTTGTGTAATAACTGTCTTCAATATCGTGGTCTACTCCACCAGAAAGGTTGGCATCGGCAGTCCATTTTTTATTTTCATCCTCAAACTTTCGTTCGTAGTGGATGTTGATATTTTCATTCGCGCCTCTGCTATTTTGCAGGGTGTATTGAATGGCGCGGGCAGGGATGCCATCTTTTCCTGTATTGATAAAGAAGGTTGAATCCCAATCTATACTAGAGCGCTGATCAAAGCCAACCGAAAACCCAATCTGGTGCTTCTTGGCTATTTCCCAATCCAAGCCAAAACGTCCATTATAGCCCCTATTATGACGCAATCCATTAGATTCTTCTGCTGTTTGATAAAGTGAATCAGGGAAGAAATAGCTTCGGTTGGTGTATCCTGCAGAGAACATTTGGCGGTCGTCACTGCCCACGCTAAAGTTCAATCGTACGTTTTTGATGGGAATGGAGACGTTGCCCCCAACATTGTATTTGTTTCTTGTGCCAATTCCCACTTGAAGGGCACCATTTAAAGGTAGTTTACGTCCTTTTTGTGTCACAATATTAATAATACCTCCGGTGCCCTGCGCATCAAATTTGGCGCCGGGGTTGGTGATGACTTCAACGCGTTGCACCATGCCTGCAGGAAGGCGATCAAACGCATTGTTGCCTTGATAGCCCATCAAGGAAGCAGGGCGCCCGTCAATAAGAATGGTGACATTTTCATCCCCTCTTAGGGCGACATTGCCATCTATGTCCATGGTGACATTGGGAACTTGTCGCAGGATGTCGGTGCCTGTACCGCTGGCGACCTGTAAGTCTCCGGCTACATCATACACCTTACGGTCAAGACCATTGAGCATCCCAGGGCCATTGCTGATAACATCGGCATCCTCAAGCACAATAGATTGATCTAATGCAAGCCTAACTACGCCGAGGTCGAGGGGAGTGCCCGTCAATCCTTGTAATCCTTTTCTAAAAGAAGTATAACCAAAGGCGCTAATAGAAATTCCGCGGCCGTTGGCAGGGAGTTCAATATCAAATTTTCCATCTGAACCTGAAGCCCCAAGTGCCTTTGCTTTTGGGGCTTCACCTAGGTTACCGGGTTGCATGACGGAAATGACCGCTCCTACGAGTTCATCCCCTGTTTCTGCGTCCACGACCTTGCCTTGAAGGTGCACTTGCGCCAAAACGGTCATTGGGCCGAAAAGCAAGAGTAAGAGGAAGGAATATCTTTTCAAAGTGGGGTTTATTTAGGTAAGACGCCAAGAGCGCCCATGGGTTTAACAATAATTAGGCCTGAAGTTTTCTGCGTCGAATCAGCTCCTCTGTAATTTGCACCGCATTGGTGGCAGCACCTTTGCGCAGGTTGTCGGCGACGATCCAACAATGCATGGCTTGCGGGTGGCTGTGGTCTTCACGGATACGTCCTACAAATACATCGTCTTTTCCTTCTGCAAAGCGAGGCATGGGATAGGTTTTTGTCTCAGGTATATCTTGGACAATGACTCCAGGGAAAGCGCCAAGTAGGGCACGAACTTCTGACATGGAGGGTCGTTCACCTAAAAATTCAATATTGACCGCCTCGGAATGCCCACCTTGAACAGGTACTCGGACAGCTGTGGCCGATACCCGTACGCTGGTGTCGTTCAAAATTTTCTTGGTCTCATGTGTCAACTTCATCTCCTCCTTCGTGTAGGCATTGTCTAAAAAGACATCACAATGGGGAAGGCAGTTTTTATCAATGGGATAAGGATAGACCATAGCCCCTTCTACGCCATTGCGTTCGTTGTCCAATTGATTCACGGCAGCTTTACCGGTGCCGGTAACACTTTGATAGGTGGTGACCAACACGCGACGAATGGGGTGCTTGTCGTGTAAGGGTTTGAGGACCATCACCAACTGAATGGTCGAGCAATTGGGATTGGCAATAATGCGCGAAGGCAATTCTAAGGTCTCGGGATTGACTTCTGGGACAACTAGGGGAACAGCCGGATCCATGCGCCATGCAGAAGAGTTGTCAATGACATAGCACCCTGTTGCCGCAAAACGCGGAGCCCATTCGAAGGAGATTTCAGCTCCCGCTGAAAAAATGGCTACATCGGGGTGCATGGCCAAAGCTTTTTCGGGTGTGACTACCGTGTAGGATTGGCCATTCCATATAAGGGTCTGGCCTGCAGACTTGGAAGAAGCTACAGGAATAAATTCCGAGATCGGAAGATTCCGTTCTGATAAGACGGCACGCATGACTTCGCCAACCATTCCGGTGGCGCCAACGAGGGCTAAACGCATAACTGCTGCTACTGCATTAATTCTGCACAAAAGTACCACGGACCATGTTCATAATCTCCATCAACCACTTCAGCCACCCAGGTCAACTGCTAAAAGCCCCTTTTCCTTTATTTGGCGGACTGCATGTTGCTCAAATAGTACTGTTTTGTGCTCTTTTTATTCCGGGGCTTCGCCTTTTTGGGCAGACCTCTGCGCATCTTACCTGGGAGTCAAAGGACAGCCTTGTTGTGCAAGGGGATACGGAAGATTTTGCCTGGACAAAGACGGGCATTCATCTTCAGGCACCCACTGCGGGGCGGAGTCAACTTAAGCGAAGATTGTCCATGTCACCCCCTTGGATAGCCCAAACACATGTGGAAATGGAGTTTAATCCCTCTAGCAGCAATGCCTTCAGGATGGCGTGGCACAGCCCTGGAGACGGAGGCACATTACAGCTGCGTGTGGGAGAAGAAGACGATGCGTTGTCGCTGTGGAGAATAGGGGCCGCTGAAGAGGTCCAACTCTGCAATTCCCCAGCTGGACTGCTTGACCAATCGACTGTGACACTTGACCTAGAGGTAGGTCAAACGGCTTCAGGGTGCTATGTATTGCGGTGGAATCTAGGTTCAGCTTGGGAAGAGGTCCAATCAAGCCCGGACAGTCTCTTTCCTTTTTTGGAAACCTTTTCGCTAGAAGTCTTTTATACGGCGACGCGTACCGATAAATTTCACCTAGGACCTTTAACGGTGAACTTTTCTGACCTAGCAAATCCTGAAGGGGGCGACCACAGGAGCAACCGTTTTTGGGTCTGGACAGAGATATTGGCTAAACCCGCTCCGCTGGTTCAGGGACATTCTCCCAAAACCCCATTTTTAGAAGCCCTCTGGCTGGGCCCGAAGCCCATCTTGGTGGATGGCTGGGTTTTGCATGTCAATGCCCGAACCTATGCATTGCCCCGGGTATGGCTAGAACCGATGGTGCCCATCCTCCTGGGAGACAGTGCCATGGAAATACCCTTAACCGCTCATTGTCTCCACCTGCCCTTGGATTTGCCTGCCAATGGGACCCTTTTTTTAGAAGCACCCGGTAAGGAGGCCTTTGGATGGTTGTCCTACACTGAAGAAATGCATCAACCCAAAGACAAGGCATCTGGGGGCTATAGTTTAGAACCAAGGACACCGCAGCAGGCATGCTTGCCGGCCGTTTGGACCTCTAGTCAGTCGCTTTATGGGGCCAGTCCCGGCGAATATCCCCAAGGGCCAGCGCAATATATCCCTAACCAACCTCCGTTGTTGCGGGCTAGAACAAACCCCGATATGGCCGTGGACGTCATCTGGCCCCACCCTATAGACCCTCTTGCTTTTCTGCATGATGAAAAGGGAACTTGGACGCATCCATCGCCCTTGCGCAGCCTGTTTACGCCAAAAACAACCCCTGCCCCGGGGGTCCCTCAAAAGACCTTATGGCCTCCCCATACATGCCGGTGCGATGGCCAGCCCCTGGACCTAGACACCATGAAGTGGGGCTGGCCCCTTCTGCCTGTAGAGGGCCAACTCCACCTCACAGAAATATTGCCGGACCCCCTGCCTTATGAACCTTGTTTTGTGGAATGGCACAACGCCAGTCAAGAAGTGCTCGATGTGGGCGCCCTCTTTTTGAGCGATCAAAATCCTCCCAATACATGGCGCCGTCTAGCCCCTGAAGGCAGTTTTTTATACCCCAATGAAGTGCAAGCATTCAGCATGGATCCAAGCTTGACGGAGGAACGTTATCCGCATCAAAATACGGCCCAAATAAGGCAAGCCCAAGAGGATATTCCTGCAGAAAATAGGGCAGAACTTTGGCTCTATCGTGCCGATGGACATGTGTTAGACGGCATGTCCTTTGAGCAGATGGATGGACGCATTCCTCCAGAGGGGATGTCCTGGCATCTAGGTCCACAGAATGCCTGGGTCATTTCAGGTGATTCTGCCTCACCGGGCCTATGGGTGCAGCCGAGGGGGCAAGCGAAGGCGGGAGGCCGTGTTCTACTCATCATGCATCGATGGGGCAGCGAAGAAAGACCCATGGTGACTTATCACTTTCAGCGCAATGGGGCATGGACCCTCAGAGAACGATGGATCGAGGCATCCGGCGCAGGGGCCACAGCATGGTCATCTGGGGTGACGGTTGCTTCCGAAGGGGAATGGTCCTGTGGCATCGCATCACCGCCCCCGGGGCCTATGTGGCTATGGGAAATAGAATGGCATGGGCCGCAACAGGAAGTTCGGCGCAGAGCCTATCCCATCCTGCGAAAGGAATAACGCCCCCCTATAATCCATAACTTCAAAGCAAGAGGTTAGACCCTATTTTTGCCTAGTGAAGAGTGCAGAACATTTTGCCCAGCGCGCTGCGAAGCGTCGTGCGCAGGCCCAAGATTTTGATCCAAATGGCTTGGCTGCGCCAGGCCAAGTCTATGGTTTGCCTTATACCGAAGATTCGGCTGAGGTCATTCTACTGCCTGTTCCATGGGAAGTCACCGTCAGTTATGCCTCAGGCACAGCGCAAGGCCCTGAAGCGATGCGGGAGGCCTCTTCCCAAGTAGACTTGTACGATCCTTCGGTCAAAGATGCATGGAAGCTAGGGGTATGGATGGCACCCCAAGATGCAAAATTGGCCGCCAAATCTGATCGAAACCGCGAACGTGCGGAGGCATACATAGAAGCGCTATCGGAAGGCTTGCCCATGCAAAAAATGGCCAAGCACTTAGAAAAAATAGAAGCAGCCTGCGCCTTCATGAATGAGTGGGTGGCGCAAAAAACCACCCATTACCTTGATCAAGCCCAACTTGTGGCCCTTGTGGGGGGGGACCATAGTACGCCATTGGGCTACATACGGACCCTTGCCGAACGTCATCCTGGAATGGGCATTCTTCAATGGGATGCCCATATGGATTTGCGTATGGCGTACGAGGGATTCACCTACTCCCATGCCAGTATCATGTACAATGCGATGCAACACCCGTCCATAGCCAAGTTGGTTCAGGTGGGCATTCGTGATTACTGTGAAGAGGAATTAGCGGTCATGGCCCAATTGGGGGACCGCATTTCCGTTTTCTTTGATCGGGACCTAAAGCAAGCACAATTCAAAGGTGCGACATGGTCCCAGCAAGTGGCGCAAGTCGTAGATGCGTTGCCAAAGGAAGTCTATCTCAGTGTGGATATTGATGGATTTGATCCAAAACTTTGCCCGCATACAGGAACGCCCGTTGCAGGGGGGTTTGGCATCGAAGAATTCCTCTATCTCGTGGAAGAAGTCTTGGCTTCGGGGCGGACCTTGGTAGGGCTAGACCTCAATGAAGTAGCGCCAGGGCCTGATGGGGACTGGGATGCCAACGTGGGCAGTCGATTGCTCTATCGCCTATGCAACTTACTTGGCCAGTCTAACGGTCGCTTGTAAAGCAGATTCTCCTCAGCTAAAAGGTGAATAAACCTGTGTAAAAGGCATCCTTGTGCGTACCATTTGCTTTCGGGCTTTGCTACCTTTGTCCCATGAAATTTGGCGTTGTCACCTTCCCTGGATCCAACTGTGATCAAGACATGATTGATACCCTGCGCGATGGTTTGGGGTGTGAAACCGTATCACTTTGGCACAAAGACCGCGACCTACATGGTGTGGATATGGTCGTGCTTCCTGGAGGATTTTCTTACGGTGATTATCTCCGCTCGGGGGCCATTGCCCGCTTCTCTCCGATCATGGAAGAAGTGGTCAAACATGCCGCAAAAGGAGGCTATGTCTTAGGTGTGTGTAATGGGTTCCAAATTCTCACCGAGACCCAATTGGTGCCAGGTGCATTACTCCACAATGCCAGTCACAAGTTCATTTGCAAGAATGTCTACTTGACGCCTGTATCCCCTTTGAGCCCCATGACAGCAGATTTACCCGAAAGCGGTATCTATAAAATTCCTATCGCACATGGAGAAGGCCGCTACTTTGCAGATGAGGCCACCCTAAAATCGTTGAACGACCAAGGACAAGTGATGTTCCGTTATTGTGAGGCGGATGGCGCTATCACGGATGCCGCAAATCCCAATGGCGCAGTGCAGAATATTGCCGGCGTTTGCAATGCAGGACGGAATGTGATGGGCATGATGCCACACCCAGAGCGTGCAGCAGATGCCAATCTATTAAATACAGATGGCTTAGCCTTGTTTCACAGTGTGCTCAATCACATGGTGACGGCATAAACGCACGAAAGTATTGTGACAAGAAAAAGCCCCCGAAGCATGGCTGCGGGGGCTTTTGTTTTTACGCGAAGTCGGGTCTGCTTAGTATTTAACTACCCGTTGGTTCGACGTGCCTTCGGTCGTTCTACACTCAACGGTGTATACGCCGTTAGGCCAGTCGTGCAAATCAAAGCGTAGCGCTTCTACGTCACCTGTGCCTTGATACCCTTGCTCAAGTAATACAGCACCTGATGCGTCAAACCAAAGGACGCGGTAGGAAGATCCAGCTGACACTTTTGCTTCTAACATAACCCAATCATGCGTTGGGTTTGGCGATAAATACAGACTGCCAGGGACCCATTCCTCGATGGATACTACGGTCACAGCATTTGAGGTTGGGAAGCAGCCAAGGCCAAGCTTCAGACGTGCAAAGAAAGTTCCAGGTGCTGTCGGAACATACCAAGGCTGTGTAGCGCCTGCAATGGCAATTAAGTTGGCATCCAGCCATTGAATATTCCAGCCATTTGCGGCTTGCGGGCAATACAACGAGTCCCCTCCAAAGACTTGGACGGTAGGAACAGGGGGGGCGGCCTTTACCTCAAAGCTATCTAAGCGCTCTGCCGTGCAGGTAGCGTTGTTGTACACATACTGCAACTCATGCCAACCAAGCGTCAGGGTGCTAGGCTGGATTTGGGTAATGGCCGTACCGTCGAGATAATACGATCCACCGCCTGGATATCCGCCAGAGGGGGCAAAAGGAGCATCTGCAGCACAGACTTCGTCGATATTAAAATTGAGGAAGACATTGGGCGCCGCCAAAATCTGAATGGCACTTGTGGCGGTATTCACACAACCATTGCTATTCATATAGGTGTAGGTCACAGTATAGGTTCCTTGCCCCACCGTGGTAGGTAGGAATTGTCCATTGCTCACCCCTATGCCGCTAAATACGCCACCGGAAGGCGTTCCAGAAAGGTTGACAGGCGCACCATCGACACAGACAGCACTATAGGTTCCCGCTGTTACAACCGGTAATGGGAGCACGTTGGCAAACAAGGTGCTTGACGAAACGTCTTTCGGGCTAGCACAATCCTCCGAGGACGTCACGACACATCGGATACTGTCTCCATTGTTCAAAGTGAATAGATTAAGGGTGGCACTGTTTCCCCCCCGCTGTTGGCCATTTACTTTCCATGTATAGAAAGGATTGCTTCCTGCATTGGTCGCAGTGGCTGCAAAGGTGACGGTGTCACCATGACAAATAGCCGTACTGCTTGCAGCAATACTGACAGAAGGGAGCGAAAGGTTAACGACACTGACCGAACTAGCTTTTGTCAAGCTATTACTTCCACTTGGGTTTGTGACAGTAAGGCTAACAGATTTAACCCCTGATGAAGCGTAACTCACAATTGGATTCATGGCCGATGAGGTGCCAGGATTGCCGCCAGGGAAGCTCCATGCATAGGTGACATTCTGTCCAGAACCCGCAAAATAGAATGGCGTAGCCTTTCCAACGCAGGTACTGGCATTGCTAAAGAAGTCAGCTACTGGAGCAGCAAGATTCGCGCCTTCAATACGCAGGTAATCCAAATAGATATTGTTGCCATTTGCGCTGTGCGTTTCAAATTTGAAACGCACTTGACCCACATAGGCGGAAAGATCAAGGGTGTCGGTTCTCCAATCTGTACCCCCTGGAACAAAGGCGGTACTCATAGCACTTCCCGTGGCAAAATTGTTGCTTCCGGTTTCTACATATTGACGAAGTAATGTCCAGGTCATTCCGCAATCTTCGCTAATAAAGACATCTAAGGTATCCGATGCAGCGGTGGTTAAGGGGCGATAGGCAAGGTCATACAATAGGGTGCTTGCGCTATCTAGCACATAGCTTGGGGAGATCAAAGCATCCATTTCGCCCGTGGCACCATAGTTAAAACCGTTGAAGAATGCACTGGCCCCGTCACCATCACTGCTCACGGAACTCATGCTCCAGCTTTGGTCAAAGTCAGGGTTTATAATGTCCCAGCGTGCAGGCAATGCCCCAACAAACCCTTCTGTGATAGGGGATTGGATTCCACCTACATGAATGTAGGGGGATTGCGTAAGGGTGTCTGTTCCGAAGGCATTGCCTGAAATAAGTTGAACAGTATAAGCGCCTGATGCACTGAAAGCAACTTCCGGATTTTGAGAAGTTGGAGACGTACCATTGACAAAGATGGCGTTGCTTGGGTAGATTGTCCATTCCCAATGGGTCGCAAGGTTGCTCGATAAGTCAAATAAGGTGATGGTATCTGTGGCGTTACAGAGCACTTCGGATGAAGCCTCAAAATCGGTAGTTGGACGACCCATAAAGGAAGTGGCCAAAGGACTTTGCCATACACCACGTCCGTAGGTTCCAGCGCGAATAATGCCAGCATTCATCAAGATTTCTAGGTCATTGACGACCGTATTGGGCAGGCCTTGCATAAAGGGCACCCAGTCCGTCATAGAAGCATCGCGGTAGTACACACCCAAATCCGTTCCGACATAGACCAACCCATTGCTGTTAGGCTGAACAATGATGCAGTTGGCCGGGATATTGGGCAAGCTTCCGCTGCGGTTATACCATGCGCCTCCGGCATTAAAGGTTTCGTACACTTTTGCGCCCGAATAGTAGCCAGACTTAGAAATCCAAACGTGGTTGGCGTCTGTCGGGTCTACGGTGATTCCTGTAATGGTATTAGTGCTTCCAATGTTGGAAGAAATCCAATTCCAAGTAGCCCCACCATCGGTGCTCTGGATTAAACGGTCATCTATGCCGACATATAAAATATTGGGATTGCTGAGCGCCTCTGCAATCACATCAATGTTACTGGCCCCCTGAATATTGTTGGAGCTGGTGGCACTAAAAGATCCTCCTGCATTGGTACTCTTCCAGAGTTTGGTAAATCCGGCGTAGAGGGTATTTGAGTTGATTCGGCTCGCTAAGAACGGGGTTACCCAGTTGCCTGTTCCTGATGGAGGAAGGTTAAAGGAAGCATTAAAAGTGATACCCCCATTGGTGGATTTGTCAAAATCACCGTAATAAATCGAACGGTACATGGTCGTTCCATCGGCTGCAGAAATGGCGCAGTCCATACCATCTCCTCCACCTACTTTGTCCCACCCATTGTCGTTTAAATGGGTTCCATTGTCTTGCGCACCAGCAATCGTCAGCGTTGTATCTGCTTCGGATGTACCAATCTTATAGTATTGCGTAATAGACAGGCCCATGTTGCGAGAGACCCAACTATTGTTCATACCACTGTTGGAAGATTTATACACGCCTCCATCACAACCGGCATAGACTTGATTAGTCCCTGGCTTAAAGGTCATCCAGTGGTGATCGGCATGTACAAAAGAGGCACCGCCTCCGCCATACCAGTGACCGCTCAAAGCAAAATTAGAACCGCCACTGTTGGATCGCCAAACATTCACCCCCCCTGTAAGTACGACATCTTTGTCCAATGGAGAAACCGCAATAGTTAAGTCATACCAGGCCTGACCACCACTGCCAGATCCATTGGTGCTCCAATCCAAAAGGTTGGGAGAAGCGCCATGACGCTGGGTCCAAGTAGTCCCACCGTTCGTCGAGCGGTACACGCCATATAGGCCATTGTTGTTGGCCCCATATAAGGCGTAGACATAGTTCGTGTCTGCCACGGTTGTGGCCAATTCGACACGGCCTGCATTCATAGGAAGACCACTCAAAATCATCGTCCAATTGTCCCCGAAGTCGGTGGACATCCAGATACGTCCATTGGAAGGTGTTCCCGCAAATAATTTGTTGGTTCCTGGAACCTGCACTAAGCAGCCAAAGGTCCCCCCTTGTTCCATCGTCCAAGAAGCACCTGCATTTATACTGCGGTAAATACCACTTCTTGTGGCCGCAACCAGATGATGTGTACTGTCTTTGTGCATGGCCATACCGCTGATGCGTGCGGACTGGGTGAGAGTAAAGCTTAAACCTGTAGGATTCCATGTTAAGCCACCATCCGTTGATTTCATTACGCCCAACGAATAGGTGTCACCAGCATCACGGTCCCCCGTGCCGATATACATGATCAAAGGATTATTGGGATCGATGAGGATGGCACTTACGCCAAGGTTGGGCAACAGATCGGTATTAGTGCTCCAATTTTGGCCATCATCGATAGACTTCCATAGGCCACCTGCAGGTGCGCCAGCATAGAGCACATTGGTTTGGGTAGGGTGAAAAGCAAGGACATTGACCCGACCAATTCCATCCAAGCTATTTCCATTAAAAGGACCAACGAGGCTCCAATTGCCTATACCTCCAACGGATGCTGTTGACGTGCCTTGGGCCCCAGCTGTATAACCTTGGTACAATACCTGTGGACTTGGACGATTGCCTGAAGGGTATACACGGGGCTCCATAAAGGCTTCCCAGCGTTTGAATTGCTTCCAGCCGCGTCCTTTTTCTACACTTTGGCCTTCCCAATATTCGTTAAATGAATCGACTACATCGTAAAAATTTACGCTGGGGTCATTCATCTTGTCGATGTAAGCAGGATAGCGCGTTTGACCCTGGGCTGTCACCAAGAAAAGGAAGGCTAAAACGCTAAAAATAACGCGCGAAAAAGAGAATAATAGGGTACGCATGTTGGCTACATAAAATCCATGAAAAAAGGGGGCCACCGCGGGTCCCCAGCTCGTAAAGATAACGCGAGGACCCTCTGGTTGTTTTCAGCAGAAGAGGAAACTAAATGCGAATGGCTCGGCAGAAGAGAGGCTACACCTCGTGACTCAAGTCTTGGATTTGCTTTCGGTAAGCCTCAAACAATTTTGATTTTGACACCAACCCTAACCATTTACCCTCCTGATAAACAGGTAGATACCACATTCCGGATTTTTCCATTTGAGTCAAAACAATATCCATGGCATCGCCATATTGAATGCGCGTTGGCGCCGACTTCATGGCGTCTTTTGCTGTAATGGTCTCAGTATGGTCCTCTCTTTGGGCACGCCAAATATCTTCCCAAGTAATATAGCCGACCATGCGTCCGTCCTCAATTATGGCAAGCAAATTCCTGTGGCATCGGGCAAGCGCAGCTTGACATTCGTCGAGTGTGTTGTCTGGACCGAGTGTTTCGAGGTCTCGCTCGAGCACATCGTCCATATCTAAGAGCGTCAAAACGGCTTTGTCTTTTGACTGGGTCCACTGCTTGCCACGCTGCGATAAATACTCGGTATAAATGCTGTTGGGATCCCAGTTTCGGGTCAGAAAAAAGGAGAGGGCACTCGTCATCATCAAGGGCAGGATCAAGGGATAACCGCCCCCTATTTCTGAAATCAAAAAGATGGCGGTCAAGGGCGCATGCATAGTGCCCGCCATGAGTCCCGCCATGGCGATCAAGACAAAGTGCACAACAGGAAGGTCATGAATGCCCATCAAATTGAGGGTTCGGACAAAAATTAAACCCAGGATACTTCCCATAAAAAGGGTAGGGGCAAACATGCCTCCGACGCCGCCTGCATGCACCGTTAGCGAAGCCGCAGTCACCTTCAGTAAAAGCAACCCAACCAATAAACCAATGCCGAGCAGGAGGTTTCCTTCTTCGACCCCTAGCCAATTTTGGGATAGGATGCTCCAATCGTCGCCGCGCAAGGCGGCTTGGATGGTAGAAAAGCCTTCACCATACAAGGGCGGCATGACAAAAATGAGAGCACCAAGAAGAATGCCCCCTGTTGCCGCTTTAACCCATGGATTGTCATAGCGCATGACCAATCGACCCGAAAGGGCAAAAATGCGTTTGAAGTACAAAGAGACTAGGGCACAGGCTACGCCTAAAATGAGATAATAGGGCAGGTTAATGGGGTCAAAGGCTTCAATGCCTTCGGCATAAAAAAGTTTGCTGCCATCGCTGGTCATTAATCCTGTTAGGGCACCGGTCGCAGAAGCGAGAAGCAAGGGAACCAGAGAGCTCAACGTGAGGTCAATACTAAAGAGCTCGAGGGTAAAGATGATGGCGGCAACAGGCGCGCCAAAAATGGAGGAGATGGCCCCAGCTGTGGCACAAGCAATGAGCAAAATGCGCTGCTTAAAGCCCAGGCGCATCCACCGCGCCAAATTGGACCCAATGGCTGAACCTGTTCCTACTGCAGGGCCCTCCAGTCCTACCGATCCGCCAAATCCTACGGTCACGACGGAGGTCAAGAAGGAAGTATACATGCGCGATCGGGGGATGATGCCTCCCTGCCGTGAAATGGCTTCAATGGCCGAGGGGATACCCTCCCCTGCCTGAAGCTTAAATACCCGAACCAACACCACGGTCAGCAGGATGCCAACCAGGGGAAAACCGAAGTAATAGAGTTGATAGTAATCCTCAAAGCGTTCAGAACTAATCCACGCCTGAATAGCATGGGTAGAATTTTTAAGTACAACCGCAACAAGGCCCGAAATCAAGCCCGTCAGGATGCTGAGAATAAAAATAAAATGCTGCATGGGCAGGTGCTGTGCCCGCCAAATCAGTACCCTTCGAATCCAGAGCTGGAGCCGATGTTTCATGCAGGTTTTTCTGGCGTAATGCCCAGAGAAAGCTCTGTCAACTGTGTTGGATTGATCTGCGAAGGGGCATCAATCATCACATCGCGCCCGGCGTTATTTTTTGGGAAGGCGATATAGTCGCGAATGACTTCATCTCCGCCCATTAAGGCCACTAAACGGTCAAATCCAAAAGCAATTCCCCCGTGTGGAGGCGCGCCATATTCAAAGGCATTCATCAAGAAGCCAAACTGCGCTAAGGCTTCTTCTTTGCTAAAGCCTAAAAGGTCAAACATGCGTTGCTGAAGGGCGCGATCATGGATACGGATCGATCCGCCGCCGATCTCATTGCCATTCAAGACCAAGTCATAGGCATTCGCGCGCACGGCACCGGGGTCCTGGTCGATGAGCGGAATATCTTCGGGCTTGGGACTGGTAAAAGGGTGGTGCATGGCAAACCAACGGCCTGCTTCCTCGCCCCATTCTAACAACGGGAAATCCAATACCCACAAAGGGGCAAAGACATCTGGCTTGCGGAGTCCCAGGGTTTCGGCAAGGTGCATGCGGAGCTCGCTCAAGGCCTTGCGGGTCTTGTTAGCGCCACCCGCTAAGACCAAGACCAGGTCACCGGCTTGTGCATCAAAGGCATCTACCCAGTTTTTCAAAGCGGGTTCATCAAAAAACTTGTTCACGCTCGAGGTAGCTTGGCCTTGTTCGTCCACCTTCATCCAAATCAAACCTGACATTCCCAATTGCGGGCGCTTGACATAGTCGGTCAGGGCATCTAATTGCTTTCGCGTGTAGGGAGCGCATCCCGCTACTTTGATACCCACTACCAACTCAGCATGATCAAATACTGGGAAGCTACTGCCTGCGACCAAGGCATTCATTTCGACAAAGGTCATGTCAAATCGGATGTCAGGCTTGTCATTGCCATAGAGACGCATCGCATCGTCATAGGTCATGCGCGGTATGCTGCCGATGGTTTGACCATGAACTTCTTGGATTACATGCTTGAGTAGGCCTTCAAAAGTTTGCAGAATATCTTCCTGCTCTGCAAAAGCCATTTCACAGTCAATCTGCGTGAATTCAGGCTGGCGGTCAGCACGCAGATCTTCATCGCGGAAGCAGCGCACAATTTGATAATAACGGTCCATGCCCGCGACCATCAGAAGCTGCTTGAAGGTCTGAGGTGACTGAGGCAAGGCATAAAACTGACCGTGGTGTACACGGCTTGGGACAACAAAGTCACGCGCGCCTTCGGGGGTGCTTTTGATCAAGAAGGGGGTTTCTACATCCGCAAAACCCAAATCATTCAGGTAAGTCCGAACCATCATGTTGATCCGGTTGCGGAGCAAAAGTTTTTCGCGCACTGGGGCACGGCGGATATCCAAATAGCGGTACTTCATCCGAAGCTCTTCTCCCCCATCTGTTTCCGCTTCAATCGTGAAAGGAGGTGTTTTGGCCGCGTTGAGCACATGAAAAGCTGTAACACGGATTTCTACCTCCCCAGTAGGCATTTGGGGGTTTTTATTTTCGCGCTCCACCACCGTTCCAATGGCCTGCACCACAAATTCGCGGTTGACGGCGCGTGCGGCTATTAACATTTGGGCATCAATGCCTTCATTAAAAGCAAGCTGCGTAAGACCATACCGATCGCGCAAATCCAAGAAGGACATGCCGCCAAAATCGCGTCGGCGCTGAATCCACCCACTTAGGGTAACGGTTTGGCCAACATGGGAAAGGCGGAGTTCGCCACAGGTGTGAGTACGGTACATGGTCTTATAATGAAGCACAAAGGTAAAAAACCCCGAGGGCCTGCGTAGATTTATCCCCATGGAGTTTGATGATGTGTATTTCATGCGGCAAGCGATCCGCGAAGCGGTAAAAGCCTATGAAGCGGATGAGGTGCCGGTGGGGGCAGTAGTGGTGTCGAATAACCAGATTATTGCCCGGGGTCATAACTTGACAGAACAGCTTCACGATGTCACGGCCCATGCCGAAATGCAGGCGATAACGGCCGCATCCCATTACCTCGGTGCAAAGTACTTGCCTCACTGTACGCTCTACGTCACCCTTGAACCTTGTTCGATGTGCGCCGGAGCCCTTTTTTGGACCCAAATGGGCCGAATCGTCTATGGCGCCAGCGATGAAAAACGTGGCTTTACGACCATGGGCGGCCAATTTCATCCAAAAACCCAAGTCACGATTGGGGTCGAGGCTGAGGTATGTGCAGATTTGATGACGGAATTCTTCCGTTCAAAAAGAAAGAAATAAACCAATGATCGCCATGGCACAGCTTTTCAATTTCAAATTAGACGATCATGTGGGGGGCATTACATTCGTGCGTGTAGGGGGGGAAGGGCCGTCCGCATACCGCCCTTTCTTATTTAGCTTCGCCTTATGAAGTTGCACGCAATCAATACAGGGTTTTTCAAGTTGGATGGCGGGGCCATGTTTGGGGTGGTCCCAAAGCAATTGTGGCAACGCACCAATCCTGCGGACGAAAATAATTTATGCACCTGGGCCATGCGCTCCCTGCTTATGGAGGAGGGGGACCGCCTCATCCTCGTAGACACGGGCATCGGCAACAAGCAAGACGACAAGTTTTTTAGTCACTATCATCTGCACGGAACAGACAGCCTGGATGCCAACTTGAAGGGTTTGGGCTTTCAACGTAGTGACATTACGGACGTCTTCTTGACCCATATGCACTTTGATCACGTGGGCGGGGCAGTAGAGCGCACCGACAAAGGATTCCGGCCCGCATTTTCGGAGGCGACCTACTGGACAAATGAGCGCCATTGGCACTGGGCCACCCAGCCTAATGTCCGTGAAAAAGCCTCCTTCTTGGCCGAAAATATTTTGCCCTTACAAGAGAGCGGCCAACTGGCCTTTATCGACGCGCCCGAGGGCCAGCAGCGCGTGAGAACACCCTTGGGGTTTGACACGTTTATCGCCAATGGGCATACAGACGCACAGATGTGTCCCATTTTGGAGTATCGCGGCGAAAAAGTGGTTTTTATGGCAGATCTATTGCCTTCGGTAGGCCATATTCCCTTGCCCTATGTGATGGGCTATGATACCCGCCCATTGCTTACTCTCGGAGAAAAGAAGGCCATCTTGACGGAAGCGGCACAGGAAGGTTATCGCCTATTTTTGGAGCACGATGCCGTCAACGAAACGTGCACCCTCGAAATGACCGAAAAAGGCCCACGCCTTGCACATACGCGCCCTTTACACGATTAACCTATGAAAAAATTTCTCCTAGCCATCCTTGCGACGTGCGCAATTCCTTCCTTTGGCCAATATTGGCAACAAGCCGTGGACTACCATATTCAAGTAGCGCTAGATGACCAAAAGCACCAATTAGCGGGGGATCTTAGCCTGCGCTATACCAACAACAGTCCCGATGTCTTGGATGAGGTCTATTTCCATTTGTATTGGAATGCATTTCAGCCCGGAAGCATGTTATCCAACATGGCCAATATCCCGACAAAATTTCCGGATCGCGCTATTGGCAGCAACGTAGAAAACTATGCACCCGACGAATATGGCGAGCAAATTGTGCAATCCCTGACGTTGAATGGCCAACCCGTAGCGTTTGTCGTGGACCAAACGATTTTGCACTGTACCCTTCCTCAAGGTATTTATCCTGGGGAGACCGTCACCTTTGCTATGACCTATACCACACGCATTCCCAAGTTGGTGGAGCGTGCAGGCCGCGACAATCCCGAGGGAATCGCCTATAGTTTTACCCAATGGTATCCCAAAATGGTCGTGTATGATACCGATGGATGGCATCCAGATATCTATGTAGCACGCGAGTTTTTTGGTGATTTTGGTACCTTTAATGTGGATATCACCGCCCCAGCTTCCTATATGATTGGGGGCAGCGGGGTTTTGCAAAACCCTGATCAAATTGGGCATGGGTACAGCGCCCAACCCGTAAAATTTAAGAAAAAGGACCGCATCACGTGGCGCTTCAAGGCTGAAAAAGTTCATGACTTCGCCTGGGTTGCGGATAAGGAGCTCCAACACGACCTCCGCGTGACAGCCTCTGGCCTGCCTATCCATTTCTTCTACCAGAATGACACGGCCTCGAGTAAACACATGTCGACGGATAAATTCCAGGCAGAGGTAGAAGCGTATTTTGCCTTTATGCATGACCACTTTGGCAGCTACGATTGGCCACAGTTTAGTGTGATTCAAGGCGGTGAAGGGGCTATGGAGTACCCTATGGCCACCATTATGCAGGTGCATGGCGGCTATGATGGGTTGTTGGGCACCGTTGTTCATGAGGCGTCCCACATGTGGTTTTATGGGATGTTGGGCACGGATGAGCAGCGCTACTATTGGATGGACGAAGGTTTTACCAGCTTTGCTGAAGATGAGGCCATGAACGTATTGTCTGGTAAGAATTTGCCCAATGCGCACTTGGGGTACCTTGGCCGCTACAGCCGTGTAGCGCATCAAACTTGGATGGAACCTGCAAGCACCCTAGCCAATTATTTTGACGGCAAATTCCCCTACCAAATGGCGGCGTATATGAAGGGGTCCCTCTTCTTGGTTCAACTGCGGGGGATTATGGGGGAAGACGCATTTTGGTCTACCCTACAGCGCTATAAAAATGTGTGGGCCTTTAAGCATCCTCGTCCTGAAAACTTTCTGCGCATCGCCGAACAAGAATCCGGCATGGTACTAGATTGGTACATGAACCAATGGATTGAAACCATGAAAGTGCCTGATGCAGGCGTGGATTCAGTGTACACCACAGGCGGGAATTTGGCCAATATTCGTTTAACCCGAAATGGCTCCTTGGCCCTCCCCGTAGATGTGGATGTTGTCTTGAAAAACGGGACAACCCTGCATTATACCGTACCGCTTTCTGCCATGTTTGGCCACAAGGACGGCTTTGCCCTGGCTGGCCCTTGGAACTATACCCAGAAGACCTTTACTTTTCAAGTGGCGGTGACGGCAGAGCAGATTGCACGTGTAGTGGTGGATCCTGCAAGTTGGACAGCCGATGCCAACCGCGACGACAATGTGTGGGAAGCTCCCTGATAGGGGGAAAAAGCAAAAGGGAAGAAGGATAAAAGGGCTACGCGTTTAGCCTCAACGTCAACGGCGTTTTTTCTTACCAGCAGTATGCTTGCTTCCGTTAGCTTTAAAAGTGCTTTTACCACGCCCCGAATCGTTTCCACCACCAAATCCATCGCGTCTTCCTCGTTGACCGCCCGCCTCGCGTGGCCGGGTTGCATCAAAACGCCTTACGCCTTCTCTTCCTTCCTTAGGTGCTTTTGCACCGGCTACGCCAAAATCGATGGTCTTCTTCAGGATGTCTACCTCTTTCACGACAATGCGCAAAGGGTCCCCTAGAGACAGGGTGGCCCCGGTTCTCTCTCCGACAATACGGAATTGCTCGGGCTCGACATAATAATAGTCATCGGTGAATTCGCGCAAGCGAACGAGACCTTCACAGCCCATCGTGGGAATTTCTACAAAGACACCCCAATCCGTCACGCCGCTGACAATTCCGTCAAACTCTTCGCCAAGGAATTTCTCCATGTATTTGGCTTGCATGTACTTAATAGAGGAGCGCTCTGCTTCTGAAGCATTTTGCTCTCGCGAAGAAGAATGGTCACATTCTTCTTCATAGGTCACCATAGAGGGTGACTTTTCCTTGTCCAGAAAGCCTTGTAGCAGACGGTGCACCATCATATCTGGATAACGACGGATAGGGGAGGTAAAGTGGGTATAGTCATCAAAGGCTAAGCCATAGTGCCCAATATTCTGGGTGCTATAAACAGCTTTAGCCATGGTGCGAACGGTCAAGGTCTCAAGCATGTTGGCCTCGGGCGTCCCTTTTACGCGTTTCAATAAGTCATTGATGGACTTCCTCACGGCCTGGGTTCCTTGGGTTGCTACGGCAAAGCCTAGGGGGCGGACAAATTGAGAAAGGGTTTCCAATTTTCTTGGATCGGGTTGATCGTGAATTCGGTATACCATAGTACGCGTATTTCGCTTACCGTCTTCGGATCTACCGACATAGTGGGCCACATGCTTGTTAGCGAGCAACATAAATTCCTCAATCAGTTTATTGCTGTCACCCGCTTGTTTGAGGTATGCCCCAATGGGTTCATTATTCGCATCGAGGCGAAACTTCACTTCGGCCCGATCAAAGGCAATGGCCCCAGCTTTCATGCGATCGCCGCGCAAGGCCTTGGCTATTTGATTCATGACCAAAAGTTCTTCGGAGAGCGGATCTGCTTCCCCATCTAACACGGCCTGGGCCTCTTCATAGGTAAAGCGTCGGTCCGAATGGATCACGGTTCGCCCAAACCAGCGGCTATGTACGGCGCCTACTTCGTCCATATCAAAGATGGCAGAAAAGGTAAACTTGTCCTCCTTAGGGCGCAGGGAACATACCCTATTGCTCACTTTTTCGGGGAGCATGGGAACCACTCGATCCACCAAATAAACAGAAGTAGCCCGGTTTTGGGCCTCCTCTTCGAGTGCAGTACCTGGACGGACATAATGGGTAACATCGGCGATATGAACGCCAATCTCCCAATGGCCATTGGCTAATTTTTGGATGCTCAGGGCATCATCAAAATCCTTGGCATCCACTGGGTCAATGGTAAACGTGAGGACCTTGCGCATATCGCGCCTACGCGCAATTTCTGCTGGGTCCAGGTCCATGGTGATGGATTCGGTTTCTTTTTCTACTGCCTCAGGAAAAGTATAGGGAAGTCCATACTCATTGAGGATGGCGTGAATCTCGGTATTATGGTCGCCACGTTCACCTAGAATTTCGACCACCTTCCCTTGAGGTTGGCGTGATGGATCATCCCAACGTAATAATTCGGCAACGACCATCTGTCCATCCTTTGCCCCCTTTAATTGGTTCATGGGAATGTAGAAGTCTGGGCCGATCTTGCGTGAATCTGTCACCAAAAAGGCATGCTGCGGGGTTATCTGAAGGGTGCCCACATAACGATCACGGCCTCGGTGAAGGACCTCTACGATTTCGCCTTCAAGCTTTCGCTTGTTGCGGCTTGGGAAGAGCTGAACTTTTACTTTGTCTCCACCAAAAGCAAGACCCAAGTCTGATTCTTTGATAAAGACATCATCCGCTCCGCCTCCCGGGATGACATAACCGGTTCCGCTAGAGGTCAACTGAAGGTGGCCTTCCACATGATTTTCTTCAAATGCCAATTGGTATATTTCGGGTTTGACTTCACGCACATGCTCAGCACTCACCAAAAGATCAATGGCCGCCTTGGTCAATATTTTCCCTGTTCTTTCCATCATTCCCATCTCTAGTGCAACATCGCCCAGAGGGAAAATGACACTGGGTCGACGCTGGAGCATGCGAAGAATACTTGACGCCAAAGAGGCGGCATCCATCGAGCGGTGGGTTTTATTTTTTTTGGGTTCTTTTTTGGGCATGTACAAAGGTCAAGGTTTTTTTCCGGCTCGTAGTTATCTAAACGTAAAGGTTGGCATCATATTGGCATTCAACATGCAACACTGAGGTTTTTTTGGACTACGCAGCCCCTACTTCGGACAAATACACCTTCCTACATTTGCCCTATGAAAAACACCCTGATCATCGCTCTTCTTTGCAGTGCCAGTAGCATCTTCGGACAAATTACCGCCCCCAATGTGGACCCTACGGCCTTGGTTGAAGCGGAACGTTCGTCAACGTTAGAGGGCCTCATGGAAGCATTAGTAGCGTATCAAACCAATTTGGCTTTGGTTGAGGCACAAGAAAAGGCAGGCTCTCTGCATGCGGAAGCAGCCCAACAAGTAAAAGCATTTCTTCAGGCCAGCTTTGAGGAAGAGGTAGCATCCTTCGCCCAAGAAGCTGCGCTTTGGCTGGCCCAGAAACGCCAAGGATTAGATGCAATGAAAGAGCCGCTAGAAGAAGTGATAGAAGAGGCCTATGAAGAAGAAATGCTAGCAGAAGAAGCGAGGCCCGCATACCCGGAGGCGTATCTAGAAAAACATCAAAAGTCGCTCAGGCAGACGCGTAAAAAGAAGTCCTTTTCGGGCAGTTCCCTTTCATTTGGGCTTGCTCCCGGGCTAGCAAATCCTCTACAACAAGGTCAGCGTCCATCATTATCCTCTTGGCTTCCTCAGGAGGGCAGTGTATACGCTCAGTCATGGGAACTATTTTTCCATCAAAAACGTCTGGGAGGATCGCCTTTTTGGTTGCGCTATGGACTGGCATGGGATTATCAATCCATTGATTTTGGCAAACATGCCCTAATTCAAGTATTGCCCAGCCCCGGATGGATGTCTGGGGTGTTTGTTGCAGAGAGCCCTTATGGGATATTGCGCCAAAGCTCCTTGTCGACCAACTATATCTCCGTTCCGCTATGGCTCTATATCAATGGAAGCGCAAAAGGGAACAGGGGGCTTTCAATTGCATTGGGCACGTATGGTGGCGTGCGCGTGGGAAAATCCATGCGTGTAGTTCAATATTTTAAAGAAGACTATGGTCGCGTGACCGAAAGAATTGCGGGGCGATTTTACACAAACCCTGTGCAATATGGCATTCAAGCGCGCCTAGGGTACAAACGTTTTCATGTGACAATGCGCCACGCATTGTCCCCTGTCTTTACCCCTTATGCGGACATTATTCGACCAGAGGCGCAGGTAGCAACCCTCGCTTTTGGCTGGGATTTTCATTAAGAAAGCAAGGTAACCCCCCCCCTTTTTTTCTCATAAAAAAGGCCGCTCCTTTCGGGGCGGCCTTTCTATTTGTACCACAATGGGTTACATAATCCCTTGGTCCAACATGGCATCTGCCACCTTGACAAAACCTCCAAGGTTTGCCCCTTTTACGTAATCTACATAACCATCTTCTTTGGTGCCATACTTGACACAAGAAGCGTGGATGTTCACCATGATATGATGAAGTTTCTCGTCTACTTCTTCGCGGGTCCAGTTCATACGCAAGCTGTTCTGCGACATTTCAAGGCCTGAAGTGGCAACACCCCCAGCGTTGGAGGCCTTCCCTGGGCTGAACAAGATATGATGATGGTGGAACGCCTCGATGGCTTCAGGCGTACAAGGCATATTCGCCCCTTCGGCCACGCAGATAGCGCCGTTGGCGACCAATGTTTTGGCGTCATCGCCGTTCAACTCATTTTGCGTAGCGCAAGGAAGAGCGATAGCGCATGTCACTTCCCATGGCGTCTTTCCGGCTACAAAAGATGCAGAAGGATAGGCCGAGAGGTAATCCGAAATACGGCCACGCTTTACGTTCTTGAGCTCCATGACAAAAGCCAATTTCTCGGCATCAATGCCGGCAGCATCATAGATATAGCCAGAAGAGTCGGACATGGTGACCACTTTTCCGCCCAATTCTGTTGCTTTTTCAACGGCATATTGCGCCACGTTGCCAGAACCAGAAACGACGACAGTCTTTCCGCTGAAGCTGTCGTTCTTCGTTGCCAACATCTCTTTAGCAAAATATACGGTACCGTAGCCGGTCGCCTCGGGGCGAACCAAAGAACCACCCCAATTCAAACCTTTGCCGGTTAAAACACCGGTAAATTCATTGCGAATGCGCTTGTATTGACCAAACATGTAGCCAATTTCGCGACCACCTACCCCAATATCACCGGCAGGAACGTCGGTGTTTGGTCCAATATGGCGCGACAACTCGGTCATAAAGGCTTGGCAGAAGCGCATAACCTCTGCGTCTGACTTACCCTTAGGGTCAAAATCAGATCCACCTTTACCGCCGCCCATAGGCAACGAAGTCAAGCTGTTCTTAAAAATTTGTTCAAAACCTAAGAACTTGAGTACACTGAGGTTGACCGTTGGGTGGAAGCGCAAACCCCCTTTGTAGGGGCCAATCGCGCTGTTAAATTCCACACGGTAACCGCGGTTGACATGAACGGTGCCGTCATCCCCCGTCCAAGACACGCGGAACAAGATGGTGCGCTCGGGTTCAGCGATGCGCTCCAATATTTTGGCGGACTTATACTTGGGATTTTCCTCTATAAAAGGAATAACGGACTCAGCAACCTCTTGTACTGCTTGGAGGAATTCTGGTTCATGCGGGTTGCGTGCACGAACACCTTCCATAAACGCGTTAATTTGTGCGTTGTAATTCTGAGCCATAGGAAAGTAATTTCCGGCAAAGGTATACCGAAATTTGCGTCATGTTAGATACTCCCTCCCCCCAAAGAACCCCCTTGTCCGAACTTGGTGAATTTGCCCTTATTGATCGTCTCACCGCGGCCGTAGAATTGAAGGCGCCCAGCTCAAAAGTGGGCGTCGGGGACGACGCTGCTGTTCTAGATTTTGGCGACTCAGAAGTGTTGATTTCCAAAGATTTACTCGTTGAAGGTGTGCACTTTGACCTGAGCTATATGCCTTTAAAACATCTTGGATACAAGGCCGTCATGGTCAATTTGTCTGACCTCTATGCTATGAACGGAACGCCGAGTCAAATCCTGGTAGGAATGGCGGTAAGTAACCGTTTTCCGGTAGAGGCTTTAGAAGAAATATATGCCGGAATGCTCCTGGCCTGCTCGCGTTATGGCGTGGACTTGGTTGGTGGCGACACGACATCCAGCACATCGGGCCTCATGTTGAGTGTCACAGCAGTAGGCCATGTGGCTCGAGGAAAAGCGGTCAAACGCAATGGAGCCCAGGCAGGTGACCTATTGGTTGTCACGGGTGATTTGGGGGCTGCGTACATGGGCTTGCAAATCCTAGAACGTGAAAAGGCTACCTACCAGGCCAACCCAAATCTTCAACCCGAATTACAAGGGCACGAATATGTGTTAGAGCGTCAACTCAAACCCGAGGCACGTCGTGACATTGGTCCACTGTTAGCCGAATTGGGTGTGACGCCCACAAGCATGATTGATGTGTCGGACGGCTTGAGCTCTGAAATTCTGCATCTCGGAACCCAAAGCGGTCTAGGATGTACGATTTATGAAGACAAGATCCCTATGGACCCCCAGATGATGCGCGTGGCAGAGGAATTTGGGATCAATCCGGTGACAGCCGTGCTAAATGGGGGTGAAGACTACGAACTCCTCTTCACCATGCCCATTGCAGAATTTGATAAAATCAAAGCCAATCCAAGTTTGACCCCCATTGGCCATATGACGGCTGACAAGATATTTCAGATGGTAACCAACGCCGGGCAAAGCATTCCATTAGAAGCCCAGGGATGGAAGGCCTTTCAGACAGAGGATCCAGCCACCGAAAAATAAAGTCCCAAAAAACCCCGCTAAGCGACGCTTAGCGGGGTGGGTCTTGTCGTCGTTATTTACTGCTTGGCAAAACCAAATTCAATGGTCATGTCTATGCCTTGACCTTGAAAATCAACTACTTGTTGTGTTCGCAAGCGAACACTGGTCTCCAAAAGACTCAACACCTCATACTTGGTGACGGATCCATCTGTACCCAATAGGTGCACAGAGTCAGGGGCTACCCCTGCGCCGTCAAGAACAGTCCAGGTGCCTGATCCGCTTTGTGCCCAGGGCACGTCAAGGGTTGTACCGGCAGACACACTCAAGGTGGCGTCCACGGCATAGTCAACTGAGTTGGGCTCTTGAATCAAAGTGAAGACGGACGTAGCGGCAATATCTTTGTCATTTGCTACAAGCGGAATGTTCTGTCCGCCAAAGACAAGTTGCCCTGTGGCCACAATGTCGTTTACCAACCAAGAACCTTCGAGGCGGTCTCCCAAAGTGGGCTCTTTTTTACAAGCGGCTAATGCTACCAGCACTAGTCCCGCGGCAAGTATCTTTTTCATAGTAGGAAAGGTAATCAATTACTTAGTTGTTAAAGAGGCACTTAGATACTCACGGTTCATCCGTGCAATATTTTCAATAGAAATACCTTTTGGACACTCTACTTCACAAGCACCCGTATTGGTGCAGTTGCCAAAACCTTCCAAATCCATTTGGTTGACCATATGCAATACCCGCTCACTTGCTTCCACCTGGCCTTGAGGGAGCAAAGCAAATTGACTCACCTTGGCAGAGGTAAAAAGCATGGCAGAAGCATTCTTGCAGGTGGCTACGCATGCACCACAGCCAATACATGTTGCCGCATCAAAAGCAGCATCTGCATGGGACTTTTCGATCCTGGTGGCATTGGCATCTGGCAGATTGCCTGAGGTATTCACCGAAACAAAGCCGCCCGCCTGAATGATGCGGTCAAAGGCGCTACGGTCCACCATCAAATCCTTGATAATAGGAAACGCCTTGGCACGAAATGGCTCAATGGTGATCGTATCTCCGTCTGAAAACTCCCGCATGTGCAATTGACAGGTAGTGACCCCACGACCGGGGCCATGTGCTTCGCCATTGATGAACATAGAGCACATGCCGCAAATGCCCTCACGGCAGTCATGGTCAAATACAACTGGATCAATATTTTGGTGAATAAGCTGCTCGTTAAGAACATCTATCATCTCTAAAAATGACATGTCATCGCTCACCTGGTCCACTTGGTAGGTTTCCATGCGGCCTTTGTCTTGAGGGCCATTTTGGCGCCAAACGTTGAGTGTAAATTTCATTTGTAGGAACGTGTAATCAGTTTGACATTCTCAAAGACCAAGTCCTCTTTGTGCAATTTCGCCTTGCCTGGATCGTGGTCTGCAAATTCCCATGCAGCCACGTAAGCAAAGTCATCGTCACGACGAACGGCTTCTCCTTCTTCGGATTGGTGCTCTTCTCTAAAGTGTCCACCGCAAGATTCCTCACGGCTGAGGGCATCAAGGCACATCAATTCTCCGAGCTCCATAAAGTCCGCCACGCGGCCGGCCTTATCTAGCTCAGGATTCATTTCATGCATCTTGCCCGGCACTTTGACCTCTTTGTAGAATCTTTCACGCAGGGCGCGGATGTCTGTTATGGCTTTCTTTAAGCCTGTTTCACTTCGGGCCATGCCGCATTGATCCCACATGATCTTGCCCAATTCACGGTGGAAGACCTCGACAGGGGTATTCCCGTTGCTATTGAGAAAGCCTTCCATACGGTCACGTGCCGTTTTCTCAGCCTCTGCAAATTCAGGAGAATCCGTTGAGATTTTGCCCGTTTGGATATCGTCAGCCAGATAGGTTCCGACGGTGTACGGTGCCACAAAATAGCCATCGGCAAGGCCCTGCATCAAGGCAGAAGCGCCAAGGCGATTGGCGCCATGGTCAGAGAAATTTGCCTCACCCAAGGCAAATAAGCCAGGGACCGTCGTCATTAGATTATAATCCACCCAAATGCCGCCCATGGTGTAGTGCACTGCTGGGTAGATCATCATCGGGGTCTTGTATGGATTTTGGGCCGTGATTTTTTCATACATCTGAAACAAGTTGCCGTACTTGCTTTCGACGATGGCTTCTCCAAGGGCACGAATTTTTTCGGGCGTAGGATGGTGAATGCCTTGTACGTGTGCATCTTCTTTACCGTAGCGCTCAATGGCAGAGGCAAAGTCTAGATAGACGGCTTCACCTGTCTTATTGATGCCAAAACCGGCGTCACAACGCTCTTTGGCTGCACGTGACGCAACATCACGCGGAACAAGGTTGCCAAAGGCAGGGTAGCGGCGCTCTAAGTAATAGTCGCGGTCTTCTTCGTTTAAATCCGTGGGTTTTTTCTTTCCGCTGCGAATCGCTTCCGCGTCTTCTTTCTTTTTAGGCACCCAAATCCGTCCGTCATTGCGCAAAGACTCAGACATCAAGGTCAATTTGGATTGAAAATGACCACTGACGGGGATACACGTTGGGTGAATCTGTGTAAAGCAAGGATTGGCCATGTAGGCACCTTTGCGGTGTGCCTTCCAGGCGGCGGTCACATTAGATCCCATGGCGTTCGTACTCAGGTAAAACACGTTGCCGTATCCTCCCGTACATAATAAAACGGCATGTGCCGAATGGCGCTCCAGTTCTCCAGAAACCAAGTCGCGTGCAATGATGCCGCGTGCTTTGCCGTCGACTACGACCAATTCCACCATCTCATGTCGCGCAAACATTTGCACACGGCCTTTGGCCACCTGACGTGACAAGGCGGAATAAGCGCCGAGCAATAACTGTTGACCGGTTTGGCCTTTGGCATAAAAAGTTCGGCTTACCTGAACACCGCCAAAAGAACGATTGTCTAATAGGCCGCCATAATCTCGTGCAAATGGAACGCCTTGCGCAACACATTGGTCAATGATGCTGGCAGAGACCTCCGCTAAACGATGAACGTTGGCCTCCCGGCTACGGTAGTCGCCCCCTTTGATGGTATCGTAAAACAACCGGAAGGTTGAGTCCCCATCATTTTGGTAGTTTTTTGCGGCATTGATTCCCCCTTGCGCAGCAATAGAGTGTGCCCGCCGTGGGGAATCTTGAAAGCAAAAGGCTTTTACATTGTAGCCAAGCTCCGCCAAAGAGGCGGCAGCAGCACTCCCCGCCAAACCAGTGCCTACGACGATGACATCAAGGCGGCGTTTATTGGCAGGACTGACCAATGGAATTTTGGCCTTGTGGTGGGTCCATTTATCTGCCAGTGGACCTTCCGGAATGTGCGCGTTGAGTGAAGACATAAGAAGGTATTCTGAGCGATCAGGTCAATAAAATGTACAAAGGGATGCTGGCAAACAGTAGGGGCACCATAATGGCAAAGCCATAACCGAGGGCCTTGATCATCGGCGTATAACGGGGATGTGACCAACCCATCGTTTGAAAGGCGCTGGCAAAGCCATGCCAAAGGTGCAGGCCAAGACCCAACATGGCGACCACATAAAACAAGGCATACCAAGTTTGCTGAAAAGCCGCGACGGTAATAGTATAGAGGTCTTTATAAAGGTTGCCTTCTGCATCAGTCCAATTGGGCACAAAGCCAAAGTGCATCTCAAACCAAAAACTCTTGAGGTGGATGATCAAAAACAATAAAGTGATGGTGCCTAAAAGCGCCATGTTGCGCGAGGACCAATTCGCATTGGCTGCGCCATTGTATTTCACATATCCGGCTGGGCGGGCTGCCATATTCTGGCGGGCAAGGACCAATCCATCGATAGAATGAAGCAGAATACTCGCATACAATAGATAGCTAACCGCTTTGATCAACGGAAAGGTGGTCATAAAATGCGCATAGGCATTAAAGGCTTCTTGATTGCCCGTAAGCAGGGGCAAATTGCCCAAGAGGTGAACCACCAAAAAGCTGCACAAAAAGAGACCCGTCAAGGCCATCCAATATTTCCGTGCAAGGGAAGTTCCAAAAAGTCCGCGTGAAGTCGACATAAAGGGATGTATTCTAGATTGAAACAAAAGTACAGCCCACGCCACGCGCTGCAAAGCATAAAGCCAAAAGCCATTACCTTCGCTTTATATGAAATACCTACCGCTCAAATCCGCTTTGTTTGTAGAGAACCGTGCCCGCTTTACGGCCACGATGGCACCCAGATCTTTGGCTATTTTCCACTCTAATGACCTCTATCCCACTGGGGCTGATGGCACTTTGCCCTTCAAGCAGGCATCTGACATCTATTGGCTCAGTGGAGTAGATCAAGAGGAATCCGTGCTGGTGTTGTTTCCAAATGCCGCCAAGCCGGAGCAACGAGAAATGTTATTTCTCACCGAAACGAATGCCCACATTGCGGTTTGGGAAGGCGCCAAATTGGACAAAAACCAGGCATTTGATGTCAGTGGGATCAAAACGGTCTACTGGTTGCAGGAATGGGACCGCGTGATGAAGGAACTCATGAGCCAAACAGAACATGTCTATTTAGTGACCGAAGAGCATTTGCGTCGCAACAACCCTGTTGAAACACGCACGATGCGCCTAAACAAAGTGCTCAAATCTGCCTATCCGCACCATCATTACAAACGTTCCGCCCCTGCATTAAATTCCCTTCGCGCTGTCAAGACCCAAGACGAAGTAGAAGTGATGCAAATGGCGGCCGATATTACGGCGGCTGGGTATGATCGTGTGCTTCGATTCCTAGCGCCTGGCGTCACCGAATATGAACTAGAGGCTGAGTTTACCCACGAATTCCTTCGTCGTCGTTCGCGCGGCTTTGCCTACACGCCTATTATTGGCAGTGGTCCCAATGCATGTGTGTTACATTATATCGAAAACAATCAGATGTGTCAAGATGGCGAGCTTGTCCTGTTTGATGTGGGGGCTGAATATGCCAACTATACATGTGATGTGACGCGGTGCTTCCCCGTAAGCGGCACCTTCACGCCGCGCCAGCGACAAGTGTATGAGGCTGTGTTGCGCGTAGAAAAGGCGGCCATGGATCTACTGCGCCCAGGTGTTGTTTTGGCGGACTATCATGTTCAGGTGGGCGAATGCATGACGGCCGAATTGATTCAACTCGGCTTGATCACCCAAGCGGAGGTAGACAACCAAGATCCTGCATGGCCCGCCTATAAAAAGTACTTTATGCACGGGACCTCCCATTATCTCGGCGTTGATGTCCACGATTATGGTCTTTGGGATGGAAGTCCTATTCAGGAGGGTATGGTCTTTACGGTAGAGCCCGGGATCTATATTCCCGAGGAAGGCTTGGGCGTCCGCATTGAAGATGACATTGTTATCACAAAGGAGGGCCACATCAACCTTACTCGTGCTATACCCAAGGAGGTTGCTGACATTGAGGCGGCCATGGCGGACCGCGCCTAACCCGCACTGAACGGATGAAACGTTTTTTGCGCCGGTTTTTTTATGCCTTTGGACCACGTTCGCGCCGATGGGTGCGGAGGGGAGTGTATGCCCCGGTTGATCTTTGGACCCTGCTCCGGCATGGCGGTCGTCCCCATTACAACGGTATTCCGCTGCCGCTTCCAGGCGAAATATTTACCGGCGGTGGGGATTTTTTAGCCAATGGATTGCTCTTTAAACAATTCTTTCAGGATTTAGGGGGACTACAATCCCATGAATCGGTCTTGGATATTGGTAGTGGCCTGGGCCGCATGGCGATCCCCCTGACCGACTATTTGGTGTCTCCAGCCCAGTACCGGGGGTTTGACGTGGTAGATGTGGCGGTGCAACTTTGTCAAAAGCGCATCACCCGCCGTTACCCTCATTTTCAGTTTGCCCATGTTGCGCTGGTCAATGACCTATACACGTTAGAAGGGTCGTCCGCAGACCATTTTATTTTCCCCTACGCAGACCATCAGTTTGACTTTGCATGGGCCACATCCGTTTTTACCCACATGGAGCGTCACGAAGTCATCAATTACCTTCGAGAGGCACGCAGGGTCATCCGTCCTGGCGGTCGCTTTTTGGCAACCTTTTTCTTGGTTGACGACATAGCCCGACAGGCTGCGCAAGGAGGGGCCTATGATTTTTCTGTACAGCGCGGAGAAGACTGGTATATGGATGCGGAAGTCAAGGGTGCCAACGTGGGCTTTGCACCGGGACATGTGCAATCGTGGGCCAAAGAAACGGGCTGGTCGGCTGCACAAGTATATCTGGGGCGATGGTCGGGCAGACTGGGCGAAACCACGGATTTTCAGGACATCGTCATTTTTTCGTGAACGGCTAAAGCATTGCCGTGCCTACCTTCGGGGGTATGGAACTGAATTTGGTAGGGAAAAGAGCCCTCGTTGCCGGCTCTACCCAAGGAATTGGTAAGGCTGTCGCAAAAGTTTTGGCGGCCCATGGCGCCCATGTCGTTTTGTTGGCACGCAACCGCGAAAAACTCGAAAACACCCTCAAAGAATTAGACCGGCGACAAGGCCAGGGCCACTCCTATTTGGTAGCGGATTATAATGAACCAGAAACGGTCGAAGCCGCATTGGAAGAGTACCTAGAAAAAGGAAAACCCATCCACATTTTGGTCAACAACACAGGGGGGCCGGCGGCAGGCCCTATTCTAGAGGCCACCCCGGAAGCATTTTATTCGGCGTTTACCAATCATTTAATCAACAACCATCGGCTGGTACAGCTACTGGTTCCGGGAATGCGGGAGGAAGGGTATGGCCGCATTGTCAATATTATTTCGACGAGTGTCAAAGCACCGTTACATGGTCTTGGGGTCAGCAACACCATTCGCGCCGCGGTAGCCAACTGGTCCAAAACCTTGGCTAATGAGCTTGCACCACAGGCCATTACGGTAAACAATGTCTTACCTGGGGCCACGATGACGGAACGTCTCGCAAACATTATTGATGGACGGTCAACCAAGACCGGGAAATCCCAAGAGGCGGTGCGTCAAGCCATGTTGGATGAGATACCCATGGGACGTTTTGCTGACCCGTCAGAAATTGCCGAAGCAGTGGCCTTTTTGGCCTCGCCGAAAGCGAGCTATATCACGGGGGTCAATATTCCAGTGGATGGTGGCAGAACGCCAAATCTGTAAGCATGCGCATCCAGAACTACATTAATGGCCAATTCGTGGCGCCGGCAAATGGCCGCTATTTTGATAATGTAGCCCCTGCATCGGGGGAGGTCTACGGTACAATTCCAGAGAGCGGATCTGAGGATGTCAACAGGGCGATTGAGGCGGCAAAAAAGGCCTTTCCTCTATGGTCAGCCTTGACCGCCGCGCAGCGCAGTACCCATATGATGCAGGTTGCACAGCGCATTGAGGAGCGGCTAGATGAGCTGGCTGCTGCAGAATCCAAAGACAATGGCAAGCCGCTCAAGTTGGCTACACGCGTGGACATACCCAGGGCACGGGACAATTTTGCATTTTACGCCACAGCCATCCTGCATGAGGCCTCAGAAACCCATGATATGGGCGCGCAGGGCTTTAACTATACACTTCGGCGCCCTATCGGGGTTGTCGCATGCATCAGCCCTTGGAATCTTCCGCTTTATCTTTTCACTTGGAAGATTGCCCCGGCCTTAGCGGCAGGAAACACCGTGGTAGCAAAACCCTCCGAAGTAACCCCGGCCACAGCCTATTTGCTGAGTCAAATACTCGATGAAGTGGGATTCCCTGCGGGGGTGCTCAACATAGTGCACGGCACCGGTCCCGCCGTCGGCGAACCCTTAGTCAGCCACCCAGAGGTGCCCGTGATATCCTTTACGGGAGGAACCGCCACGGGTGCGCGCATCAGCCAAATTGCGGCCCCGATGTTCAAGAAACTCAGTTTAGAATTGGGGGGTAAAAACCCCAACCTCATTTTTGCGGACTGTGACTTTGAAAAGATGCTTCGCACTACGTTGCAGTCTTCGTTTGCTAATCAAGGACAGATTTGTCTTTGTGGTAGCCGAATCTTGGTAGAGCGTCCGCTCTATGATCGCTTTGTGGCAGAATTTGTTCAGCGGGTAAAAACCCTTCAAGTGGGCCGGCCCGAAGACCCTGCTACCCAAGTGGGCGCCGTGGTCTCTAAAGATCACCAGGCAAAGATTTTACATTACATCCAACTGGCGCAGGAAGAAGGAGGCACGGTCCAATGCGGCGGCCATGCGGTCCAAGTGGAAGGCCTTGAGGGTGGTTTTTACGTGGCCCCCACAGTGATTACAGGGCTTAGCATGCATTGTCGGACTAATCAGGAAGAAATCTTTGGCCCAGTGGTCACCATTCAAGCCTTTGACACGGTCGAAGAGGGCCTGTCCCTAGCCAATGCAACCAAGTATGGCCTGGCGGCAACGGTATGGACACAGAACTTACGACGCGCCCATCATGTTGCCTCAGAGGTGCATTGTGGCATTGTCTGGGTCAACAACTGGTTGGTCCGTGATCTGCGTACGCCCTTTGGGGGGGTCAAAGCGTCTGGTATTGGGCGCGAAGGAGGGTTTGAAGCCTTGCGCTTCTTCACCGAACCCAAGAATATCTACATTGATTTGGGTTAGCAAAACCCATTTTGCGTTAAATAAAAAAACCCCGCCGAAGCGGGGTTTACTGAGAGCATTCAAATAACGAACGAGTCGCTAACACAAAATCACCTAAACGCAGAAGCTCTCACGTTGGGTAATCCCAAAAGTGTGCCAAACTATTTTTTGCTGACGATTAATGGTAAACTTGAAAGCGCACCTGACCCCTTTTGCCGCCGTCTAGTGCAATATTTGCGGTGTAGATTCCAGTAGTCCAAGTAGATACATTTAAAAGGCGTCCCGCAGCATCTGCTGCATTCCATGGGGATGAAATCATGATTCTACCCGTAGCATCTACCACCGTTAAAAGGCCATTATCCTGGGTATCTGGTGCAGAGAGTCGAAGCACTTCTTGCGCAGGGTTTGGACTAGCGGTGAGCGCAAAATCCCGCGCATTTTCCCCGAGGCCCACGTGGCTTTTTTTGAATTCCTGACTTACATTGACCAAGACATCGCCTGAGTTTTGATTGTTGCCATTGGCAAATAAGCCCGAGACATAGACCCTTACGCTATCTGAACCCGAACTACTGTTCCAGATAAAATCCCATGATCTGGTGCCACCACTCACGGAGGTTGAATTGCTGGTATGCGTGGCAAAGTTGCTTTGTTTAATTTGCGACCCATTCGCACCTGTAAGGCTGCCTTGGTGGCTCCCCACTTTTTCTACGGAGGCTTCAAAACCCGCTTTAGACATGCCAGCAGTTCCTGCATTGGAAGTGACGGTAATGGTATATGGGGTATTGTCTAGGTAGCCTTCATTGGGAATATCAGAAGTAATGACAACGTACTGGGTAGAAACGGAAGGGCCAGAGTGGCAGCTGTTACACGTCTGTCCAATGCTCATGGGTGAGCCTGTTTTCCCCACTGGGGCTCCGCTATTATTGGTAAAAGCCGGTAATGTAACAAGGGCCATGGCGAGCAAGGAAAAGGCCGTTTTGGCAAAGTGATATTTCATTAGGGAAAGGTATAAAATCTTAGGCGGGGACCAGGGTGTGGCGGGTAATCTCGGGCCATATGCCTACACGCCCCGGGAAGGCTAAATAACCGAAACCGCGGTTTACATATAGGCTTCGTATACGCTGGTTTTCTTGATAAGCACCTGCCCATTTAGGATACTTAAACTTGACAGGACTCCACGCCAACCAGCCTGGTATTTCAATGCCAAACTGCATTCCATGTGTATGCCCGCTGAGCGTCAAGGCAATGTTGGCTGTGTGGTTGGCTACTTGCGCGTCATAATGAGAAGGATCGTGGCTCAAGAGAATCTTTGGGCTTTCAGGCTGTAGGCCCAATAGCGCTTTTTCTAGATCGCCGTATTGAGGAAATGGAGGTTTGCCCCAGTTCTCAATGCCGAGCAATTCTAGCGTTGCGCCATCTTTGGAAAGAATGCGGTGCTCGTTGCGCATCAAGTCCCACCCGAGGGCCTTGTGCTGTCCGCAAAGGGCATCAAAGTTGGCCACTTTTGCCGCATCGCTTGGCCAATAAACATAATCACCATAGTCGTGGTTTCCTAGGATAGAAAACACGCCAAACGGTGCCTGAATTTCTTTGAACATGTCCAGCCAAGGCGTCATTTCTTCTGCCACATTATTAACTAGATCTCCCGTAAACACAATGGCATCAGCTGATTGTGATTTGACCATGTCAACCCCTACGCGTACTTCTGACGGATCGCTAAAACTGCCACTGTGGATGTCGCTGATCTGCAAAAGTGTAAAGCCTCGAAATGCCTCTGGCAAGCCGGAGATTCGGACCGTATTTTCTAGAACGCGGTATTTAAATCGACCACGAAAAACACCATGAAGGATGCCCAAAAAGGGAATAACGGCAAGGCCCCAACCTAACGTTGCGACAAATTGGCGTCGACTTCCCCAACCTTCCCCAAAGGCATAGGCCCCGGTGCGGTAAACATCCTCTAAGAGGCCTATGGCAACCGGAAAAAGCTTAGGTACGTAGAATGCAATGGCATATACCATAAATCCTTGAAGACTCTGGCGAAGCTCCGATGGACTAGCCTCTGGATTGAAGGCAATAATGGCATAGAGTATGTAGACATATCCTAGACCATGTATCAGCCAATACAATCGGCTGAATATTTTTCCAAGGTCTAATGCTCTGAAAGTTTGAAAAGCCAATACATCCAAGATGACAAAAAAGACCAGCGGAAAAAGCAAAAAGAGGGAACTACGCATATGGGGGCAAAAGTGGGAAACTCTTCAACTCAAAAAACACACCAAAGTTTAAAATCATATAGAAATTCAGCGACTACCTTCGTAAATCATGCCCAGAATGGATCCATACCAACGTAAAAATCTTTGGAAAGCCTTGTTATTCCTATCCGCAATAGGGATTGGTGCATTGACCTTGTGGTACACGGAGCAGTTTACGCGCAAATTGCGCATGGAGGAAGAACGGCGTGTTGAACTCTGGGCGGAAGCCATTGAGAGCATTGTGCATGGAGACCCCGATGCGGACTTAACCCTGGCGACGCGCATCATTGAACTCAATACGACGATCCCGCTCATTTTGACCGATGCCAACGGGGTCATCCTCAACCACCGAAATATCCAGGGGCCCGACACCTCGGCTGTCGCCATAGAGGCAGAGCTTCGCCGCATGATGGACTATGCAGAACCTATTCCCGTCCACTTGCTACCGGGGGTGGACCAGTTTATTTACCGCAATGAATCCACCAACCTCCGCAGGTTGCGCTTTTATCCTCGCTTCCTATTAGGCATTATTGGCGCTTATATCTTGCTGGCCTATTATGGTTTTAGCCGAGCTCGAAAGGCGGAGCAAGACCGTGTTTGGACTGGAATGGCCCGCGAAACCGCCCATCAGCTGGGCACACCCCTATCGGCGCTCTATGGTTGGACTACCTTGCTCGAAGAAGACGGGGCAATGCCTGCAGCCGTAGCAGAAATCAAAAAGGACTTGGCCCGATTGCAAACGGTAGCGGACCGTTTTTCAAAGATTGGCACGGAGGCCGCATGTCAAAAAGGAAATTTAGAAGAACTCCTTCGTTACACCGTGGATTATTTACAGCGGCGAAGTCCAGGGCAAATAGAGTTGCAGTTAGAGCTTCCTGAAATGCTTCCATTTGTCCCCATGCAGCCCATTCTTTTGGGTTGGGTGGTGGAAAACATCCTTCGCAATGCCATGGATGCCATGGAGGGGGTCGGCCGTGTCACCCTTACCGTACACCTTGTGTCCGATCGTATTTTGATGGATATTGCTGATACAGGTCGGGGCATGAATGCACGGACACGTCGTTCGGTTTTTCAACCGGGCTTTACCACCAAGACACGTGGATGGGGCCTTGGGCTGTCGCTTGCGCAACGCATTATTACCGCTGGACACAAAGGAAAATTGTATGTGTACCGCAGTGCACCTGGAGAGGGTAGTACCTTCCGGATAGAGCTTCCCTTGTAATGGCTGGACTGTACCTACATGTCCCGTATTGTCGGCAAGCGTGCCACTATTGTGACTTTCATTTTTCTACGCAATTGGGCACGCTACCTTCTATGGGCGAGGCCATGCAACGCGAAATAGCCCATCGATTTCCGGAGCCAGAAGCCATGGAAACTTGGTATTGGGGGGGAGGGACCCCTTCCGTATTGCCCGCCGCGGTGCTGCGACAATGGGTCGGACAAAGTATGCGTTCTGCCCCTCTTGCCCCGGGTGGAGAATTCACGTTAGAAGCCAATCCCGAGGACCTGAATACAGAAAACTTGGCGTTGTGGCAAAGCGTAGGGGTCAACCGCTTGAGTGTGGGGATTCAAAGTTTTGTCAACCAACGCTTGCAATGGATGAACCGGGCCCATACGGGCCTTCAAGCAAAAGAGGGTATCGCCCGTGCGCAAGACGCAGGGTTTGAAAATATCTCCGTGGATCTGATGTATGGTCTCCCAGAAACAAGTCTTGGGGAATGGCAAGACAATGTGGGCCAAGCATTAGAATTAGGCACACCGCACCTTTCGACTTATGCGCTCACGGTAGAGGAGCGGACCCCATTGCACCATCAAATTCATCTAGGGAAGACGCCTGCACCCAAGGATGAGCGGGCAACAGAAGACTTTTTGTGGTTGCGCCACACCTTGCGTGCTGTGGGTTGGGAACCCTATGAAATCAGCAATGCGTCCAAACCAGGATGGCGTGCAAAGCACAACAGTGCCTACTGGTCTGGGCAGGCCTATACAGGCATTGGTCCTGGGGCCCATTCTTTTGATGGACAGCAAAAACGGGGGTGGAATATCGCCAACAACGCGCGCTACCTAAAAGCATGGAAGGCTGAGAATGGCTTACCCGATTCGGCCATTTTTGAAACAGAAACGCTCACGGCCAAGGACCGTCTCAATGAGCAAATCATGACGCAATTGCGCCGGATGGAAGGGTTACCCCGTCATGCTATGGGTTCCTATGCCGCCATACTAGACAAGCGCTGGCTTGAATTTCAAGAAAAAGATTGGATGATCATTTCAGATAAGGGATGGCACCTAACGGACATGGGGCTGATGTGGATGGACCAAATTGCCTCTAAGGGCTTTGCGGAGGAAAAGGACCTTGGTACCTTAGATGCATGAGCACCACCGGAAACGTATTTGATCTGAGCCTTGCCTTTGAGTTAGGGCGCCAACGTGCTTGGTATGTACCTGGTATGCAGGCTGAATTTGTCCAATTGGGCGATTGGCAAGGATCCGTTGTGTCGGGTAGTGGCGTCAATTTTCGGACCCTTAGCCTTAACCCTCATGCGCAAGGCAGCCATACAGAAACATTGGGTCATGTTTGCAACGGGGATTTCCCAGTTCATGCCGTGCCCATGCCCTGGCTACAAGATGCGCTCTTGATCTCTGTTACACCGGAGGATCAGCATGCAATGGGCAAGGTAATTCGCTGGCAAATGGTCAAAAATGCGGTTGAACATATTGGGGGATGGCAAGCTTGTACGGCGCTGATCATCCGAACCTTACCCAACAGCGAACAAAAGAAAACACAGAATTACGCCCACCAAGATGCCGCCTATTTTGAGTCCGCGGTAGGCAGTCACCTCGCTGCGCAAGGAATCCAGCATTGGTTGGTGGATTTGCCTTCAGTTGACCGCGAAGAAGATGGCGGGGCACTCGCCTGCCACCGAACTTTTTGGGGCTTAGGCCCGGATGAAACCACCCCAGGTCCTGCTGCCCGCGTGGAGGCAACGATCTCAGAATTGCTCTATATCCCTCAGGCTGTAGAAGATGGTCGTTGGCAACTCAACTTACAGGTGGCACCGCTAGAAAATGATGCCGCTCCCTGTGTCCCCATACTAACGAGAACAACCTAAATAGGGTTGTTGCCAAGCGTTGCGCGGGCCACGAATGGCCCAATTCTTGAAACCCCATAGCATAATCCATTAACCACTCACGCACATCGTACCTTTGCTCATCTATGTGGGACCGCGCTGGACATTTTTTGATTAAATACCGCAAAGGGGTCCTCCTATTTTGGGCCCTATACATCGCGTTTATGGGATTTTTTGGACGCTCGGTAGACATCAGCTACGAGTTTGCTAAAATGTTGCCCTCTACAGATTCGGTTTTCACCACCTACATGGGGTTCCATGAAGATTTTGTAGAGTCCGGAAATGCCATTGTCTTAGCGGCAAAGGACGACGCCTTTTTCACCCCTTCTGTACTGAACGCATGGCGTGATATGGCGTTGCGGCTAGAAGGCGAAGAAGAAGTTTTAAGCGTCCTCTCATTGCACAATGCCGTCGACCTGCGGCTTGGGTCCGAAGAAGGGGCTGAGATGGAATCCACGACTATTATGGATGGCAGGGTCAGCAGCCCGCAAGAAGCCTTTGGTATTCGGGACCATTATGATGCCCTCCCAATCTACCACGGCCTACTCAGTAGCCGGGACAATAAGACCCATTTGATGGCGGTAACCATCTCGGATGAGGCCAATTACAGTGAGCTCATCTTTGATTTATTTGACCGTATTCATGCCGAGACGAAGCGATTTGAACGTCGGACCGGCATTGAAGTCCAAGTATCGGGGTTACCCTATCTGCGGCTAAACAATGCGCGAAGCATTAAGTCAGAAATCAACCTATTCTTGCTCTTAACGGGCCTTGGGACGGTGCTCATCATGCTCATTTTATTGAGAAGTATGCGGGCCGCTTTGATTGCCCTTGGGGTTGTGGGCGTTGGCGTGATTGGCCTTTACGGTATCATGGGACTGTTGGCCTATAAAATCACGCTTTTCAGTGCATTGCTGCCGCCACTTTTGATTGTCATTGTGGTGCCCAATTGCATCTTCTTTATCAACAAATACCACCAAGAGTATGCGAAGGATAAAGATGTAGAAGCCGCCTTATTGCACACGATTAAAAAAATTGGGGGAGTTGCCTTTTTAACCAATGCGACTACGGCGTTGGGTTTTGCCACCTTTATCCTTACTTCTTCTGAAGCGCTTGTGCATTTTGGGGTGGCTGCCTCAATCAACATTTTTATGGTTTTCTTGATGAGTGTGACCATTATTCCGGTCATCTATTCTTGGTTAGCTGCGCCCAAAGAGCGCCACTACAAACACCTAAACCAGAAGTGGTTGGTTCAGTGGATTGAGTGGTTGGTGCGGATTGCGGAAGGCCATCGGATTAAAGTATATCAAGGCGCTGTCATCGTTGCTATTTTGGGCATTGTAGGGATGGCGCAGATGCAGACCACGGGCAACCTGACCACCGACATCCATGAGGACGATCCGTTGGTGACCCAGATGCGCTTTTTTGAACGCGAAATGGGAGGCGTCATACCGTTAGAAATTGTCATTGATACCCGCACTGAGAAAGGTGCCGAAAAGTCTAAAGTGCTAAAACGCGTGGATCGCCTTCAGTCTGCTTTAGACACGTTGCATGATGTAAGCCGCTCTATCTCGGTTGTCGATGCGCTGAAATTTGGGCGTCAAGCCTATTATGGTGGGGATCCACTGTTTTATGCTTTGCCCAATGCGCAAGAGCGGATGCTTATTGCCACGCGCATGCCCAAACTTGACCAAAATGACATGGCCTTTTTAACGGAAGGTTTTATGGACAGGGCGCACCAAAAACTGCGGGTTTCGGTCCAGGTGGTGGATCTTACCCGTCCCGAAATGATGCTCTTGGTCGAGCAAATTCAGGATTTGGCCGATGAGATATTTGAAAAAGAGAACTACGATTTGTCCTTTACGGGGGCGAGTATCATCTTCTTGCGATCCACCAAGTTTTTGATTAACAACTTGGTCCTTAGTCTATTGTTGGCCATTCTAGTCATATCGTCACTCATGGCAGTGTTGTTTAAGACCCCACGCATGGTCATTGTGGCCATCATCCCCAACCTATTGCCTTTATTGATGACGGCGGGAATCATGGGTTGGTTTGGCATTCCGGTCAAGCCTTCTACGGTGTTAATTTTCTCCATTGCCTTTGGTATTTCTGTGGATGACACCCTGCACTATTTAGCGCGCTATCGTCAAGAGTTAGTCAGCAACGGGCACAATATTGCCAAAGCGGCGATTAGCTCAATAAGAGAGACGGGGATCAGTATGTTCTACACGAGCATCGTGTTGTTTATTGGGTTCTTCATTTTCCTTGCTTCGAGCTTTGGCGGCACGCAAGCCCTTGGCTTGCTGGTTTCCGTTACTTTAGTCTTTGCAATGTTTTCAAATCTTATCTTACTACCCTGCCTCCTGATGTCTTTAGACAAGGTGCTCACCGCATCAGATATGGAGCATATACTCATTGATTTAGCAGAAGACGAATAATGAAAGGCATCATTTTAGCAGGAGGTTCTGGCACACGATTGCACCCGCTCACCCATTCGGTGAGTAAGCAGTTGATGCCGGTGTATGACAAGCCCATGATCTACTACCCGCTGAGTACGCTTATGCAGGCGGGGATCCAGGAGATTCTCATCATTACTACGCCGCACGATGTAGCGCTTTTTCAAAATCTTTTAGGAGATGGGAAGCAGCTCGGGTGCGTATTTCAGTATGCGGTGCAACCCGAGCCCAATGGTTTAGCCCAGGCTTTTGTCCTAGGAAAAGATTTTATTGGGAATGACAGCGTAGCGTTGGTCCTTGGAGACAATATTTTTTACGGCACCCAGATGCCGCAGCTGTTGCAAGAAAGTGCAAATCCAAAAGGGGGCATTGTCTTTGCGTATCCAGTGAGTGATCCCGAGCGTTATGGGGTGGTGGACTTTGATGCACAAGGAAGCGTCCTTTCTATTGAAGAAAAGCCGACACATCCAAAGAGTCATTTTGCGGTTCCGGGGCTGTACTTCTATGACAACCAGGTAATCGATATTGCGGCAAACTTGTCTCCCTCAGTCAGAGGGGAGTATGAAATTACGGACATTAACCAGGCCTACTTGGAGCGTGGTCAATTGCATGTGGGCGTATTGGACCGTGGAACGGCATGGCTGGATACAGGAACCTTTGATAGCTTGATGGAGGCGGCCCAATTTGTTCAAATCATGGAGCGTCGTCAAGGGCTCAAAGTGGGATGCATAGAAGAAGTGGCCTACCAGATGGGCTTCATTGATGCCCAACAGCTTCAAGCGCTAGCGGCCCCCTTGCTTAAAAGTGGGTATGGCGCCTATCTAGAGTCATTATTAAAGTGAATGCCGTAGAGCGCTTGCAGCGCCGTTTCTTACAAAGCCTTGAAGAAGGCTTTGGGGAGCCTGAATGGAATCGGTCCCCTGATCGACTATATGCCCCCCAGCGCTATATTTTAGGAATGGGCGGAAAACGATTGCGGCCTGTTTTGTCCCTTATGGCCGCCGAGGCAATGGGTGGCGATGCATCCTTGGCTTTGCCCGCGGCACATGCCGTAGAACGATTTCATAATTTTTCCCTGATTCACGATGACATTATGGATGAAGCGCCCGTGCGTCGGGGACAGCCAACAGTCCATCAAAGTTGGGGACAGAATACAGCTATTTTAAGTGGGGATGCGCTGCTTGTAATGGCCTACTCGGCATTAGAAAAGCTCCCGCCCGCCATCCTACCTGAAGCGCTGAAAGTATTTAACCGTACGGCACTTGAAGTATGTGAAGGGCAGCAATGGGACATGGATTTTGAAACGACTGAGGAGGTCAATGAAGGACAGTACCTGCAAATGATTCGTAACAAAACCTCCGTTCTTTTGGGCTGTGCACTTGAATTGGGGGCGCTTTCCGCTGGAGGAAGTAAAGAAATAGCCCGGGCCTTGTATGCCTTTGGCCTAGAGTTAGGGACTTCTTTTCAGATTCACGATGACATCTTAGATGCTTTTGGCGATCCCACTTTGGTGGGCAAGCAAGTAGGGGGCGACATCCGGTCCAACAAAAAAACGCTCCTGTATATCCATCTGGCCAACGCTGCCCCTGATGTTTTATCTCAGTGGTCTAGCGATCGAAGTGATGAAAAGGTAGACCAAATCAAAAAGGCCATGCAATCCGTTGGAACGGATCTTTATGCCGAAGAAAAACGCAAAGCGCATTTTGATGCAGCCATGGAAGCTTTGACACAGGCCCAAGCATTGGGGTGTAATACAGAGGATCTCGCTGCGTTAGCCCAATGGATTTATACACGAGTTTCTTAAGAAATTCTTTATAAATGCCGCGAATGTCTGCGGGATTTTCATCATTCAGCCATTGTTTTTGCCGTAATTTTGTTTTCAGTAATCACTGAATTCATGGACCGCTTTTCCTTTCTAGGAACCTCCCATATTGGCTTTATTGACGACCTCTACCAGCAGTACGTGGTCAACCCTGACGCGGTCGAACCTTCATGGCGTGCATTTTTTCAGGGCTATGATTTTTCTCGCAGTGAATTTGGAGAATCTCTTATTGAAAATCAGGAGGTTCCTGACGCGGTCCGCAAAGAATTTTCCGTTTTAGATTTAATCCATGGCTACCGGACTAGGGGGCACCTGTTTACCCAAACAAACCCGGTACGGCAGCGTCGCGCCTACAGTCCAACTTTGGATCTTGAGAATTTTCAACTCACCCCGGGTGATTTGGATTCAATTTTTCAAGCCGCTATTGAAGTAGGGCTTCCAGGTCCCGCACCCCTGCGAGAGATTATCGCACACCTAGAAGCTATTTATTGTCGATCCATTGGGGTGGAATATATGTATGTTCGTCGTCCAGAGGTAATCAAGTGGGTGCAGAATTTCATTCACCCTCATGACAATTATCCCTTCTTAGATACGGATGAAAAACGTCATATTCTGCACAAACTCAATGAAGCTGTCGCTTTTGAATCTTTTCTAAACACCAAATTTGTTGGGCAAAAGCGCTTTTCTATTGAAGGGGCCGAATCTGTTATCCCAGGATTAGACTTCTTGCTTCAGCGTGCCGCCGAAATTGGTGTAAAAGAAGTGGTTCTGGGCATGGCACACAGAGGTCGCCTCAATGTTTTGACCAATATTTTTGGCAAGCCAACGTCACAAATATTTTCTGAATTTGAAGGAAAAGAATTTGCTGAAGATGATTTTGACGGGGACGTAAAATATCATTTAGGCTATACAGCTGAGCGCACGCTTGCCAACCAAAAGACGTTAGCCTTAAACATCGCGCCTAACCCATCCCACTTAGAAGCGGTGGATCCCATCGTCGTGGGGATTGCCCGATCCAAGGCAAATACGGACTATGATGGCGACTATAGCAAGGTCCTGCCCATTCTTCTGCATGGCGATGCAGCTGTTGCAGGACAGGGGGTAGTGTATGAAACCTTGCAGATGGAACAGCTCAAGGGCTATTCTACGGGTGGAACGATTCACGTCGTCATCAACAACCAGGTAGGATTTACAACCAACTACATGGACGCCCGATCATCTACCTATTGTACGGATGTGGCCAAGGTGGTGTTGGCCCCCGTGTTACACGTGAATGGAGACGACGTTGAAGCGGTGGTGCATGCCATGCGCTTTGCCATCGAATATCGTCAACGTTTTCAGCGCGATGTATTCATTGACCTATTGTGCTATCGCAAATACGGCCACAATGAGGGGGATGAACCGCGTTTTACACAGCCATTGTTGTATAAAGCCATTGCAAAACATCCTAATCCGCGCACCCTATACGCACAAAAACTCATGGCGGAGGGCGAGGCTTCGCAGGCCCTTATCCAAGAAATGGAAGTGGAATTCAAGGCGATGCTAGAAGGGCAATTTGATTCGGCAAAAAAGATCGAAAAAAACGTCATTGTGCCCTTCATGTTAGATGAATGGCAAAGTTTCCCTGCGGCAAAAAATGGCGATGTGCACCACATCCCCAAAACTGAAGTGCCTCGACCTCGATTGGATGGCGTGGCAAAAGCCTTGACGACGCTACCGGAGGGCAAGAAGTTTTTTACTAAAATTGTGCGACTGATCGGTGACCGCGCTGCCATGGCCTTTGACCGCAATGCATTGGACTGGGGCATGGCAGAAATGATGGCCTATGGCACCTTGCTTCAAGATGGCTTTAACATCCGTATTTCGGGGGAAGATGTAGAACGCGGAACATTCAGTCACCGCCATGCGATCATCAAGTTAGAGGACTCGGAAGAAAAGGTTTGCTTGGTGGACCAAGTGCCAAATAAAAAAGGTCGATTTGCCATCTACAACTCTCACTTGTCCGAATATGCTGTGCTTGGATTTGACTATGGTTATGCCATGGCAAGTCCCGAGACATTGGTCATTTGGGAAGGACAGTTTGGTGATTTCTCTAACGGTGCGCAGATTATCATCGACCAATTCTTGGCGGCGGCAGAGGATAAATGGAAAGTACAAAACGGCATTGTCTTATTGTTGCCACATGGCTATGAAGGTCAGGGGGCAGAACACTCTTCGGCGCGTTTGGAGCGATTCCTTCAGTTATGTGCGCAGAATAATATGTTTGTGTGCAACATCACCACTCCGGCCAATCATTTTCATTTGTTGCGACGTCAGATGCACCAAAAATTCCGCAAACCCTTGGTGGTGATGAGCCCAAAGAGCTTGCTCCGTCATCCGATGGCAACGTCGCCTATGGAGGCATTAAGTAGGGGTCAATTCCAGACCGTCATCGGAGATGATCTACATCCTTCAAATGTGAAGAAAGTAGTGCTATGCTCTGGTAAGCTCTATTATGAATTGTTAGAAGAGCGGACAAAGCGCCAAGACTTGACTACGGCAATCATTCGCTTGGAGCAACTTTATCCATTTCCGGAAGAAGCCCTTCAAACAGAATTGCAAAAATACAGTGCAGATGCGCCTTTAATTTGGTCTCAAGAGGAGCCTGCTAACATGGGTGCTTGGTCTTATTTGCGGACCACCACAGATTTGCCTTTAATGCGGGTATCTCCCAATGCATCGGCTGCACCCGCTTCAGGATCACATCAAGCGGCGCATCATATTCAACATGCGATCATCCAACAAACCTTTGACTGCTAAATATTTGTCCTATGATACTTGACATGAAAGTTCCGTCTCCCGGTGAATCCATCTCTGAAGTGGAAATTGCCGCCTGGTTGGTTAGCTCCGGTGACTATGTAGAAAAGGATCAGGCGATTGCAGAGGTAGACTCCGATAAAGCCACCTTAGAATTACCTGCCGAAATGAGTGGGGTAATTGACATCTTGGTTGAACCCGGTACTACGGTAGCGGTGGGTCAAGTGGTCTGCAAAATTGATACGTCAGCTCAAGCGCCTTCAGCAGGAGCCGCAAAGCCCGCCGATGCGGGTAAGCCAAATCCTATGCCTGTTGCCCAAGGTCCTGTTGCACAGACATATGCAATGGGAACACCTAGTCCTGCAGCAAAGAAGATTTTGGATGAGAAAGGTATTCTAGCGGCACAAGTTCAAGGGTCAGGCAAGGATGGGCGCATCACCAAAGAAGACGCAGTCAACGCAAAGGTGGCGATGGGATCAACTTCAAGTGTACGTGGTCAGAGTCGTCAGCGCATGAGTGCGCTACGCCGAAAATTGGCCCAGCGTTTGGTCTCTGTCAAAAATGAAACTGCCATGTTGACTACATTTAATGAGGTTGACATGAAGCCCATTATGGACTTGCGCAAACAGTACAAAGAGGCTTTTGCGGCAAAGCATGGCGTGGGGTTAGGCTTTATGAGCTTTTTTACCTTGGCAGTAGTTCGGGCGTTAAAGCAGTATCCATCCGTGGCCAGTATGATCGATGGCGATGACATGGTCAGCTTTGACAGTACGGATATTTCTGTGGCAGTAAGTGGACCAAAAGGATTGATGGTCCCGGTAGTTCGGGATGCGGACACGTTAGATTTTGCCGGGGTTGAATCCGCCATTAAAGATGTAGCGACCAAAGTGCGTGACGGAAAAATTACCATCGATGAAATGACGGGCGGTTGTTTCACGATTACCAATGGCGGGGTATTTGGGTCCATGTTAAGCACCCCCATCATCAATCCGCCTCAGAGCGCTATTTTGGGTATGCACAACATAGTCGAGCGCCCAATGGTCGTAAACGGTGAAATTGTGATTCGTCCCATCATGTATGTAGCATTGAGTTATGACCACCGAATCATTGATGGACGTGAGTCTGTTGGCACCTTAGTGGCCATCAAGGAGGCCTTGGAGAACCCAATAGAGTTTCTGATGGGGGGAGATGCCAAGAAAGGCCTCGGACTTTAAACAAAGCTAGATTTTGATTGATACACACACGCATTTGGACCATCCGCAGTTGGCGGTGGACATCGATGCGGTGATGGCGCGTGCGCAGGAGGCAGGCGTGACAGATATGCTCTTGCCAAATGTGGACGACCTGAGTTTGCCTCGTATGCAGGCGCTTCAAATGCGCTATCCTGGTTCGATTCACCTGATGCTCGGCTTGCACCCATGTGAAGTCAACGAAGCGTGGGAGGAAGTCCTAGACGGCTACGAGGCGCTTTGGGAGGCGCAGCAGGATGGCTTTGTGGCGGTGGGGGAAATTGGCCTGGATTTATATTGGGACAAGAGCACCTTGGACCGCCAAGTGCAAGCGTTGAACCGTCAATTGGACTGGTGCATCCGCTACCAAAAACCCTTCAGCATGCATGTACGAGACGCCTGGGGCCCCACTATGGAGGTACTTAGACAGCGCGCTTGCCCTGAACTTAGCGGGGTAATGCACTGCTTTACCGGATCTTTAGAAATCGCACAGGAATTATTGGAGATGGGGCACAGTCTAGGTATTGGCGGAGTGGCCACCTTTAAGACGGCCAAAGTTGTGGAGGTGTTGGCCCAGGTAGGGTTGGACCAAGTGGTTCTAGAAACGGATAGTCCGTACTTAGCACCAACGCCGTACCGCGGAAAGCGGAATGAAAGTGCCTTTGTGCTTCGCGTTGCGGAACATTTGGCGGAACATTTGGGCCTGAGTATTCAGGAGGTAGATCGCATTACGAGCGACAACGCACGTCGTATCTTCAAGCTGTAAAGCTTAGCACCTATGAAATTACTCCTTATCTATACGGGCGGAACCATTGGAATGGTCCAAAGTCCAGAAGGGGATTTGCAGCCATTTGACTTTGCGCAAGTTCTGGGCCATGTGCCCGAATTGGCACGTCTTTCTGTCACTTTGGACACCTGGCAGCCATGGGCGCCTATGGATAGCAGTGAGCTTCACCCGTCCCACTGGGAGATTTTGGCAGCGGGGATTCATGCGCGTCGTGAGGCTTATGCAGGTTTTGTGGTACTACATGGCACAGACACCATGGCATACACGGCCTCTGCCTTAAGTTTTATGCTCCAAAACTTTGGAAAGCCCATTCTCTTTACGGGGAGTCAACTCCCCATTGGGGTCATGCGAAGTGATGCAAGGGAGAACTTAATTACTGCCTTGGAGCTTGCGATGCAGGGGACAAAAGATCAGCCGCTGATTCAGGAGGTTGCTATCTATTTTGAAAACCAACTTTTACGTGCGAATAGGGCCTACAAGCGATCTTCTCAGGCCTTTAGTGCTTTTGAGAGTCCTAATTATCCACCGCTTGCAGAAGCGGGCGTGCTCCTGCATGTGAACCAAAGTAACCTTTGGCGGCCTACGGGACCTTTTACGTATGTTCCGAAGATCGCTACAAGGGTGGGCGTTTTGCGCTTTTTTCCAGGTTTGGATCAGGCGTTTGCACGCAGTATCTGCCTGGAGTCTGGACGAGACGTTGTTATTCTGCACAGTTTTGGAAGTGGGAATGCACCCAATTGGCCTTGGCTCTCAGCGATTTTGGAAGAAGGTCAGGATCGCGGTGTGTTGTTTATAAATGCTTCACAGTGTCCTATGGGGGGCGTAAGTCAACCGGCCTATGCGGCATCTCGAACGATGCGTCTTGCAGGGGTTCTTTCGGCGGGGGATATGACGATCGAGGCTGTTTTGACTAAAAGCATGTGGCTCTTGGGCCAAGGAAAGCAAGGTCAGGCTTTTCGCAAGGGATTTGAGGCAAATATTGCGGGAGAGCGTAGCTTATAATCCGAACAACGCTTCTGCGATCTCAGTCTGTATGGCTTGCTGCTTGTCCATCGCATACCATTTGTGCAATTCTTCAGAATACGTGTGTGCAATGGACGGATCGGCTTTTATCCTTGCCACCAAATCCATCGCATAGGCAGGCCGTGGTCCCCATTCCTTTTCTACCTCCCAGTTTTCGGTGAGTTTAAGCGTTTTTGGAATGCTACGGCCCCCGTTGGTGAGGTGGGCGTCTATCAGTTCCAAATGCGCATCGCGAAATACTACGCGAACTTCCAAGCGGCCGCTGCTAGCGCGCTGCATGGCGGCTTGAACGGGAATGATTTGTGCACCATCCCCACACCAGTGTTCATTCACGATTAACCATTTACTCCCCATCGCTACCTGAACACAGGCCACCTCCACTTCAGGATTTAATCTGAATCGACTCATCAAACGTTTTACACGCTGCTGATTTAGGGCAAGGTAACGGTCCATGCCCGACAGGTCTTTAGGAACGGCCTGAAGCAAGTCGAACAAATAGGCTTCAATTGGAAGGGCTTTTTCCCAGTAGTCTTGGTAAGAGAGGGGTGGAGGCATGAGCACAAAGGTCATCATTGGGCGGGAGTTTGAAACATTTTATGGGCATGCCTTTTGTGTATCTTTGCCGCCCACAACACATTAGGAGAGGTGTCCGAGTGGCTGAAGGAGCGCGCTTGGAAAGCGCGTGTACGGGTAACCGTACCGGGGGTTCGAATCCCCCTCTCTCCGCAAGCCTAGGGTACCAAAATGTACCAAAATGCTCAAAACCAACGTTTTGGGCATTTTTTTTGCCCAAACGGGTGTAACAAAATGCACCAAAATGCACCCCTGTTGGGTGGCTTAGCGGGTTGACTTTTTAGAAACCCAAAAAAGTCAACCCAGCAATGTTACAAAATGGTACATAATGGTACTGATGGTCAGTGAGTTACGAGTAGGTTTTTTCGTCTAAGTTTACCACCTTTGAAATGGAAATGGAGGGCTTAATTAACGTTAAGTCAGATGTACAACGAGAGATCAAGTTATTCGCTGGTGTTTTTGATCAGCAGAACGAAACCGAAGGTAAATGGAGAATGTCCTATTTACCTGAAAATCAACATTAATGGGGACAAAAGCAGGTTCCCGGTAAAGCGCCACATTCTACCCGACAAGTGGGATTCCAAGCGGACTAGAATGAAAGGACGCACCAAAGAGGCCGAGGTGTTCAACAACTACCTAGACGCTATCAAGCTCAGAGCCAATAAGTTATACAATGAGCTTTTGGCTACGAATGCGGAGGTAACATCCCAAATGCTGAAAGATGCCATTCTGGGAACCAATGAAGCCCGGCCTAAAACCATCATCAGTGTGTTTGATGACTATGTGGAACGCCTTCGTTCCCTGCTTGGTAAAGAAACCACGTACGCCAATTTCCAAAAGTACCGGACGACCCGGAATCACCTCCAGGCCTATTTGCAGAAAGCCTACCGGGTGAGTGATGTAAGTATTAAGCGAATTGACCACAGCATGATTGAAGGTTTTGAACACTTTTTGAAAACGGAAAAAAGCTGCAGCCACAATACGGCAATCAAGTTTCTTCAAAATGTAAAGAAGATCACCAAGGACTGCATCAAGCGAGGATGGCTGCAAAAGGATCCCTTTGCTAACAAAGGTCTTTCCTTAAAGGAAGTGAGCCGTCCGTATTTGAACGAAGAAGAACTCAACCGCATCCTTGCCCTAGAATTGCAAATTGAGCGCTTAGAACGCGTCAGAGACTATTTCCTGTTCGCTTGCTTCACTGGCCTTTCTTATGCCGATGTAAAGAAGTTTACCAGAAAGGAAATCGAAATCACGGATTCCGGCAAGTGGGTCAAAACCCGCCGAAAGAAAACCGGTGGAATCGTTTACGTTCCGATCCTGGATGTAGCCTGGCAAATCATTCAGAAGTACAATCCCTATTTCGATCAGCTCATGCCGGAAGATCCTGTGCTCCCTATCATGAGTAACCAGAAGATGAACGGCTACCTGAAAGAAATTGCGGATCTGGCAAAAATCTCCAAGCAGTTGAGTTACCACATCGCTAGGCACACGTTTGCGACTACCGTAACCATGCTCAATGGCGTGCCCATTGAAACGGTGAGTAAAATGCTTGGACATAAGAACATCACATCCACACAGCACTATGCAAGAATTGTGGACAACAAGGTCAACAAGGACATGAAAGTCTTGGCTGAACAGTTGGATGGAAAGATGGTCGTGAACTGGAGTTAAGAACAATAAAGCCCGCAGGAGCAATACCTGCGGGCCATAAATATTATTATGGACGAAGAGAAATTTAGAATCAAAACCTATGGATTTGGTGAGCTTGCCCAGCTCTACCTACCCGATGCAACTCCCATGAGTGCTTCTAACCGACTACGCATTTGGATCACCCGGAATAAAACCTTGATGGATAAACTTCATAATCTGGGTTACGTCAAGAAGACGCGATTACTTACGCCGGAGATGGTCAAAGAAATCGTAGCTGTGATTGGAGAGCCTTAATTCAGTCCTCTGGCGGTTATGCAAGGTGGGTTCAAAAAATTTCGAACCTTTTCTGGGTTAATACCGTCTAGAATTTGAAATGCTTGATAAGTCATTAATGAATATAAACCGGATCTAAAGGAAGAAGCTCCGGGATTGTCAACAAGGGTAATCGTAAAAAATCTTCCTTGTGTGTGCCTGGTAAAATTTTTAATACTGTATCCGAAAATCTATGTCCTGACTTCTTAATTAACAGAGATTTTATTGGTTGAATATTAGGAATTTTCATGAATCCATCCAGTCCAGTATATTGCCAAAAGGAGTCGAGATCATTAAAGTCAATATTGAATCCTTTACTTCCTATTAGAAAATTTGATTTCAACCTATTAGAAATATACTGGATTTGATTATGATTTAACACATCTAGCAACGTTGAACCGTAAGGACTTTCTGCTTTATTTAATTTTAATGCTGAATGCACACGCTTATTTGCGCCTCTGGGATTAGAAATTAGCTTTTTTATTGCCTCATCCATTTCCCACGGATTTTTCATCCAATACTTCAGATCGCCATAAGGTGAATTTCTATTCTCAAAAATACATTCCGCCAATCTTAGTCGAACCATTTCGTATTTCTGATTACTTGTCAAGGATGTGCTTGGGTTTTCATATCTAATATTAAAAACCCCCATTTTAATTCCACAATAATCGGCAAAGACTTCTTCAAAGTCAGAGTTTCTCATCTGAGCTGTTGATATAAAATATTCAAGGTAATTAAAGCTAGATGTTGTATTGGCAAATAAATGCCGAAAATCAACGATAAGCATCTACAACAAAAGATAAATGAAACCCTTGCTAGTCAAGGGTTTTCGCGCTTTTAGACCAACGGTCATATTTCGTCATTTTTGGCGTTTTGCACTCATTTTGTTGCTCATCTGTACACCAGATATTTGAGCAACATGCCAGCAACAAATTTAGAACGTAACAAAAAAAATTGCTACACCCTGCACCATGCTGCACCACTGTGCACCATGCTGCTACAAAAAGGCGAAATGACAATGAGTGCTAGTGTTTTAAGGGAAGTCTTCACTTCGCTGTGCCTTTCATCATGAGTCGGTTGTGAAGACCTACACAGATTTAATTAATTTGATACTTCAGGAATAGTGAAAATTCT
>ERZ889078.148-NODE-148-length-59967-cov-8.782998_pt1 | contig 59967 bp, 43 predicted proteins | sample MGYA00521266_ERZ889078 | MGnify/ENA primary metagenome ERZ889078 (study PRJEB32303, sample SAMEA104408618) | aquatic metagenome | biome: Brackish water; feature: Pelagic; material: water | place: Baltic Sea | collected 2014-06-16T06:34:00 | depth 76,534 m ... | reverse complement strand
ACCGGCGCGAGGAGCGGATGAACGAGCCCAGGCAACACCGCGCAACCGGCCCAGGCGACCGGCGCAGCGAACCCCCACCATCGGCCTCGTCCTAACTCCAACGCTGCCCCCGCTAGGAGGTCGCGGTTGCCCCCCTAGTACAACGCTGGGGCGCAAGGAGATCGTCGGGTGCGTGTCGAAAAAAGGCCAAACTCCGGGCAGATTTCTGGGCACCGGTCGTTCGGCCTGCCGATTGGACGGCTACGGGCGGCGCGACGTCTAGAAGCGATACTGGGCCTCAAGGCTCACGCCCTGCTCTCGATTCGCCGGCAGCTCCGCTTTCGCGTTCTGAACCTGGCGGTCCTTGTAGAGCAGCGAGAGGATCCCGATGTTGCGGTAGAAGAAGAAGTGCGCCGCGACGCGAAACTGCTGCTCGTCGAGCTGCTTCTTGATGTCGGTCTCCAACGTCGCCGGCGGATTCTTCATCTGCTGCAAGATCACGTACGCGCCAAAGTCCGCGGCGATCAGCAGCCGCTTCGGAATCGCCAGGAAGCCAATCTGCGCCACGTAGGCCGTCTGCAGCGAGTCGAACTCAAGCTCCTTCTTGGTGTAGCTCTCCGTGAGCAGCACGAAGCGATTCCAACGAAACACGGCCGCCACGTTCACGGCCGGGTAACGCTCCTGCGCGCGCTGGTCGTATTTCGCGCCCGCCCACATCGCCAGGGTCAGCGGCACCGGCGTGTACAGGAATGGGCTGTCGAAGCGGCTGTAGTGGCCGATGACGTTCACGGCCAGCTGCGCGCCCAACGCGTACGTGTAGTTGCGGTTGTTGTAGCTGAAGTAGCGACCGCCAACGTTGCCGGAGAAGCGACCCGAACCTCCCGCGGCGAAGACGCGAAACTTGAGCTTGCCGCTGCTGCCGATCGGTCCACCCACCTCAGCCGACGCGCCATTGCCCTGCTCGAAAGCGTTGTACACGTAGTACGCCGGCTCCAAGAGCAGCTGCTTGGCTGCGGAGACGATCAGCGCGCTCGACAGGCCGCCGCCGCCGCTGTTGACGTTGACGTAGTGGCCCTGGCTCCCGATCGGCATCTGGAACATCGCAAACGTCAACCGCGGCGTCTTCTCAGCCCGCAGACTCAGCAGGTAGAAGCTGTTCTGGATGAGCGGCATCGGGCCGAATGAGCGCAGCTGGATGCGCGAAAAGCGCGTATCCAAGGTCCCGTCGCCGTCGCGGTAGTTCTTGATGTTGTAGTCTTGCGCGATGCCAGCCACGACCGAAAACCGCATGCCGGCGTTGCCTCGGCACACCGTCACGCTCGGATCGAAACGGCAACCAAAGTCCGCGCAGTCTGTGCGGCCGTCCTTGTCGTTGTCGATGCCATCGGAGCAGAGCTGGTCATTGCGCTCGCCGTCCTTGTCGCTGCCCTTGCCGATCAGATCCTCGACGGCCATCCCTTTGCCAAGCTCAGGGACGTCGTCCTCGGGCCCTGCGCCATTGCCGGCGCCGCCGCCAGTGTCCAGGCTGCCCTTCCAGGAGCCCTTACAGACCGTAATTCCGGGCCCGTCGCAAGCTGAATCGTCACAATCCACGGCGCCATTGCCGTCGTTGTCGATCCAGTCGCTGCACCTGGCGTTGCTGTTCTCTTGGCCCTTGCCCGCCCTGCACGACGCGTGCGTCTTGTAGCAGTCAGCGTCGGCGCAATCGATCATCGTATCGTTGTCGTTGTCGCGGCGGTCCGCGCACTTGCGCTCGGTGCCCTGCGCGCCCACGGCTGGGGTCGCGTCCGGCAACCCGGCCTTCACGGTCGGCGCGGCGCCGTCCTTCGCGCCGGTCGGCGCTGGCGCCCCAGCGGCTGCAGCCGGTGCGGGCTTCGCAGCAGGCGCAGGCGGCGCGGCAGCTGGGGCGACCGGAGCAGCCTTCGGATCGTCCGCGACTGGCTTCGCGGCCGCCGGATCGGCCTTGGCCGTCTTCGCCGCGGGCGCCTTCGCTACGTCCGGCTTCGCTGCATCCGCCTTTGCCGCGGGCGCGACCGGTGCCGCCTCAGGGGGCGGCGGAGCGGCGAGGCCCACAGTCGGTAGCAGCAGAACCAAGGCACCCAGGGCCGTCAAACGGTTCATCTTCATCTCCCATCCCTAGTCGTGACCAGGATGTCGGTTCCTCACAATGTCGGCTCGATCAGCGCCGCCCACGAGGCGGCTGGCACCCAGTCGCGCACGCGGCCAACCCCTATGGCCCAGTGACGATCACTGGCAGACCTTCAGCTTCTTGCCGTCGCAGACCGTCACTTTCGGATTCCAAGCGCAGTCCCAGTCGTCGCAGTCGGTAAAGCCGTCCTCGTCGTTGTCGACTCCATCGCTACAGACCGCGTTGAGCTCCTTCGGATCATCGCCCGGCCTGAAGCTCTCCTGGCACGGATGGCGGTCCAGATGGATCGGGGGCACCGTCGAGGCTGGATCCCAGGCGTCCGCGCCGCGACATGACCGGTCCGAGCAGTCCTCGTAGCCGTTGCCGTCGTTGTCCTTGCCGTCCTTGCACTTGACCCAGGTGTCTTCGGCGAGGGACTTGCAGTACTCCGCGACGGTCTTGAACGCGTCGCCAGTCTTGTCGTCCTTGGTGTAAGGCTCCAGCGATCCCTGGCAGGAGAAGTCCGCGCAGTCCGCGAACCCATCGCCATCGCCGTCCTTGCCGTCGGTGCACTCCACGTCACTGCTCTCTTGCAACGAGGCGCAGTGACTCACGATGATGAAGTTGGCCGACTTCGCGCACGCGTTGTCGTTGCAGTCCGTGTAGCCGTTGTGGTCGTTGTCGATGCCATCCTTGCACTTGTCGAGCGTGTTCTCGCCGATCGACTCGCAGTAGTTGCGGATCACGACGTTCTCCGACTGGCTGCAGACGTTGTCGTTGCAGTCCGTGTAGCCGTTGCTGTCGTTGTCTTTGCCATCTTTGCACTTCTCGAGCGTATCTTCGGCGGCGTCGGCGCAGGCCTTGAGCACCTCTGCGTCAGAAGACTTGCTGCACGAGAAGTCGCCGCAGTCGGTGAACCCGTTGCCGTCGTTGTCCTTGCCGTCCGTGCACTTGGCCGCGGTGTCCTCTTTGGAGTCCGCGCAGTAGGCAACCGCGGCCGGATCTGCAGACTTGGTGCACGAAAAATCGGCGCAATCGACGTAGGTGTTGCCGTCGTTGTCGTACCCGTCCGAGCACGCTTCTAGGCTGGTTTCTGGGCCGTCCACGCCTTTTTGCGGCGGCGCAGCGCCGCCCAGACCGGATCCGCCGCAGGCCGTCGCTTTGGCGCAGTTGGCATCGAGGCAGTCGGTGTAGCCGTCGCCGTCATCATCCTTCTTGTTGTCACACAGCACGTCGGTGTTCTCGACGCAGACCGTCACGAAGATGCCGTTGCGACAGCCGAAGTCCTCACAGTCCGTGTACCCGTTGGCGTCGTTGTCGACACCGTCCTTGCACTGCTCGTTCGTAAACTCGCGGCTGCAGCAGACCTCGGGGATGGACTGGCACTTGCGATCGCCGCAGTCGAACTGCCCGTCGTCGTCGTTGTCGACCTGATCGATGCACAGGTTGTACGAGTTCTCAGGCTGCCAGTAGGGGATCGCCGGGATGATCTCACCGCAGTGGCCGGTCTCGTAGATGCAGTCCGGATCGTCGCAGTCGGTCAGACCATCTTGGTCGTTATCGAGGCCGTCGTTGCAGCTCTGATCGCTGGTCTCGTAGCCATACGGCGCCGACGTTGGACGCGTGAACTCAAAGGGTCCGACGTTGCAGCCCCAGGCCCCAACCACCGTGGACACGGCCGCAAGCAGCAGCCACAGCCATGGCGCGCGTCGACGTTGTGACGACTTCGGGAACATGCCGACTCCTTCGTGACGCTTTAGTGCAGACAAGACGCGGACCCCGAGCCGTAGCGGCGATTGAATGCGGCGTGAACCATACAGGAGCCCAGCTCCTTGCTCAGGATCGTCAGTCCCCCGCCCTGCACCAAGGCGGAGAGCGCCTGGTCGAAGGCCACCAGGTGTTTGCGGGTCGTCACCAAGTCGAAGACGCCCTTGTTCCTGTGGTTCCTCACGAGGCCCAGGTCCCCGTTGAGCCGGTAGGAGTTGAGCAGCGCGCGCAAGCGGTCGTCGTCGTAGGCTTTGATGAAGCCGGCCAGCGTGGGATCAGCGCGGAGGGCCTTGATTCCCATGGCGTGGGCCGCGGGGGTCAACACCACCTCCCACCAGCAGACGTTGTCGCACTCGCTGTAGATCTTGCGGTGTTTCCACTTTCGCGACGCGCCAGTGACGCTGGACACCATGCGGTTGTACGGAAATCCACCGAACCAGGGCTCGTCGGCTGCGTGGAGCGATGTGACCACGTAGCGCGGCACGCCGTGCGACCACATCCCGCGGCGGTTCTTGATGGCCTCCGCCTGGGCCGCCACGAGCATCGGGATACCGGGACCCTTGACGCTCATGACGTGTGCGAGCCCCTTGCGAATCTGGTCTTCGGCCAGATCGGGACACCACCAAAGAATCCGACCGTAGCCGTCACGTTTCATGTCCGACGTGCAATGCCAGGCTTGGCTGCACCCGCGTCGGTAGCGTTCCGAGGCGTCATCCCAACATGGACCACGGCGGGCGTTGTACGTGCCCATTTTTGCGTTGTGGTACAGCTCCTTCGGGTCCCAGCCGCCCCACGAGTGGGTCTTGCCGTAACTCTCGAGCGTATTGAACCCGGCGAGCCGTGCCTTGGTGCCCTTGAGCGGTCCGCCGAGGACGCGGAAGCTGTCCCCATCGTTAAAGTAGACCGGATAGGGCACGCCGTTGAGGTAGACCTTGCTCGCTGGCGTCGCCACAGCGTCGCGCGCGAGGCCAACGGCGCTCACGACGAGCGCGAGCAGCAACGCTGACACGGCGACTTTTGTGCGCGAACGGCTCATGGCGCCTCCCTCTCTGAACGTCGGGATCCCAGCGGACAGCCCGACGCTTGTCAAGCCGCGGAAAACGAAGCGGCGTGTGCCCGAATGAGCACACGCCGCCAGTTCGACTCATGCCGAGATGACTCGGCGTGTACGAATCACTTGGCCGGTGCGTCGTCCGTACCGACCATGATCGCGAAGTTGGGCTCGCGGTACTCGTTGCGACCGCAGGTAGCCATGACCATCTTGATGACCCCGAACGGTACGGAGCGGTCAGCCTGGATGATGATCTTGCGATTCTTCCGGATCTTCGCGTCGGAGTTGCGCTGCTGCAGCTTCCACGCCTTCTTCAGCGTCTCGGCGAGCGGCTTGATGTCCCAGGACGGGTACTTCACTTCGTTCACGTCGGCGAGGCTCAGGACCATGTTGCCCTCAAACAGCATCGTGCCGGGCTTGCCGCCTTCACCACGCGTCAGCGCGATCATCGGCGCGCGCTCAAGCTCTTTTGAGGCGCTGGCCTTTGGCATCGTGATGTTCGGGTTCATCAGCATGAGCTCACCGGAGGAGCTGAACTGCATGACCAGGAACACCACGAGGATGATGAACATGTCGATCATCGGCACAACGTTGAGCGTCGCGAAGATGCCCTTGCCGCCGCCGCTCATCACGTGCTTGGCGACGCTCTTGAGCGCGATGCCGGAGCCGGCGCGCGATCCTGGATTATGAATGGCCATCTGTGCGTCCTGTGTCGCTCTCGGTGAGCGAAGGTGTGCCCGGAGGGAAGGAGCCGAGCGCGGTAGCCCCCGACGGCGGCGCGAGCCGCGAGAAACAGCTACTCGAAGGTCGTGAAACCCTTAGCGCGCAACAAGTTAATGTCGCCGACGCTGGGATTGCGGAGGCAGGTCTTGCCGGCCTCGTCTTCACAGGAGTGCAACACGACGTCGAGCGTGCCGATGAGGTGCAAGTACTGAACCTTATCGTGCGCGGCGACCATGATCTTGATCTTGTCGCCCAGCTTTCCTTCTTTCATGAAGCCGGCCAGCGTCTCTTTGAGCTTGATCTTGTCGTACTTCTTGAACGTGTCGAAACCACCGGGGCAGGCCCCGTCTTTGCCGACTTTGCCGCGACAAATCTTGGTCTCGCCAATCGTTGGGATGCGTTTGGGCTGCGCCAGATCGGCGTTCTCGGCGTCGTGCAAGTTCGCCAGGTAGCCCGTGGGCGTGATGGCGAGGTTGATCGCTGCCTTCTTCTCAGGCTTGTCCTTCGGCGGCGTCTTGCTCGCCTTCGGCAATGCCTGGTCCACATCGATTCGCGACAGGCTGGTCCATGCCGCGGAGATGACGAGGAAGCAGATGAGACAGATGAGGAGGTCAATAAAGGGGACGACGTTCAACGAAGCGTCAGCTACGCCGCCCTTACCACTAGCTCCACCGGCCATCGCGGTCTCCTGGTTGCCTGACGCTGCGGATCGGGGACTGAGTAACGGTCTTGCTACTCAGCCCCCGACCTCACAGAGTTGTCGTCGGCAGGTGTGGCGGTCGTCGTGACGACCAGCCTTGGTCCATTGCGCTCTTCCGAGCTTGATTTGGCGGGGCTACAGCACCACCCAAACACGCTCTGAGAACTCGGGCAGCTTGATTAAGCTGCGTCTTCCTTGATGTCGCCCATCTTGTTTCGATTGGCGACGATCAAGTTGAGAACGCGCACGGTGCCTTCGTTGATATCCGACTCGATGGCCGTGGCCTTCGACGAGAGGATCGCGAACGACAGAACGCCGATGATACCTGTGGCCAGACCGAACGCCGTGCAGTTCATGGCTTCGGAGATACCCTGAGCCAGAAGTGTCGAGCGCTGCGACGGATCCACGTCCGGACGACCGATGGCGCCGAAGGTGCCGATCAGACCGGTGATGGTGCCGAGGAGGCCAGCGAGGGTCGCCGTGTTACCGAGAAGGTTGAGGTAGTCGACGCGCTTCTTGATGTGCGGCATCTCACGCAGGTAAGCCTCGTCCATGGCGGCCTGAACCTCCTCGTCCGAGCGCTTCACTTTGAGCACGCCCGAGTGGACGATGCGCGCGAGCGGGTACTGGTAGGTCGAGCAGACCTTCAGGACGCGGTTGAGGTCGCCCTTCAAGATCGGCACCTGCAAAAGCTTGATGAATTCCTCTTTTTTCACGCTGGAGCGGATGTACAGCACAAAGATCCGCTCGAACATGATCGCGAGGATGAAGATGAGGTGCCCAAGGATAGGCCACATGCCCCATCCGCCCTCTTCGAAGAACTCTGCAATCGTGTGGAACATCCTGAAAACTCCCTAGTTCAGCAGGCGCCCGGACATTCTGTGCCGTCGCGACGCTGGAAGGACATTGTGGACCGTTGTAGATGCGTATTGTCCGTTGGATCCTTCGCCAGACAAGCGACGAGTCCTACGCATCCTCTGCCTTCGCCTGTGAGGCCGCCGTGATTGTTCCTGCAGACATTGGTTCGTGTCAACGGGATAGACCGGGCGGACTCGGCAGTCGAGTGGTCGGTATTTAGCACCGGGTTTGCGGGACGGTCAAGTCACTAGACGGCGACCGCGGACCCGAGGTTGACACGTTGCAACACGGCCCCGCGGACGAACCCGTGGTCGCGGTCGTTTTCGGGTCGCAGTGGCAAACAAAAATCATAGCTTGCTACGCGGTTAGCTTCTGTGGTGCGGACGGCAGTCGAGGTGTTTCAGCTGACGGTGTGGGTTTGTGAGGCCAGTTGTTTGACGCGACGCCTTGCGCCTCGTCGCAGAGCGTGGCCGAATCGGCCCGCTGCGCGTTAGCTGCGCTGGAGGTGATCATGCGACGGAGCGACGGTGAGGCTATCGAGGAAGCGCTCGAAGAGGCCCCTAGGGAAGCATTGGCGATGGTGAGGGAGTTGCTGGAGGAGGACGACGGCGACGCCGATTTGTGGGCCTACCTCGCGGAGTGCCAGACCGAGCTGGAGGACCGCGAGGGGGCGCTCACGAGCTGGGCGCACTACCTGACGTTGGATCCCCACTGGCCCGAGGCGTACACGGCGCGGTGCGAGCTTTTTGCCGACGCGGGCGATCTGCACGCGGCGCGGATGGAGTTAGCGGTCGTCGCGGAGCTTGTCGGCGATGACGCGCGGGTGCTGCGGACTCAGGCGCTGTTGGCTGAGCTGTCCGGCGATTTCAACCTGGCGGACGCGCTGTACGGCAAGGGGGAGGAGGCCGACTCGCTGTGGCCGGCGCCCAAGCGCTACAAGCGCAACCAGGCGGCGCTGTATCTGCAGGAGGAGATCGACTCTGCGCGGGTCGACGTTGAAGAGCTGCCGGAGGTCGCCGAGCCGGGCGGCATGCTGCGGCGCGCCGAGCTCATGGCCGACGGCGGCGTGACCTTGTACTTGCGAAATCTGGAGCGCGATCTCGTCGCCGAGTCGACGCTGTCGGACCTGCTCGACGCGGCGCTGGACGCGCTGGACGCCCTCGATCTGGATGGCGTGAACTAACGCGCGCACGGGGTGTGGCCGGCGGCTTCAGCTGGCTCAGGATCGCTCGAACGCCGTCGCCACGCCCTGGCCCACCCCCACACACAACGTCGCAATTCCGCGGTGCACGTCGCGCCGCGCCATCTCGTGAAGCAGCGTCGTCGCGATGCGCGCGCCGCTGCAGCCAAGGGGATGACCAAGGGCGATCGCGCCGCCGTTTGGGTTCACGCAGCCATGATCGATCGGCCACTGCTGCAACACGGCGAGGGATTGCGCCGCGAAGGCCTCGTTGAGCTCGACGAGGTCGACATCCGACCAAGCCCAGCCGACCCGCGCCAGCAACTTGGCTGTCGCAGGAACCGGTCCAATCCCCATGATCGTTGGGTCCACGCCGGCCTGCGCTGCGCCACAGACGCGCGCCATCGGCGTCACGCCCAGGGACGCGACCGTCGATGCGGAGGCCAGCAGTAGGGCCGAAGCGCCATCGTTCAAGCTGGAGGAGTTGCCTGCCGTCACCGTGCCCCCCTCTCGGAAGATCGGCCGCAGCCGGCCTAACTTCTCAACTGAGCTGCCAACCCGTGGTCCCTCGTCTTGATCGACAACCACCTCGCCCTTGCGCTGCGGCGCGGTGACAGCGACGAGCTCGGCATCGAAACGGCCGCATTCCTGGGCCGCCAGCGCGCGGCGATGGCTCTCCTGGGCATACGCATCCTGCGCGTCGCGCGAGATGCCATGTTGATCGGCGAGGTTCTCGGCTGTGCAGCCCATGGCTTCAAGCGCAAAACGCTCCGCCAGCCGCGGGTTGGGATAGCGCCAGCCCAGGGCGGTGTCCCACATCGTGTTGTTGCCGCGCGGCGCGTCAGTGAAGGGTTTGGGAACAGACCACGGCGCCCGAGACATACTCTCAACGCCTCCGACTACGAGCAGGTCGGCCTCGCCCAAAGCGATGCGGCGAAAGCCCGCGTTGATCGCGTCGAGCCCCGACGCACACAGTCGATTGACCGTGATTGCGGGCACTTCGTACGGCAGTCCGGCAAGCAGCGTGGCCATCCGCGCGATGTTTCGATTGTCTTCACCGGCCTGATTGGCGCAGCCCAGGATGACCTCATCGACGCGTGCCCCGTCAACGCCGACTCGCGCTAGCAGCGCGCGAATACAGTGTGCGGCGAGGTCGTCAGGTCGCACGCGCGACAGGCCACCGCCGTAGCGACCGATGGGGGTCCTGACGGCGTCGAGCACATAAACCGGCTGCATGGGGTCTCCGAGTGTCGTTGACGGTGCGCGATCGCGGGCGGCACGATGGGCGGCCGGGGCGCAGAATCAGGCTGAGGCGCGACAGATGCAAGAACCCCGCGACTGAGGAGTCCCCGTGACAGGTATACCGATGGAAAAGCTGAAGTCGACGATCGTGGGGCTCGCCATCTGCGCGTTTCTTGCCGCGGTGGTGGTCACGACAGCGACGGCGGCACCGCGCGCACCCGGCAGGTCTCCGCTGATCGGGGCCGCGCCGAGCACATCAAAGATCGCGCCCCGCGTTGGGGGTGTGGGCATGGTCCTCGACGGCCGCGGTGGACGCGTCGTGGTCGCTCGCGTCGTGCCCGGCGGACCGGCAGCGCAGGCGGGGGTGAAACCTGGCGACGTCGTGTTGTCGGTCGACGGCGCTGACGTGCAGCCTGGCGCGCCGGTGTCCAAGGTCGCTGGCATGGTGCGCGGCCCCGTTGGGGGCTCCGCCGCGCTGCGCGTTCAGCGCGATGGCGCACTGAAACCGTTGATCTTGCAGGTTCGCAGGGCGGATTTGAGCCTCCTGTTCCCGAAACGCGCCCGCAGAGTCCTCGTGGTGGAGCCCGGATTGGCGCTGATCGCGACGAGCGGGCGCTGGAGCCTCGGCGTGATGTTTCCGCGTGGCGGTGCGCAAGGTGATCTGCTGACGTATCAGTGGGCGTTGGTCTCGGCGGGACAGAAGCTGTCGGCGGCGTCAGCCCAACGCGGACTTGGCGCGGTGGCGTGGGGGCGCGGCGGCGCGACGGTACAGATTGGCGACTGGCGACTGGACCTGAAGCCCTGGCCGGCGCAAGGCAAGCTGATCGTGGCGGACTCGAATCTACCGCTGGCGCCCGTCGCCGCCGCTGAGTGGGTGGCCGCCGATCCAGCCACGGCGCAGTACGTGCGGCCACGGGCGGCGCCTCAATCCTACCGTATCAAGTGGCCCGCGGGGCCGTGCACGCTGCGATTGCAGGCGCAGGTAGACGGCTCGGCGGCGGCTGATTATCGGCTAACGTTGCGCATGACGGACGCGCAGGGCGACGCCAGACCGACCCCGACGGTGCGGATGAACGCGAGCGGCGGCGGGGTTTTGCGCTTGCCAGCGGGGCGTTGGATCGTGAACGGCCTGCAATCGAGCTTGGCGGGCGCGGGGCATGATCTCTTCTACGCCGCCACCCTGCCCGAGACGATCACGGTGCGTTGTAAGGCTGGGGAGACGGTGGACGTGACGGTGGCGACGAAGCGACCGGTGGCGACGCAGGGCGACGCGGCGCCGACGCTGCCGGCCGCTGCATTTCAGCACAGCCTTGTCGGTCAGCCGCTGCCGGACATCGCGGTGCAGAAGTGGCTCGGCGGCCAGCGGCCGCTCGGTGGGACCCTGAAGGGCAAGGTGCTGTTGGTCTACTTCTGGGCGACATGGTGCGGACCGTGCAAGCGCGTGTCGCCGATGATGTCGGAGCTCCACGCCCGGCTCGGCGCACGCGGGTTGGTGGTCGTTCCGACGTCCGTCGATCGCGACGAGCTCGCCTTACAGGACTACGTGGACGCCGAGCTGGAGGGCGCGCCGGCGGTCGCGTGGGTCGGTCCGGAGCCGCTGGCGAAGCTGCCGATTCGGGGGATCCCGACGGTCGTGGCGATCGACGACCTGGGGATCGTGCGAGCCGTGCACACCGGGACGGGGGTTGAGGTGGCTGCGTGGTCGGCGTGGCTCATGCAGCTGCTGGACGAAGCGCAGGGGCGGCGGCCACGTTCGCGCGCGCCGGTCGCCGCGGCGACGACTGCCGCGGAGGCGTCACCGGCGCGGGCCCAGCGAGGACACGAAGCGGGGAGCCGCGGCAAGAAGCCCGGCAAGAAGCCCGGCAAGAAGCCCGGCAAGAAGCCCGGCAAGAGGCCTAGCAAGACGAAGCCGCGGCACAAGTAGGCAGCGTCACCCGGGCAGCGCGGTCAGGGCTCAGCGACGACCGCGGGCTCAACCGTCGCGCGCCACGCATCGAGCGGCGCCGCGCTGGCGAGCGCTGCGCGAATCAGCGGGATCCCGGCGATCGCCTCGCCGCCGGGCCGCAAGGCGCGGGCGACGGCGAGCGCGGCGCTGCTGCCGAGGTTCCGGCGCAGGTTGGCGAGCAACATAGCCGTAATCTCAAGGCGACGGGCCAGCGCCAGCCGCCGCTCGTCATCGAACCAACGCTCGGCGTGGGCGATGAGCGCATCGAGCAGCGCCGCGTCGGACGTCACAACGCCGCCGGCGCTGGCGGCCGCTGCCATCGTCGGCGCTGCGTCTTCCAACAGCTGCGGCAGGCAGAGCAGCCAGGCCTCGAAGCAGGAGTCGTCCAACAAGGTGGCGCTGCTGGCCAACGCGCCAGCGTCTGGCTCCGATTGCACGAGGCAGAAGTCGGCCAGAGGCTCCACATCCTGCAACACTCGTCGGACACGTGATCGGTCGCCCTCGATGCGGCGCGATGCGGATTCAGCGTGACACAGCGCCCACTTCAGCCAACCGGCCGCGAACGTCGATGAGACCTCTACGAGCTCTTCACTGCGCTCGCCAGCGAGGGTGACCAGCACTGTCTTGAGGCGGCTGCGGGACATCTTCGGCAACCACGCCACCGTGTTCAGCCCGTGATCGCCCTGCACGATTCCGACGAGCGCCCACGCGCCGTGCTCCTCGTCCCAGCCGCCCAGCACCACGACTTGGCCACCTTCACGATCGAACGTCGAACAGTAGCTCGGCAAGGGATCAGGGCGCTGCGTGAGGCAAACCGCCCGGGTCGGGGCGTCCTCGAGCGGGACGTCGGCGCCGCGCTGCTTCGCCCGAAAGAGGAACTTCTTGGCCTGTTTTGCCGTGGTTTTGTGGGTCGCGTGGTCACGCAGGTGAATCATCAGATCGACCGCGTCGGCGCGCTGGGCCAGCACGAGCAACGCCATCTCGACGTCGGGACTAAAGTTGGCGTTGGGCAGCGCCTCGAGGCGCACCTCAAGCGGGAGATCGTGCGCCAGCAAGATCAGTCCGGCCACGACCTCAGGGCTGCGTTCATTAGGCGCCTCCCCGGTTTCGAGCCAAGTGATCGCGGCCTGCGTTGTGGTGTTTTTGGGCATGGGTCACTGCTCCGTAGGGGCGATGCGGCCGCCGGCGGCTTGCGCTTCGGCGAGGCGCTCCTGCGTGAGTCGGAGCGCGGCCAGTTGTTTCTCGATCGTGACGATCTCATCGTTCAGGTGCCCCTTACCACGCAGCCAATCAGAAGCGGCGCGCAGGCGCACCACCGCCACGGCGCGGCCGAGGGTCTCGATGCTCTCAAAGAGCGGGGGCGAAGCCGTGCTGCCGCTGATCGCGACGCGCACGGCCATGAAACCGTCGCCAATCTGCGCACCTGAGAGCTCTACCGCCGCTCGCAGCGCCGCTTCGATCTCCGTGCGATGCCAGGGCGCGAGCGATTCAAAGCGGGCGATCAAATCGTCGAACATCGCGCGCGAACGCTTGGCGTCGAGGCGAACGCTCTTCTTCTTGCGACTGCTGCACCCCACCAGGAAGTGGCGCGCCTCATCGCCCCAGGTCACTTTTCCGCCGTAAAACATGGCGATTTGCGCGTTCCAGGCCGCCAGCGTCGGCACGCGATCCTGCACCAGCTCGGCGACGGCGTGGTGACGACTCTCCTCGGTCAGCCAGGCCTGCGCCCGGTCGCCGAGCAGCTCGGGGCTCATCGCGCGCACGTATAGACCATTGATGTGCTCAAGTTTGGCCAGATCAAACACCGGTCCACCGAGGGAGACCCGCGTGAGATCGAGGTCGGCGATGAACTCCGCGAGCGAAAAGAAGTCGCGCTCGTCCGGCATCGAGTACCCGAGCAGCGACAGGAAGTTCAGGAACGCCTCGGGAAGGATGCCAGCGCGCTGGTAGTACTCGAGGCTGACGGGGTTCTTACGCTTGCTGATCTTGCTCTTGTCCGCGTTACGCAGCAGCGGCATGTGGATGAACACCGGCGGCTCCCAGCCAAACGCGTCGTACAGCTCGACGTGCTTCGGGGTCGAGTTGATCCACTCCTCCGCGCGGATCACGTGCGTGATCTCCATGAGGTGGTCGTCGACCACGTTCGCGAGGTGGTACGTCGGCAGCCCATCGCTCTTGAGCAAAATCTGATCGTCGACGCGATGGTTCTCGTAGATCACGGCGCCGCGCAGCGCGTCTGGCACCGTCGTAGCGCCATCCGTGGGCATCGCCAGGCGGATGACGTGCGTCTCGCCAGCGTCGATGCGTCGCTGCGCCTCGTCTGCATCCATGCCGCGGCAGTGGCGGTCGTAGCGCCAGTCTTCGCCGGCCGCTTTCTGGGCCTCGCGGACGACATCGAGCCGCGCCGCCGAACAAAAGCACGGGTAGGCCCGCTTGCGCGCCACGAGCTGCGCGCAATGGGTGACGTACAAGGCGCTGCGCTCGCTCTGTCGGTAGGGGCCAAAAGGACCGCCGACATCGGGGCCCTCGTCCCACTGCAATCCACACCAGCGCAGGCTGTCGAAGATGGCCTGCTCACTCTCGCGGGAGGAGCGGCGCTGATCGGTGTCTTCGATGCGCAGCACAAATTGGCCGCCGTGGTGGCGCGCGAAGGCGAGATTGAAGAGCGCGATGTAGGCGGTGCCAACATGCGGGGCGCCGGTCGGGCTGGGCGCGATCCGCACGCGCACGGGCGTCCGCGTGACGGGGATTCGGCGGGAGCTGTTCTTCGGCGCGTCGTCGCGGGGAGCGGACATGGGATTCCTCGGAGCCCTGAGGCTAGTGGGCGCTGGCCCTGGCGGAGTGTGTGGCGCCGGCGGTGCGGGGTCGGTCGATGCGGGGGTCGGTCGATGCGGGGGCCTGGCAGTGGCGGCGCCGGGCGGTGGAGGGGCCCGGCGGCGGAACGGCCGGGCGGTGGGGTAGTCAGGCGGTAGGCAGGCACAGTCGGCGTTCTGGCAGGCTGGCGTCAAACCGTCCAGGGGTCGTGCAGAACGGGTCCTGCAGACGCCGTCGCCGTCGGGGCGTGCATCGTGGCTGTGGCCGCGTCAACCGGTCAAGCGTCGATGTGGTCTGGCGAACCTAGGTTGGCGCTTCAGCACGCGGATCGGCGGCGGCGGCGGCACACATCTGGGCTACGAGGTCGGCACGATCGGGCGTGCCGGGGTGCGCTGACGTCAGCAGGCGCTCCAGGTCTTGTTGGGCCGGGGCGAGCTTATCGTTGATGATCACCAGCCACGGCAGTGGGCTCTCGCGCAGGGCGTTCAGCTCCGTTCGGGCGGTGCGCAGCCGCCGGCGCAGCGTCGCGTCGGTCTCCGACCCGCGGCCTTCGAGGCGGGCCACGAGCACCGCCCAGCTCGGTGGCACGATGAACACGAGGACCGTCTTGTCGCCCAGCTGGCGGTGCAGGTTGAGCGCGCCTTGGATGTCGATGTCAAAAAACACGTCCCGCCCAGCGGCCAGATCACGTTCGACCTCGGTGCGAGAGGTGCCGTAGTAGTTGTCGTGCACCAACGCCCACTCCAGGAACGCATCGGCCCGGATCAACGCCTCAAACGCAGGGCGGTCGATGAAGTGGTAGTCCACACCATCGGTCTCGGAAGGCCGAATCTTGCGGGTTGTGTGACTCACGGAGAATCGCCGACGCTGCGGCGCTGACGAAATCAAGCGGTGTGCGAGGGTCGTTTTGCCCGCGCCGGCTGGGCCAACAAAAACGATCAATCGACCACTGTGGACGGCAGACGGCTGCATGAAACACTCCTATGCGTAGATCTCGAAAGAACGGGGTCAGGCGAGGTTGAGCACCTGTTCGCGCACCTTCTCGAGCTCGACCTTGGCGCTCACCACACGCTCGGTGATCGCGAGCGCGCCGCTCTTGGAGCCGATGGTGTTGAACTCGCGCAAGATCTCCTGGGCTAGAAAACCAAGCTTTTTGCCCGGTCGCGCCTGGGTCAGCAGGGTGTCGGTGGCCTCGAGATGACCGCGCAGGCGGACCAACTCTTCGGTGATGTCGGACTTGTCGCTCAGCATCACCACCTCCTGCGCGAGGCGTCCGGGATCGAGGTCGTGACCGGTCTCCGCCAAGGCGCGCGTGACGCGGTCGTGCAGGCGCTCGCGCTGCACGGTGACGATCGTCGCGGCCAACCCCTCGAGCTGCGCTAGCAGCGTGCGCAACGAGGCCAGCCGTGTGACCAGATCTTCGGTGAGCGCGGCGCCTTCTTGGGCACGATTGGCGACGAGCGCGGCCGTGGCCTGCTGTACGGCGTCGACCACCGCTGGCTGCACATGGGCGAGCTCGGTCTCGGGCCGGGAGACGACGAGCACACCGGGTTGGCCGACGATCAGGGCCAGATCTGGCCCGTCCGGCAGAGATAGTCCGGCCGCGACCTCGGTGAGGGCGCGATGCCACGCCCGCGCCAGCGGTAGATCGACGCGCACGTCAGGTGTGGCTTGCTCGTCGCGCCCGATGACGACGATCACGTCGATGTGACCACGGTCGATCTGCGCCCGCACGAGGGCGTTGAGCTCACCGTGCAGCGCGGTCAAGGTCGGCGGCAGCTTGAAACGTAGATCGAGGTGGCGGTGATTGACGCTGCGCATCTCGACGCGCACATCGAGGCCGCAGGTGGTGACGTGGGCGGCGCTGAAGCCGGTCATGGACTCGGGCACGAGGCTCTCCAATGAAGCGGGGTGGGCGCTGAGCGCGACCGGATCGGCGGTCGAACCCGCGACGCGATCGCTGCACGACCCGGCGGCAGCGCAGCTCTGAAGCGGCTCGGCGGGGCGACGGGGGGTGCCGTCTCTACGGAACCGGTGCCGCTGGCTGACCGGCGGCGGGCTGGGCGACGCCGGGTTGCGGGGTCTCGGCTTCTTCGCCGGATTGCGGGGTCTCTGGCGCCGTCATCTCCGAGAGCTCGAGCGGCTTGGGCAGGCTCTTTTCGCCAGTCAGGCTCAGATGCTCCCGCACGGCGGCCTGAAGTTGCTTCAGCGTCTCGGCGCGGCGGCCGTTGACGAAGAACGTCGGCGTACCGTCAACCTGCGCTTCCCGCCCCTGCTGATAGTCGCGCTCGACGGCGGCCTTGGACGCGTCGCTGTTCACCGCCGCGATGAACTTCTTCATGTCGAGGCCCAACTTCTTGGCGTAGCCCTGCACGTCGGTCCAGGTGAGCGCGTGGTTGTTGGCGAACAGCGTGTCGTGCATCGACCAGAACTTGCCCTGCTGTTGGGCAGCCCAGGCGGCGCGCGCGGCGCCCTCCGCGTATTTGTGGGCTTGTCGCAGGGGAAAATGCTTGTAGTAGACGGCGACGTTGTAGTGCGTCTGCAGCTCTTTCAGCGGTTTGTAGGCCTTGCCGCAGAAGGGGCACTGGAAGTCGGAGAAGATGACGACCTTGACCTTGCTGTGCTCGGGCCCAGCGCGTGGCGCGCCGTCCAGATCCAACTCGACGACCGTGTTGAGTCGCTCGATCTCCCGCAGCAGCAGCGCGAGGATCTTTCGTTTGCCATAGCCCTGCTGCAGCTTGTGGCTGATGAAGCGCACCAGGCGGGTCGCCATCGCACAATCACCGGCGACGACGGCCTGCTTGAAGGAGCGCGGCTTGCCACACGGATCGAACTGATCGTCCAGGAGCTGGGCGAGGATCTTCACCTCGGCGGGATCCAACCCTTTGGTGTCGACGTTCTTCGGCAGCGCAGAAGCTGGCGCTTTGGGGGCTGGGGCCGGCTCCACCTTCGTGGTCGTCGCGCCGCCCTTGGCCGTCGGCGGCGCGGCCGACGTCGTGTCGACGGTGGCGGCCTTGGCCGAGTCGGCGTGTTTGCAGCCGACCAGCGACAGGAGCAGCACAGCCGTGAGCGCCGTGACCAGCGCGCCGTGGTGGCCCATCGCGGGTTGCGTGCTCGAACTCATGTCATAACGGTTCACCGAATCACCTCCTCGCGCAGCGTTGGGGACGGGATAATGCGACCCACGTGCCACGGCGGCAAGCGTGGTGCATGCTGCCCGGCATGGAGCTCACCTTGATCGCCCTCGGAGCCAACGTCGCAGACCCGGTCCGCACGCTGCCGATGGCTTGGCGTGCGGTCGTCGCGGAGCTTGGCTTAGTGCGGCCGCGATTGAGTCGTGTGTGGCGCTCCCGCCCGGCCGAGCAGGCCAACGGCCCACGCTTTGCCAACGCTGTGGGGCTCGGCTATACGAGCGCCGACCCGGCGACGCTGTTGGCGCAGCTGCACGCCATCGAGGCGGCGTTTGGTCGTGACCGCGCGCGAGAGGGCCACCACGGCAGCAGAGCGCTCGACCTAGATCTACTCGCCGTTGGCCAGCTGCGCCGCGAGGAGCCGACGTTGACCCTGCCCCATCCGCGAATCGCCGATCGTGACTTTGTGCTGGTGCCATTGCTCGAGCTGCTGCCGCAGTGGATTGAGCCGCGGTCGGGACGATCCGCAGCGGCGTTGCTGCACGCGCTTGCGCCAGCGGAGCGAACGCTGCCGAAGGAGCCCACGTGATAGGGATTGCACAGCGAGGCCTCCGCTTCCCCTCTCAGTGGCTGGGCTGGGTGCTCGGCGCTTGTCTGGTCGCGATCCCGGGCTGTCGCCACGCGGCAGCGCCGTCATCACCGTGGCAATCCGTCGCGGTGACGCAGCCACCGCCGGGCCTCGTGCTGATGCAGGCCCCGGCCGACGGCGCTGGCGTGCTCGCGGCGTTGCATGATGCGCTGGTGAGTCTGGAGGGCCGCAAGCCGGCTGCCCGCATGCTGTTGAGTGTGGCGGTCAGCTGGGATGACGCGACGTTGCAGGCGGCGAGCGGCGCCCGGAAGACGGCCATCGCCGCGATCTATCATTCGGTGCAAGCCGGTGTGCTCGGCGAGCAGTTCCAGCAGATCAGGGATCTCGTCGACCGCATGGTGAAACACGCGCCGAAGACACCGGAGACGCACTTCGCGCTGGCGTACCTGCGCTGGATCCTGATCTCAGACGGCGCAGGCAGCGTCGCGCGGCGTGGACTCGGCGTGGATGTGCTGAAGGACCTGCACAAGAACCTGAACGCCCTGGTGACCGAACATCCGACCTTCGACGGACCCGGGGAGTTCGACCGGCAGCGGATCCGGCGCGAGCGCGACAGCGTGTGGTTGTTGCTGCGAGCCGCCACGCCGGCCGCACACGGCGACGCAAGGGGTGCGGCAGCCGCAGTGGGCGAAGGCGACAGCGCGGTTCCAGCGCAGCCCGCGCCGAGCGCGCCTAGCGCACCATGAGGCTGCGACGCTGACGACCCGCGGCCAGAAGCCGCAGCGCGTTGTCGCGATACAGCTTGTTCAGCACACCATCGGGCAGGGCGATCGCGTCCACCTTCCACGTGCCTTGGATCGGGCTCGGGTGCGCGATTTGGCGATCGCTGCCCTCAAAGTACCGAAAATGGGCCTCGTAGAAGGGTCGAACATCCGCCATCGTCGGCTGCTGCTCGCCGTTGGAGCCAAGCATGAGGTACGAATCGCTGATGCCAATGTCGGTGCCAAACAGCACGCGATCTTGGTGCCGCACAAAAAACGCGCGCACTTTTTCGGCCGCGTGGCGACCAAACTCGCCGACGCGCGCGGACACATCGATCCAGACGTTGGGCAGTCGGGTCAACATGCGGTCGACCCGATCGAGCTCCTCCGCGGCGTTGCCAAAATGCACCGCCACAAACGTGGTCTTGGGGTTTTGCTGAAACAAGCGCTCGCTCGCGTCGAGCAGCGCGGTCCACGAGGCGACGCCAGCCTTGCCGAAATACGTCCAGCTTGGATGGGCAGACAGCTCGGCGTAGCGCTCATTGCTCGCGTCCGGCTTGGCCCAAAACGCTTTGGGATCTGCGACGTGGATACACACGGGCACCCCGAGTCGAGCCGCCTCGCCCCACAGCGGGCGGAGGCGCGGGTCGTCGGGCATCACCAGCTTGCCGTCCGGTGCCTCCACACCGAGGCCGAGGGCCTTGCTGATCTTCAAGGCGACAAATCCCTGGTCACGCACCGCCGTGCGCAAGTTCGCGACCTCTCGCTCCGCCCAGCCTTGCTGACCAAAGCCCCGCCAATCCACGTTCATCGCGTTCAGAACGCGGCCGCCGAAGCGCTCCGACAGCACGCGGCTCAAGATCCACGACCGACCGCCACCACGGCCGCTGCCGCCCGACAGGTTGACGATCTGATCGATGCCGTTGTCGTCGAGGATCGTCGCGATGGCGTCGACGCCGTAGATGCTCAGGTGACCATGGAAATCAATGATTTTGGGACGCACGTAGCCAGGCCGTGACCACGGCGGTGCCTTGGCGATCGCGCCGGAGACTGGGGCTGACAGCGTGGCGCTAGCCGCCGGCGCAGGCGCAGACGTGGCTGATGTGGCGGGGGACTGGCAGGCCGTAAACCAGAGGCCCACGGCGAGCAGCACGAGCTGCATCGCGCCATGTGGCGCACGTGTGCACACGGCTCAGCTCCTCGGCCGCGTCGTGCGTTGCTCGATCGGCTTTCGGTAGTCAGCGCCCTGGAAGATGCGCTGCACGTAGATGCCCGGCGTGTGGATCGCGTCCGGGTCGAGCTCGCCAGGCTGTACCAGCTCCTCGACCTCGACGATCGTGATCTTGCCGGCGGCCGCCATCATCGGCGCGAAGTTACGTGCGGTCTTGCGGTAGACGAGGTTGCCCCACGTGTCGCCCTTCCAGGCCTTGATGAAGGCGAAATCCCCCGTCAGGGCCGTCTCGAGGACACAGGGGCGGCCGTCGAAATCCCGCGTCTCCTTGCCCTCGCTCACGAGCGTGCCGTAGCCGGTCGGCGTGTAAAACGCCGGGATTCCGGCCCCACCGGCGCGGATTCGCTCCGCCAGTGTGCCCTGCGGGTTGAGTTCAACCTCGAGCTCGCCGCCCAAGAACTGGCGCTCGAACTCCTTGTTCTCGCCGACATAGCTGGAGATCATCTTCTTGACCTGGCGGCTCTGGAGCAGCACGCCGAGGCCGTCGTTGGTGACACCCGCGTTGTTGGAGATCACGGTCAAGCCGCTGACGCCCTTCGCGTTCAGCGCGGCGATCAGGTTCTCCGGGTTGCCGCACAGGCCAAATCCAGTGCTGAGGATCGTTGCGCCGTCGCCGACATCAAAGATGGCTTCCACTGCGTTGGCAAAGACTTTGTTCATGCGCGTGTCTCCCGAATGCGATCCGTGTGAGCGACCAAGGCGATAGCCCCGACGGCTAGGTGGTGTCAATGCCGACGCGCTCGACGCCGGGGGGCGCCGCTGCGGCCAACCGACGCCCACTCCAATGGGGGTCTGCAACACGAAGCGGGGCGAAGCGCAGGGCCGCAAAACGAAGCGCGCGACGCGGCCGAGTGTCTCGACCGCGCCGCGCGCCAACTGTTTCGCTTACCAGCGCACGCTTAGTGAGCGGCGGGCGCGGCCTCAGCAGGCTTGGCGGCCGCAGCGGCCGGAGCACCAGCTGCCGGAGCAGCGGCGGCCGGAGCAGCAGCGGCCGGAGCGGCGCCAGCAGGAGCAGCGGCGGCGCCAGGCGCAGCAGCACCCGGTGCTGGGCGGTTCTTCATCATGACGGCCATGAACTTACCCATGAGCGGCGCCATCTTCTTGCGGGCGTAACCGTCCACAACCTTCTTCTCTTCGGGCGAGAGGGCCTTGTTCAGGGCCTCGCCTTCGGTCTTGTTGGACTCGGCGAACGTCTTGAACTTCTCGCCGATCTCCTTGATTTTGGCCTGGTCGCCACCGGCGCCTTCGACCTCTTTCAGCATCTCTTCCATCTTGCCGGCCATCTTGTCGACGAGGGCCTGAGCCTTGACGACGTTCTCACCAGCAGCACCCGGCGCTGCAGCCTCGGCGGCCTTGGCCTCTTCCGGCTTGGCGGCCTCGTCAGCCTTCTTCTCTCCAGCCTTCTCGTCACCCTTCTTTGCTTCGGCTTTGGCAGGTGCGGCTTTCTTGTCAGCCTTCTTGCCACAACCGGTCAGCGAGAGCGCGACCGCGACCGCTGCGATGGCGGTGATCCGCCCGAAAACGTTGCGCGACATATTGTATCTCCCGTGGCACCACTGGTGCCGCTAACCGCCTGGAACCATCCGTGTGGTCGTTGTGGCGGTAATTGGCGGAGCGACCCCTGGTGCTGAGTTGACCCGCGGTGGCGGCTTGATCGGGGCGCTGGCCGACTCGACACGACTGGAACAGCCGACGAGCAAGATCAACGCGCTGACGAAGCCGAACCACGGAGCGACCCGCTGCAAAAGGCGGCGCATCCGTCTATCTCCCCTTACTGCCCGCTCACCATCGCCGCCAAGCCCCTACCTGACGGCTACTGTGACAACACGAGCAGTTGGACGCGGCAGACTAGGCAGGGAGCGCGCAACGGTCAACTCTGTTGTGCATCGACAAAAAAACGCGGTCTGGTCAGCGCGCTTGCAACGCGGCTATACCGACCTCCGCGCCTCCGCATTCGTCCCACTGCGAGGCCTACCGCCCCAAAGGAGTTTGTTTATGAGCGGTTTTGAGTTGGTCTCCCCATTCACCCCCAGCGGCGACCAGCCGGCGGCGATCGCGGAGATCGTTGCGGGGTTGGCGGCTGGAAAAGAGAGCCAGGTGCTGTTGGGGGTCACCGGATCGGGCAAAACCTTCACGATCGCCAACGTCATCATGCAGACCCAGCGGCCAACGCTCGTGCTGGCGCCGAACAAGACGCTCGCGGCGCAGCTGCACGCCGAGTTCAAGAGCTTCTTTCCCAACAACGCCGTCGAGTATTTCGTTAGTTATTACGACTACTATCAGCCTGAGGCCTACATCGCGTCGAGCGACACCTACATCGAAAAAGACTCGCTGATCAACGAAGAGATCGACCGGATGCGCCACGCCGCGACGTTCGGGCTGCTCGAGCGACGGGATGTGATCATCGTCGCCTCCGTCAGCTGCATCTACGGCCTCGGCGCGCCCATGGACTACGTCGACATGCGGCTACCGCTCGCGGTGGGTCAGCAGATCGGCCGCCGCGATCTGCTGCGCGCCCTCGTCGACATTCAGTATGAACGCAGCGACATGGATCTGAGTCGTGGCCACTTTCGCGCCCGTGGCGACGTGATCGAGGTGCAGCCGGCCGCCGCCGACGACTACGCTTACCGCATCTCCATGTGGGGTGACGAGATCGAGGCGATCGACCGTATCGACCCGCTGCGAGGTCGATCTGACGCGTCGGTGGAGAGTGTTCACATCTACCCGAACAGCCACTTCGTGACCTCTGCGGAGACCGTGGCCCGCGCGCGCGGGACCATCGCGATGGAGCTGCGCGATCGGCTGCAGGAGCTCACGGAGGAGGGCAAGCTGGTGGAGCGGCAGCGCCTCGAGCAGCGGACGATGTTCGATCTGGAGGAGCTGCAGAGCCGCAGCTTCTGCAAGGGCATCGAGAACTACTCGCGCCACCTGACCGGCCGCGACGCCGGTGAGCCGCCACCGACGCTGATCGACTACTTTCCCAAGGATTTTTTGCTCGTCGTCGATGAGTCGCACGTCATGATGCCGCAGGTCGGGGCCATGTATCGCGGCGATCGGTCACGCAAGCAGAACCTCGTGCAGTTTGGCTTTCGCTTGCCGAGCGCCATGGATAACCGGCCCCTGATGTTCGACGAGTTCCGGGCGCGCATCGGGCAGTCGATCTATGTGTCCGCGACGCCGGGAAACTGGGAGTTGGAGCAGACGGAGGGCGAGATCATCGAGCAGGTGGTGCGGCCGACGGGGCTGCTCGATCCGGTCATCGAGTTGCGGCCGGTGGGCACACAGATCGACGACCTGCTCGGTGAGATCAGGCTGCGCGTCGAGCGCCACGAACGCGTGTTGATCACGACGTTGACGAAGCGCATGGCCGAGAACCTGACCGAGTACTACGCCGATCTGGGAGTGCGTGTGCGCTACATGCACAGCGACATCGAGACCCTGGAGCGCATCGAGCTGCTGCGTGGACTGCGGGCCGGTGATTTTGACGTGCTGGTCGGGATCAACCTGCTGCGCGAGGGGCTCGATCTGCCCGAGGTCTCGCTGGTAGGCATCTTGGACGCCGACAAAGAGGGCTTTTTGCGCTCGCATCGGTCGCTGGTGCAGACGATCGGCCGGGCGTCTCGCAACCTGGAGGGGCGCGTCATCTTGTACGCAGACCGCATCACCGGCTCGATGCGATCGGCGATGGACGAGACGGATCGGCGCCGTGAGATCCAGGCGGCCTACAACGTCGCGCACGGCATCACGCCGACGTCGATTCGCAAAGCGATCACCGGGATCGAGACGCTGCAGAAGGGCGGCGGCGAGCAGGAGGCGGCCGATGTGATGCACATCACCGACCTCAAGGAGCTGCAAGCCCGGATCGAAGGGCTGCGCGACGAGATGAAGGCGGCGGCGCGGTCACTCGAGTTTGAGAGAGCCGCGGCGCTGCGAGATGAGGTCAAGCACATGCAGAAGCTGCTGCTGGCGGTGAGCTGAAGGGTGGGCTTGGCGGAGCGCGATGGACGCGGGATGAACGCGCGACGCGCTAGCGCGAATACCAGCTCGTCGCCGTCGCGCGGCCGAGACGGACGCGGCGCAAGGCGATGTCCACCAGCAGCAGCAGCAGGGCGAGGCGGACGAGATCGAGCCAGATCCACCGCCACGACTTCACGCTGCGGCCCTGCGCGTCCCGCCACGCGGCGGGGGTCGCGCCGACGGTGCCGTGCGTCTCTCGAACGAGGCTGTGCAGACCGCGCAGATCGGCGCCGCCGAGGCGAAACTCCTCGGGGTAGGGATGCACCGCCGTCGCGCCACCGCTAGCCAGCGCGGGGCTGGTCGGATCGCCGCGCAGCGTCACCCGCACGTCATACGGCCCAAACTGACGCAGCGGCACGGTGGTCTCGTAGCGACCCAGCGCCACCTCAGGCAGCGACAGCGTGCGTTTGGAGCCGTCGGGCATCGTCAGCTCGGCGCGGCCGTAGAGCTCCTTCATCCAGTGGTCGTCTTCATCGACGGCGTCCACGGCGATCCGCAGCCGATCGCGCTCGCGGGCGAGCTGGACCACGAGGCGCATCCCCATCTCCTCCTGCAGCAGATCACCCACCATCTGACGCGCGAGCACCGGATAGCCGGGCCAATCGATCCAATGATGGGCCCAGCGATTTTTCAGATCGGACGTCCACACCGTGACCTTGCCAAGCCCAAGCCGCCACCGCACCAGCAGCGGCTCGCCGGTCGAGACGCGGAGAATCTCCTGCGCGGTCGGCTTCACCTTCGTGGTCAGAAAGCCCATCAACACGGGTCCGTAGCGCCAGTCGATGCCGCGCAGCATGTCGACACGGCCGACGTTGGGGGCCTTGCGGGGCCGCACCCGCTTCTCGACGAGGGTCTCGCCCGACAGCTGTCGCGTCTCCCGCACGAAGATGCGCGGCAGGGTCTCTGGTCGATCGGTGAAGTAGGCCCGCCCGCCGCCCCGATCCGCGATGGCCTCCAGCAGCGTGCGATCGACCTCAGCGCCGACACCGACGGTCGTGACGGTGATGCCGGCGCGGCGCATCTGGCGGACCAGCGCGTCGATCCCCGCCCGCGGCGCCTGACCGTCAGAGAGCAAGATGACGTGTTTGACCTTGGCGCGGACCCGCTGCAAGGCCGTAAAAGTCTGCTGCAAGGCCGGATAGATGTGGGTTCCGCCGCCAGCGCTGATGCGCGAGATGTTCGTGGCGATCCGGTAGCGATTGCCCGCCCGCTGCAGCCGCACCACCGTCCGCGCGATGTTGTCGAAGGCGATGACGCCGATCTTGTCTTCGTGACCCAGCGCGTCCGCCGTCGCCCGCGCTGCTTCTTTGGCCAGCTCCATCTTGGCGCCGCTCATGGAGCCCGACCGGTCGATCGTGAGCATCATGGCGATGGACGGCTGCTCGATCTCACTGTCGATGTCCATGCGCACGGGCAGCACGTGTTTGTCGAGGTACGTGCCCTGAAAGCCGCCCGAGCCGAGGCTGTTCTCGCCGCCGAGCACGAGCAAGCCGCCGCCTTGTTTGACGTAGCGCTCCATCGCCCGCATGTCGCCCTCGGTGACCTGCTGCACGCCGGCCGCGGAGATCCGTGCGACGTCCGAGAGGATCACGGCGTTGTAGCGCTTCATGTCGGTGACGGTGCGCGGCACGCCGCTCGCGTCGCGGACCTCGACCTCAAAGTCATGCTCGAGCGCGCGGGCCAAATAGCGCGCCTGGCCCCGCGCACCCTCGACGTACAGCACTTTGGGCCGCTGCTTGACGACGACGCGGGCGCGGATCTGATTGTTGGACGCAAATCGATCACTGCCGGTCACGACCGTGCACGCGGCGCTCAGCTCGTGGTGGCCGCCGTCTTTGATCCGCGCGCGACCGAGCGCCACCTTCTGCGTGCCAGGGTGCAGCGTCACCGTCACCGGATCGGGCATGTCGCCCTTGCCCTTCAGTTCGCAGCGCACCGTGGCGGGGTCGCTGGTGCGGACCTGAATCGCGACTGGAAAGTGCAAGTTCGCGCGTAGGGTGCCGGGTACATCGATGCCTTCGACCAGCAGCTCGGCCGCGGCTTTGACGCTGAAGTTCGCGGGTGTGTGGACGCGGACACCGGCCTCTCGGAGCGGCGCAGCCAAGCCGCTGAGATCGCCACGGGTCTCGACGCCGTCCGACCAGATCACGATGTGACCCACCCGCTCGGGATCGACCAGACCAAGGGCGACGTTCAGCGCGCCCTCCAAGTCTGTGGCGCGGCCCGTCTTTGGGTCGCGCCGCAGCGGCGGGGGCGCGAGCGAGCTTGGGTCGGCGGCCAGCGTGCCGGCATCGGACTTGCTTGGGTCTGCCACGGCGGTGGCTGGCCACGGCAGGCGCAGGGCGCGACCGTCGAACCGCACCACGTCGACGCGCAGGTCTGCGTCCTTGGCGTCGACACCGGGCAGCGCGAAGCGGTCCAGATGCGGTCGTTTCAGCGCGCGCAGGGACTGGTGAATGCGGTCCTGCGCCTGCTTGAGGGCGACGCTGGTCATCGACGCCGAGACATCGACCAAATGCACGACATGCACGCCGCGCGGCTTGTTTTCTCGGGCCCGTGGACCGGCCAGCGCGAGCGCGAGCAGCACGATGATCGTCATGCGCACGAGCGTCTGCAGCACCTGCTGCCAGCGCGGCAAATCGGTCAGCGAGCCGAGCGCGGCGACCGGCAGCAACCAGGCGAGGCCGGCCGCGAGCAGCCAACGTGGCCGCGCCAGGAACCAGCCAGCGCTCTCGGCGTCGGCGATCCAGCGCGGCAGGTCATCCGAAAAGATCACGGCCAGCGCGGCGCCGCCTACCAGCCACAACAGGATCGCCAACGCGCGTCGCACGCTCATACGGTCCTCCTGCGGTGATACAGGGTCCACTCCACCACGAGCAGCGCCAACGCGGCCAGCAGCAGCCACGCCCATGCTGGGGTGGTCGCGCGCAAGGGCTCGGTCGGCGCGAATTGCGCGCTCAAACGCTGTTTTGGCGGGCGTAGCAGCCCCGGTCGTTCGCTCTCGGGCAACCGGGTCGGCCGCGCCAGCAGCTGACTCTCGCCGGTGCGCCACTCGTGCACGCCTTGGGCTTCGGTGGTGCCCACCAGCTGTCCGCCAGAGACCCGAGCGGGGACCGGCGCGCGGTTCGGCGCGGCCCAAATCCACATCTGCGAGCGCACTGGCGCCTGCACCGAGAAGGGCTGACCGAGCACCAGCGGCGACAGCAGACCGCCCTCCTCGCCGGCCAGCCAATCGATGGCGTTGCCCATGAACACGGGCAAGGCGTAGCGAGCGCCTAGATCGGTCTCCATCAGGTTGATACCAAACTCCAACGTCCTGACCTCGTCGTCCCGCGCCACCAACACCGCGCCGCCGCCGCGCTCGCCAGCGAGGACCTGATCCCCGGCGAGCGTGGGCAGCGTGCGCACCTGGTCGAGGTTGGCGTCGTGAAACGTCACGCCGCGCATCACAGGGTGGTTGTGGTCGCGCACGATCAGGTCGCCGGCGTCATGCAGGCTCGTGGCGGGCGCGCCGGTTGGCGGGGCGAGCGCGAACCTCATCCCCGGCAGACCGGGCGGCAGGCTCTGCGGCACCTGGTCGAGCACGACGACCTGCACGCCGCTAGGTTTTGTGGCGGGATCGTAGTCTTTCGGTTTGACGACGCGGACCCGATAGCGATCGTTGGCGATCAAGGCCGCCTCGAGGAACAGGTTGCCTTCGCTGACCAGCAGCACGCCGAGTCGCTTGCGCTCGGCGACGACCGCAAACCCCCAGTCATCCCACGGTGCGCGATCGCGCCAATCGGCGTCCTCTGGCGGTCGCACACGCACGGCGAAGCGACCCACCGACAAGTCGAGATCATCGACCCGCAGCCACGCGCTGCGACGCGCCGGAACCGCGAGGGAGCGGAGGGCGCGGACCGAGCGATCATCCTGGAAATCCGCCACGGTCTGCGCGTCGGCCGAGGCGGCGATCTCCAGGCGCGCGACGACGTCAACGGCGCGATCGTTGCGCACCCGCGCCATGAGCACGCCACGACTCGCGTCGCCAGGTTGGGCGCGCACGCTGACACGCTCCACAGCGAGGTTATCGACCGCCTGGGTCGTCTGGGCGCGACGCGACGCGGCCGCCTTGGTCGGCGGCGACGCGTCTGCGGGCTCGCGAAGTGGTCCGACAGTCGCATGGACGACGGCGTGGACGGTCGCGTGCGCGGCGTCGAGCTGCCGGACCAACGGGGTGATCGGGGGGCCGCCGTCCGTCACAAACACGATGCGTGGCGCCTGCCGACCCACCAGCGCGTCGCTCGCGGCGTCGAGGGCGCGCTGCAGGTCGAGACCGCCGTCACTCGCGGCGATCCCGGCGATGGCTTTGGCCAAGACCTGCTTGTCTGTCGTCCAACCGCATCGCGCCCGCAGTCGGCCGGACGCGCTCAACACCAAGAAGCGCTCACCGCGGGGCGCGTCCTGAATCAGCTTCACCGCGCGATCACGGGCCTCCTCAAGCCGGGTGCGCGCGTCTAGGCGACCGGGTAGCGGCAAGCCGTCTTCGGTCTGCATCGACGCCGAGGCGTCGATGACGATGACGGTGTGGCGAAGCACGATGACCGGTGGGGCGGTGCAGCCACGCAGGCCGATGTGGGCTTCGCCGATCGCCCCCAACATCAGGGCTGCGAGCGCGCTCATCAGCAGCCACGAGAGCACCCGCCGCCAGCGTCGACCGAGGCTGCGCGCGTCGGCCTGCGCCAACACCTCCTGCCAGAGTCCACCAAAGGGCACGTCGATCCGGCGCCGACGCGGTCGCAGCAGATACAGCAACGCCACACCCAGCAGCACGCCGGCCGCCAGCGTCGCCCACTCTTGCAGCGGTAGGAAAGCGTCCATCACCCGAGGAATCCTCCGGATCGGAAGATCTTCATCACCACTTCGTCAAATGGGCTGGAGACGTCGACCCGCAGATGGCGCGCGCCCACCTCACGGCTGAGGCTGCTGATGCGGGCGGAGAGCCGCTCAAACGCCGCGCGATAGGCGCGCAGCAGCGCTGGCGTGAGCGTGACTTCGCGAACGTCGCCGGTCTCACAGTCGACGAGGCTAAGATCGCCCCAGTGGTCGGCCCGAAACAGCCCCTCATCGGCCAGCTGCAGCACCATAGGCTCGTAGCCGTTCAGCGCGAGATAGCGCAGCCCGTCGCCGAGGCCTTCCGTGTCGTAAAAATCGCTGATCAGCACCACGAGGCCGCGCCGCGGGCGATAGCGGGGGAAGTCGCGCAGGACACTGTTGAGGTGGGTTTGCCCGCCCAGCTCCAGGGCCGACAGCTCGCGCAGAATGCGGAAAAACTGGCCTTTGCCGCGCAAGGGTCGCTGTGGCCGGGCGTGGCGATCGGCGAAGGGCACGACCGCGACGCGATCGAGGTTCGACAGGGAGATGTAGCTGAGCGCGGCGGTGATCTGCAGCGCGCGCTCAAACAGGCTGAGTTGCCCGGCGGGCGCCATGCCCATGGACGAGCTGCGATCGAGCAGAAAGTAGACCGAGAGATCTTCTTCTTCCTCGTACTGGCGGAGCAGCAGCCTCTCGGAGCGACCAAACACCTTCCAATCGATGTGGCGGGGATCGTCGCCGGCCGTGTACGCGCGGTGGTCGGCAAACTCGATGCCGCTGCCCACCTTGCGCGCCCGACGCTGGGCCCGCTGGCCCGACGACGCCATCCGGCGCGCGAGCAACGACAGGTGCTCGATGCGTCGCAGAAACGCAGCGTCAAACAGGTCCGTGCGAATAGCGGTGCTCAGGGGGAGCCTCCAGGGGCGCGGTGAGGGCGGCGAGGCCGGATTGTCGGGGTTACAGCGTCCGATCGACCTCGGCGATGATCGTCTCCAAGACCTGCGCCGGGTTCACGTTGTCGGCCTCTGCGTCGAAGTTCAGCAACACACGATGACGCAGGACCGGCGTGGCGAGATGGCGGATATCCTCAATGGCGGCGTTGGTGCGGCCGTCGAACAACGCCCGCAGCTTCGCGCCGACGATCAAGGCCTGCACCGCGCGTGGGCTCGCGCCCGCACGCAGGTACTGCTGCGCGCCCTTGGCGTTGCCGTGGGTGGCCTCCACGATGCGGATCGCAAAATCGACGATGTGATGGGCGATCGGACAGCCCAGCGCGATCTTGCGTACCGCCAAGATCTCTTCGCCGGTCAGCACCGCAGACACGGTCGTCAGCTCATTGCGCACCGTCCGCACGACGATCTCATGTAGCTCAGCGCGAGACGGAAAGGGCACGTCGAGCTTGAACATGAAGCGGTCGAGCTGCGCTTCGGGCAGCGGGTACGTGCCCTCCATCTCCAGCGGGTTCTGGGTCGCCATCACAAAAAACGGCTGCGACAAGGGATGTGTGTCACGGCCCACGGTGACGTGCCCCTCAGCCATCGCCTCCAGCAGGGCAGACTGGGTCTTGGGCGTCGCGCGGTTGACCTCGTCCGCGAGCAGAATGTTGGTGAACACCGGCCCCTGCTGAAAGGTAAACGACCGGCCGCCACGACCATCGTCGATGAGGACGTGGGTGCCGACGATGTCGGTCGGCATCAGGTCGGGCGTGAACTGCACGCGCGAAAACTGCAGGTTCACGGCGCTCGCCAGGGTCCGCACCAGCATGGTCTTGCCGACACCCGGCACGCCCTCAAGCAACACGTGGCCGCCCGCGAACAGGCCGATGATCGCGCCCTCCACGACGGCCTCCTGTCCGACGATCACCTCACCGATGGTGCTGCGCAACGCGCTCAGACGCGCCGTGACCCAGGTGATCTTCTCGCGCAGCGCCGCTTCATCCATCGCCCCGGACCCGTTCAACTGTTGGCTCATCGCTGCCTCACATGACCGCGCTTAACGCGGTCGGATCAACTCGAAATACCGCTTCACCAGGGCCTTGCGCCCGACCGGCAGCCCCTCGGACTCCATCATCTCTTCAGCCACTTCGCTGTAGTCGGCATAGACCTGCCGCCAACCCCGCCGCGCAAAGCCGCGTTTGGCGGCCTCCGTGAAGACCTTCTTGATGCTCGGGCCTTCGCCGTCGACGCCCTTCACCTGCTCGGTACGCGCCGCCGCCATGGCGTTGCGCTTGCCCGTGTTTGGCCCGCCTTGCCCCTGTCCAGGCTGATTGCCTTTGCCGCCCGGCTTGGACCCCTCACCCTGCTGCGAGCCCGGCTGCGTCGGGTCCCCCTGCCCTTGGCTCTGGCGCATCATCCGCATCCGCGTGCGATCGGGCATGTCGCCTTGGCCGAGACGAAATCGCTGGCCCTTTTTGCCGCGCCGCCCGGCTTCTGAGTCGCGCGACCGCTGCTTGCCCTGGCCCTGCGCCTGCCGCGCCGCCTTCTCCTTCGCGCGACGCTCCGCAGCGCGGCGGCTCTGCTGCCCTGGGGTCGGTCGATCCGGCATGCGCCCTTTCGGCCCCGTCTGCGCCGTTTTTTTCTCGCGCGCGCGCCGCTCAAAGTCCTTGCGGGCGGTGTTTTTCTCGCCGGATCGCCGCAGCGTGTCCTTCAGATCTCGCAACCGTCGCTGACCGATCCGCTGCGCCTGACGCGTGCGTTGCTGCCCACTTTGCCGCCGCATCTCCCCCGCCGCGCGCCGCATCTGCTCTCGCAGCCCTCGCTGCATCTGACTGCGCGCTTGCTGGCGCCGAAGCTCCCGCTGCGACTTCTTGCCGCGCTGCTGCTGCAGTCGGCTCGCCGCTTCCCGCGTTCGCCGCAGCTCCTGAGCCGCTTTCTTGGCCTCTTTCTGCAGACGTTGGAGCTGATACTTCGCCCCCGCGACGTCGCCGTGTTCCTTCTGCAGCTGCTGAAGCTCGCGCTTGTTCGAGGCGAGACGCCGCCGGTCAGACTGCCCCAGCCCACCCTGCTGTTTGCGCTTAGCCTGCAGCCGCCGCACCCGTCTCTCCAGCTCCGAAAATCGCTTGGGCACCTGCTGATCGCCCAGCTTGTCGGCGAACTTCTCGGCGACTTTCATCCATTTCTTGAGCTCTTTGTCGTTCATGTCCTTCTGCGCCCGCTCCGCGAGCTTTTCGAGCATCCTGCCCATGAGGCCGAGGTCCTTCTTCTCGGCCGCCTTCTTCATCGCGTCGCGCATCGCGCCCTCCGGAGCGCCGGCGAGGGCGTCGTTCAGGGCGTTGGCGACGCGATTGGTCACGGCGCGATCGGTTTGGCGGTCTTTCTCGGCGCGGCGTTCATCACTGGCCGCCGGGGTGCCGGCGGCGTTCTTGCCAGCACTATTCTTGCCAGCACTATTCTTGCCAGCACTATTCTTGCCTGCGGGATCCTGATTTGCCGCGTCGTTGCTGGCGCTGCGCTGGTTCGCGGCATCCTTGGGATCTGCGTCGTTGCCCGTCGGATCGGAGCTAGGCTTGTCCTTGACCAGCGAGTCGTTCCCGGAGGCCCCGGGTCGCGTCCTCTCCAACTTGGCCAACGCGACGAGGGCGGTGCGCTTGTCGACGCGGCCTTGCTCGACGTCTCGCAGCACCTGGGCCACGCGCTCGAGCCACCGTTTCGTAGCGACATCATCGACTTGCTTACCAATGTCCGCCAAGACCTCGGCGTCTTCACGCAGCAGCGTCAACGCGTCGGCGCTCAACAGATCCGCGGCGGACGGGAAGGCGAGCGGCGCTGGTGGCACAAAGGGGGCTACTGCGTGGGCGACGCCGCCTCGGCCGGCCGGCGCGAGCCACGTCAACGGCAACACGAACGCCGTCACGACGCAGAGCGCGGCTACCGCCAGCTCAGCCAGCCCCTGCGGTCGCCGCCACGGCAGCGCCGCCGGCAGATCGACGCCGCGCGCCCAGGTGGTCGCGGCGTCCGCCTGAATCGACGTCCAGGCCGGATCCATCGGCCGAACGGCGAGATCCAGCGCTGTGGCGGCGCGGTCGTAGCCCTGCGCGCGACCATCGAGCACATGGGCCGCCGTACGCCAGCGCGTCTGATGCAACACCATCCAGAGCACACCCAGCACGCCGACACAGATGCCGCCAAGCTCGACCCGCGAATCGAGCGCGGCGGCGACAGCAGCGGAACGAATCAGGATGATGAGGGAGGCGAACAGCAGCCCGGCGAGGGTGAGCAAGCGCACGCTCCGGGCCGCGCTGCGTTGGAGCCAAAGTCGACGGCGGACGCGCGCCAACACGGCGATGAGCTCATGGAGACGCTGACGCGCGTCGTCGCCGAGGCGGTCGGGGCGCACATCCATCGTCGCCCCGAGGCGCTCTGATCTGCTGTCCACCGCCATGCGCCTCCCCTCGTGCCCAGTGGCCTCGCGTCGTCGAGCCGGTCGCCACCGGGCGGTTTCAACCCGGCAGACGTCGCCGCTCTTCCCGACAGCACCTGAGCGCACAGACGTCTCGGCGACCCATACGATTCAGCGCGGCGTCGTCACGAAGACGATCGCGCCCATCGTGACGCAGAGAAGCGATCACCGCCACTGATGGACGATGATCGCTTCCTGAAGTGCGTATGGACGCTGTGAGCGAGCGTTGGGTCCGCGCCACTCAGGACCGCTAGCCGTCTCGCCGCCAAGCGGCGGTTGACCCATTTGCGGTCACTGCCAGGTGGAGTTGGAGCGAGAGGAGCTTGAGGGCAGTCAGAGCGGGCTCAGCTGGCCGTTCTGCGCCCCAGTCTTGAAGACCCAGTCTTGAAGCCCCAGTCCCGAAGCCCCAGTCTCGAAGCCAAGATCGGCGGCGGAACAGCGCGGAACCTAAGTCGTCTTCAACAGCGACACGGCGTGGCCGAGGGCCTGCTCAAGGACCTGCTCCGACTGGAGCCGATGCTCGCGTCGAATGGCAGCCTTGCGGGGCGCCCCTGCGGTGCGGCGCTTGGCCTTGCGAATCTTCTTGGTCTGCTGGGTATGGGAAGCCATAATCTACCTCGTCAGGATCGGTCCCGGGTCTTCCCGGGGGCGCCGTCTATGCCCCAAGCTCAAATCAGAGTCAAGGAGAAGACGCCGCGGGCGCGCGGCAGCGCTCGCCGGGCTACAGCTCGCGCAGCGCCTCGATGATGGCCTGCTTGCGGCGCGCGTCCGCGTCGGTGGTGAGATGCGCCACCACACGCCGCTCGATAGCTTCCACCTGCGCGCGGGCCTCTGGATGCCCCTCGTCGGCGAACGTGAGCTCGGCGTCGAGATCGCGGGCCATGCCGTACCGCATTCGCAGCGCACGCTCTTCGGTTGCGCTGAGCCCGGCCGTGAGGAGGCCCTGCTCGAGGTCGATTCGGGTTTGCGTCTGAGTGTTCAGTTGCGTTTTGGTCTTGGACACGTGGAACTCCGTATTCGGCGTCAAGCGGCCGAGGATTCGAGGGCGTCTCCGCCCATCTGAGCGCCCCGCGGAGGGGCTCAGCACCTGCAGCCAGACTAGCGGGCCTCGATCGAAAGGCAATTTTTTTCGGCATGTTGGAGATCTCACGGCCGCGCAGTCGATCGTTTACAGCGGTTATCTACAATGGCCTTGGCGATCTCTAGAGATCGGGTTGACGCTCGGTTACCGGCCGTTGACCGTCCCTTACCGCCGGTTGACATGTGGTTATGCCGACGCTCAGGTCGGGCGCTGCAGATCGAGCTTGCGGACCACATATTCCAGCGACTTGCGATGCAACCCAGACGCGCGCGCCGCCGCGGAGATGTTCCAGCCGTGCGCTTCGAGCGCGCGCGCCCAGTACGCACGCTCAAACTCCTCGATGAGCCGCGACTTTGCGTCCTTGAACGGCAGATCGTACCGCACCGCCAGGCCATCGCCTGGGCTGGTCGCCTGCGTCTGCAGCGGGTTGGTGTCCAGCCGCATCTCCAGCTCTTTGCCGCTCGATAACACCGTGGCTCGTGTGACGTTGTTGCGCAATTCACGCACATTTCCGGGCCAATTGTGCGCTTGCAGCTGACGCATCGTCTCGAACCCCACCGTCATTTGTCGGCCTTCTGGCGCCTTCGCTTGAGCTTCAGCGAGGAAGTGGTGGACCAGCAGCGGGATGTCTTCGGGGCGTCGACGCAGCGGCGGCAAGGCGACCTTGATGACGTTGAGGCGATAGTACAGATCCTCGCGAAACGTGCCGTCGCGCACCATGGCGGCGAGATCCCGATTGGTCGCGGCCACGATCCGCACGTCGACGCGCCGACGCTCGTTGCCGCCGACCGGCCGCACTTCATGTTTCTCGAGCGCACGGAGGAGCTTCGGTTGCAGGTCGAGGTCCAGCTCGCCGATCTCGTCGAGAAACAGCGTGCCGCCATCGGCCTCGCTCATCGCGCCTGCGCGCGTGGCGACCGCGCCGGTGAAGGCGCCGCGAATATGGCCAAAAAGCTCGCTCTCGACCAAGTTGTGCTGCACGGCGGAGCAATCGAACACCACGAGCGGTCCGGAAGCCCGGCGAGAGTGGCTGTGCAGCGCCTCGGCGACGAGCTCTTTGCCGGTGCCCGACTCGCCCTGCACCAAGACGGTGACGTCGGTCGCGGCTACGCGCGCCAGCAGCGCGAAGATCTCGCGCATCTCGGGGGACCCGCCAAGCAGCGCACCGAAGCGAGGCTCGCGGGAGAGCGCGACCTCGTGCACCTCCTCCAGCAGCTCGAAGGCGATCTGGGTCTGGCCGACACGCAAGATGGTGTCGCCGGTGAGCACCACCTCAACGACCCGACTGCCGGCGAGCCAAGTGCCGTTCTTGGAGTTCAGATCACGGATGCGATAGCCCTGCCGCTCACCCTCGATCTTGAGGTGGGAGCGGGAGGCCGCTGCGTCGTCGAGGACGAGATCATTGTCGGGCGCGGAGCCCAAGTAGACGAGACGCCGATCGAAGACACATTCGGTGCCAGCGCTCGGTCCATCGAGCACTCGAAGACGATAGGTGGGGAGGGTGTAGCGCTCGGACATCGCGGTCGTGAGCGTTCGTGTCGCGTGGTTCATGTGCGGAACATAGCGGGCCCGGGTCAGCTTTGGAAATCGTGCGCGCGCGCCGCGACGACGAGCGGCCGTGACCGATCATTACGGCAGGGTGCGCACCAAGGTGAACCCACTGACCCGGCGCTTCACACCCTTGAATACAGCCTCTACGCGCTGCTGTCGTTTGCCAGAGGCGGGGTCGCGCACCGCGATGGTGTGGTCGCCGACGGTGAGACTGAGGCGATAGACGCCGTTCGCGGGTCGTGTGGCGGAAGGCTCGCCGTCCACGCTCACTTCGGCGTCGACCGGGAGCACGCGAAAGACGAGCTCGCCGCGCGCCGGGCGGTGGCGATCACCCTTTCGGGCGTGATTCGCCTCGCGTCGCGCCGACGGGCGAGACGCGCCGGGCGGGACGCGCCTGGGCTGCGCGGCGACCGCGACAGGCGTCGCCGACTCAGAGAGGGCTGCGCTCGTGGCCACGGCGCGGCGCGTACCTGCGTCGGCTGAGGCGGCTGAGGCGGCTGCGTCGGCTGAGGCGGCTGAGGCGGCTGAGGCAGCTGAGGCGGCGATCGTCGGCGTGACGTCAGCGATCGCGCGGCCGGCGGCCACGGACGTGACGGGGTCAGGCGCCGGATCCAGGGCGGGATCTAGCGCCCGCGACACGGCGCCGGGGGACGCTGACGGCACGGCGATTGGGTCTGGCTTGTCGCGCCCACCCAGCCACCAGCCCACGGTGGTGGCGACGCCGAGTAACACCAGCAACGCCAGCCAGACGCGGCGCTTGACGCCAAATGGCGCGGTGGCCCGGGTGAGCGTGGGCGCGCGATCGGACGCCGCGACGGCTGCTGATTGTGGCGGGCGCGGTGAGGCAGGCGCGTCGGGCGTCTGCGGCGGCGAGCTGGACACCGGCGATCGCGTCGGCGGCGATTGTGTCGGCGGCGAGAGCCCCGGCGCGTGGGTGTCAACCGGGCGTCCAAGGGCCGCTAAGCCAGGCAAACTGACGGTGCCGAGGCTGGGCTGCGCTGTGCCCTGGCGCCCGGCGGCGACCAGCGCGCCGAGGGTGTGGCTAAAACCGCTCGCCTCTGCCTCCAATCGGGTGAACGCGGCCTGCAGGTATTGCGCGACGGGGCGGTCGGTGTCGGAGACGGAGAGGGCCGCGAGACGGCGGTGGATCGCGCCGCTCGCGGTGGCGGCGTCAGCGGGGCGGTCGGCTGGGTCGAGCGCGGTCATCTGGGCGATGAGGGCGACGGTGTCTGGATCCACGCCGGCGCACAGTCGTGCGACCCGCTGGGGCAGCGCTGCCCACGCGACTTCGAGGCCCGCCGGGTCGGCGACCTGCATCGCGCGCTGGCCAGTCAACAGCTCGACGGCGACCAAACCAAGCGCGAAGAGGTCGGCGCGTGCATCGACCGTCGCCGGTGTACGGACCTGCTCGGGCGCCAAATACGGCAGCTTGCCGCGCAGCGCGCCCGGCTCAAGGTGCGCGCGAATCGCGGAGCGGGCGACACCAAAATCGACGAGCTTCACGTGACCGTCGCGCCGCACCATGAGGTTCGACGGCGTCACATCATGGTGCACGATGGCGAGCGGCTCGCCGTCTTGGCCGCGCCGCGTACCGGCGTGTTCCAGCGCGCGTGCGGCGGAGGCCAGCACGCACACCGTCGCGATTTCGCCGATACCGTCGGACGGGCCAGCGCGCAGCAGCGCCCGCAGATCAAAACCCTCGACGTACTCCATGGCCAGAAACCAGGTGTCGTCCGCGTGACCTAGATCCAGAATCTGGGCGATGTTGGGATGATCGAGCTGCTCGAGCAGCTGCCCCTCGGCGACAAACTGGTCAACCAGCCGCGGGTCGGCGGTCAGCTCTGGGCGCAAGGTCTTGATGACGACCCGCTTGGAAAATCCGGCCGCGCCTGCCGCCTCCGCGAGCCAGACTTCGCCCATCCCGCCCGAGGCGAGGTGGCGAACGAGGCGATACCGGCCGAACTCCTGCTGCACGCGCGCTCAAGCGACTTGTGTGTGATCGGTCAGCCAGCTCACAAGCTCTGCGAGCACCTGGGCGCGCTCCGCCTCGGGCTCATTGTAGAGCTCGTGATAGAAGTCGGGCCACATCGTGATCGTGACGTCATCGCCCTGGGCGTCGGCGAACCAGGTACGGCTGAACTCGGGGTCGATGATGCCGTCCGAGGAGCCAAGCTGCACGAGCAGCGGCACCTCGATGCGCAACGTCCGCCGCTGCACTTGCCGTTGTGCGCTCATGAACTCCCAGCCCCAGCGCGCGCTGCCGGTGCCGAAAATCAGCGGATCTTGCTCATAGTCGCGCACAGACTCGGAGTCTCTGCTGATCGCGCTCGCCGGCAAACCGGTGGGGAGGCTGAAAGTCGGCAGGAGACGCGACAGCACCTTCGCGGCGGCCTTCTTCCACTCGGGCACCGCGGCTTTAGTGACGAGCGCGGGGTTGCTCAACACCACCGCGCAGACGGGCAGCTGTCCATCCAGCAGCGCCTTGGTGGCGATGAGGCCGCCCTGGGAGTGCGCCAGCAGCGCGACCGGGCCAACGCCACGCTCGTGCGCTAACGCCAACATGCGCCGCAGATCGCCGAGATAGTCGTCGAACGCGTCGACATGACCACGCCGCCCACCGCTGTTGCCGTGCCCGCGCATGTCGTAGCGCAAGACTTCGAATCCTGCCTCAACCATCGCAGCTGTGTCGTGTTTGTGGCGCGTCAGGTACTCGGCAAAACCGTGGGCCACAACGACGGTGGCGCGCGGCTCACTCGGTCGATCCCAGCGCCAGACCAGACGCACGCCGTCGTCGGTGACGAGATGGCCTTCTTCCACTTGAGCCGCTGCCTCTACACCTGTCTCAGCCATGATACCTCCGCCAGCGACGTGTGCTCCCACCCGGGGGCCGCAGGGCCGTGAGCCTATGTCTGGGGTGCAAGCAGGGCAAGGCCGCACGCTTTGCAGTCGGTACCAGAATCCGCCAGCATAGGCCGGCCTATCGTAGGAGCGCACATGCAACGGCAGCCAACCCTATCGCCCCTCCCTTTATCCCCACTTCTGCTGAGTCTGTTGGTCTCGCTGAGCACCGTTGGATGCGACCCGTTCGGGTTCGATCCGGAGATCATCGTCTGCGACATCCTCGCCGATACCGGCTGCGCAGAGACGATGACGTGCATCAACATCCAGGTCCCCGAGTGCATTCCGGCCGGGAAGGGCGTGCATGGCATCGCGTGTCTCAAAGACGAGGACTGCGCTGCCCACCATCTGTGCGTGGCCTCCTCGGATGGCTCGCGCACGTGCCAACGCCGCTGCGATCTCACCAAACCCTCCAGCTGCAAGGAGATGGGGATCGCCGAGGACAACGCGGCGCTCAAGCAGGCGAGCTGCCTCTGGGTCACGGACAACGGCGCGCGCGATCTCGGCTACTGCTCGTCGCCCCAATGCGTGCCGGCCTCGAACGAGGGCTGCAGCGCAGAGCAGAAATGCATCGGCGGCGTTGAGCCTCGCTGCGTCACCGTTGGCGACCCGCAGAGCGTCACCATCGGCGGTAAGACCGTGACGTACAAGACCGGCGAGGCCGCGTTGGACGCGCCCTGCACGGGTCCTGGGCACTGCGTGGTGGGCGGCATCTGCGCGACGGTCAGCAGCGGAACCAGCGGCGAGACGCGGTGCGTGCGGGGCTGCCGCATCGCGGAGCCGGGGGAGACGGGCGCGGGGCTGGAGCAGTGCCAAACGGACTACATCTGCAAACCGCTCACCTACACACCGGTGAAGAGCGAGAAGGCCGAAGCGCTCCCCGCCGGCCAGGGCTTCTGCACGCTGGCACACTGCAATCTGGTCTCGAACGCGGGCTGCAAGTCGGGTGGCAAGTGCATCGGTACCAGCAGCGGCACACCCGCCTGCACCTTGCCCGGCAGCACGGCCCTGCTCGGCGAGTGCGACCAGCTCGCGGACTGCGACGCGGCGACGACGTGTGTCAGCGGCGGCGCCAAGGCGCTGTGCGTGTTGAAGTGCGACACCACCGGCGCCCTGCAGGGCAAGGCGTGTCCCAGTGGCCAACAGTGCAGTGAGTTGAAGGACAAGGACGGCCAGCCCAAACCTAGCCACCTCGGATTCTGTGTGCCGAAGTGAGCGGTGCGGTGGGGCTGCTGACGGTGGGGCTGGTGGCGCTCTCGGTCGGCGGGTGCGCGCTGCACGCGCGGGCGCCGGCGCCCGATCTCGACGTGCGGGCGCGGATAGCGCCGTCGACAGAGACCTCAGACCTGCTCCTGAACCTGCGGCTCGGCTTTGATCAGCTCACGCGGTTGGTCGAGCAGGTGGCGATCCCCGACCGAAAACTCGGTCAAACGAGCGCGCTGGCAGGGTGGTCGTTGTTGATCCAGAAACGCCCGGGCGTGCGGGTTCGTGGTGACGGCGAGCGGCTCTGCTTCGATGTGCCGTTCCTTGGGCAGGGCGCGGTTCAGATGCTTGGTCGTGAGATGCGGCGGGCGGTGAGCGGCCGGATCGAGGTCTGCGCACGACCGCGGCTCAACCCCGACGCGGTGCTGTCTCTCCGGGACCCAGCGATTCGAGTGGAGGTCGAGCGCGGCCGCATGGCGCTCAACAGCCGGGTGCTGGTCGACCAGCTGCGCGCTTTCCTCGGAGGCGACGCGACCCGAGCCCTCACGGACGCCCTGACTGAGCTGCGACTACCACTGCGGCCGCTGCTGCGGCCCCTGACGGCCGCGCTGGCTGGGAGCCTCCGACTGGGAGACGGGGCCTGCCTGCGGCCGCGCGCGGAGTCGGTGGTCCTCGGCCAGCCGCAGATCACGTCGGAGGGGCTGCGTTTCGCGGCGGCGCTGCGTGGCCACCCAACCCTGGAGGCGCCTTGTAGCCCGGATTCTCAGCCCGATCGGCCGCCGTTGGTCGAGGCGACGTTGCGCATTGAACAGCGGGCCAGTCGGCTGCTGATCCCCGTCGGCCTGAGCACAGACCGAGCCCGCAAGGCGCTGCTGGCTGAGCTGCGACGCCGCGGTCCGATCACGTGGCCGGGCGGCCACGTCAGCGTCAAAGATCTGCGCATCGACACCAGCCGCGGCGCCGTTGTGGTCCACGCGATGCTGGACGGCCGAGCCCGCGCCAGCTTCCTCGGCATCTCGACCACGCGCGCGATCGACGGGGAGGTGATCCTTTGGGGCCGGCCGACGCTGCACGAGGGTCGCGTCGGGCTCGCCCAGGTGCAGCTGTCCATCGTGCTAGACGACGCCGTGGCCGATCTCGCGGCGGCGCTGCGGGCTTCAGACCTCCGCAAGCTGGTCGTCCGCCACTTGTCACTGCCCGTGGCACAGGTGGAGACGCAGGCCCGCGCGCAGCTTCAACAGCTCGCCACGTCGCTCAAAATCGGAGCGGTCGCCGTGCCAGCGCGCGTGCGGATCGAGCGGCTCACCGTGTCGGGTGCGCGGGCGTCGGCGCAGCGCCTGATCTTGGAGACTCGCTTCGTCGGATGGATCGTCCTGGCGCCCCCAGCGCTCAACAAGTCGCACAAGCGCAGCGGACCACCGCGGCCTTGAGGTTTGCGTGGGCTGCAGGTCTGGCTGCGTCCGGCCCCGGCGCTACTTTGTGGCGGGTGGCGCAGCGGGCGCGTCCACGACGGGCTGCACGGGCTTGGCGGAGCCAGGCGGCGGGCCGGCAAGCTTCGGCGCTGGCGTCGGCGGCGGCGACCCGGTCGGTGGCGCGGCCGGTTTGGTCGTCTCGACGATCCCTGCTACGGGCACAACCTTCGGCCCTGGCCCAGCGCGTGTCTTCGCCTCGATCGTCCCAGGCGCGGCGACCGGCTCCACCGGGCGCTCGTAGGACCAACGGCCCTTGCGCTTCTTGAAGCCGACTTCGCCACTCCACTCGCATGTCTTCAGGTCGCCCGCGCAATCGAGACGTACCCAGTCCTGCCCAGTCACGCCATTGAGGTGCAGCCGATCACCGTGAATGGTCCCGGAGAGCTTGATCTGAATCGCGCTCTTGAGCCGTTTTCCCGGCGTTAGCGCGAGGCTCCCTGCCAGCGCGCCGTCCTTCGCGACCAGCTTCACGGTGCCGGCGAGATCGCCACGCAGCGCACCAATGTAGGGGCCGTTGTTCGCCTTGGCGGTCAGCTCGATCCGTGGGTCCGGGCAGAGTTTGGCCCGCACCGCGTGCACGGTCGCCTGCACGGTCGGGAACTTCGCCATGATCAAGCCCAGCAGCGAGAAGCTGCGCGCGTCGAAGCCGTGTTTCTCGAAGACCTTGATCGCGGCCTGTGCGTGGGCCACCTCGTCGAGGTTGCCGTCGGCGCCGCGATGTTTGTCTTGCAGGCACGTCACCTCGACGAACGCGCCGGTGTAACGGTCGATGAGCGCGCCGTCGATGAGGCCGCGCTCTGGGGACCACTGGCACACCTCGACCTGCTTGGTCACGTCGGATTTCCAGGCCGGCCACGTCTCCAGCGCCAATTTATCGTGGCCGTAGTCGGCGATCCAACGCTTGTGTGCCGCGTCGTCCGTATAGACGCGGCCCTTCGGTGTCGCGGCCATGCCCTCGGCGAGCTTGGCCGTGGGTGGGGGAGCGGCGATGGCCACCGATGGGTCGCCCTTCTTCTTAGCGGTTGGTTTTGCGGGCGCCGGCGCGGGGACCATCGCTGCGCCGTCACCGACGTGCTGTGGCTGAAAGGTCCGCCCAGCGGCGGCATCTGCGGCGATGATGAGCGCCTCGTCGGGAGATTCTCCGCCCTTGATGGCGCAGCGCTCCGTCACGCGCGCGTGGAGGACTTGCTTGAGCGGCAGCTTGAGCGCCGGCGGCTTGGCCACCACAGGGGCCGTGGCGACGACGGGCGCAGGGGCCGTCGCGGCGCCGCCGGTCGCCTTCGAAGGCGCGGCCTTGCCGGCGGTGGCGCCCGTCTTGTCGCCGCACCCGGCGGCCAGGCACAGCGTAGCGAACAACGCCGCGAGCGGCATCGCGACCCGAGCCGAAGGTGGTAGCCTGAGCGTCAAGGACATTGTCGACCTCCTGGGACGATAGCGGCGTAGAGCGGAGCCCAGCGCGGGATGCTGTCGTGGGGTGAACCGGCAACCAGAATCGAAACCGACACCGGAGCGAGGGTGAGTGTGCCACCGGCCGAAACTCAAGCAAAGCTGCGCTTCCCTGCCCGGGTGATAGGCCGCCGCCGCTGGGTGCGCTGGGTGGTCGCGGCGATGGCGCTCAGCTGCGGCTGCGCGTCCGCGCCGGCCGGTCCGACCATGGCGCCGCTTGGGGACTACGAAACCGAGGTCGGCGTCTCGTGGTCGCTGACGCTCGTGGCCCTCGATCCCGGCGCCGGCGGGCTGCGCTGGACGTTACTGGACGGACCGCAAGACATGACCCTGACTGCGGCGGCGGACCTCGTCTGGTTGGCGACGGCGTTCGACTTGGCGCTGGTCCGTCCCGGCCGCCCGCGCGCCGCGGGGCCATCTCAGCGAATTCGCGTGCGGCTCTGCGATCGTGATGACACTTGCGACGAGAGCTCCGGCACGATCCGCGCCATTCCAACCCGCTGAGCGCGGTGACGGTGGCTCCTGCTGACTCGAAGGGCTAACCTGCCGCCATGGCGCCTCACCCTCACCCATTCTCTGGCTTTCAACGCGCGGCGATCTTGGCGCAGCTGCGAGGTGAAAGCGCGCACTGGCCGCGCCCGGCGCCAGCGAGAGCAGGGTCCGTGGCTTGGCTGTGGCTGCTGCTCTGCCTCGGCGCAGGCACGGCGCACGCCACACCGGCGCCGCGATCGACGGTGCAGTTGGTCCAGGTGCGACTCAACGATCACGCGCCGGCGCGACCTTCGGCGCTGCGCGCTTGGGCGCAGGAGGTGCGCCTCCGCACGAGCGTGCGGATCGCGCATGAATCCAGTCCTGTCCGCGCGGAGAGCCCGACGCTGCTGCGCTATCCGCTGCTCATCCTGGCTGGTGATGGCGCGCTCGGCGCCGTCTCGAACGTCGCAGCGGCCCGCCTCCGTGAGCACTTGTCGAGTGGTGGGCTGCTCATTGTGGACGACGTGAGCCAGAGCGGACCCAGCCCGAGTTTCGATCGCGACGTGCGACGACTCGTCAAGCGCGTCCTTGGCCAGGGACTGCGACCTGTGCCGAGCAATGACGTGGTCTACCGCACGTTTTACCGACTCGCGCAGCCATTCGGTCGGCGAGCGGACGTGCGGATCCTGGAGGGGGTTCAGGTTGGCAAGCGCTGGGCCGTCCTCTACTGCCGCAATGATCTGCTGGGGGCGTTTTCGCAGTCGACCTCCGGTGGCCCCGCGCTGCCGGTGCTGCCCGGTGGAGAGCGGCAACGCGAGCTAGCGTGGCGGCTGGGCATCAACCTTGTCGTCTACGCGGTGTCGTTGAACTACAAAGACGATCACACCCACGTCGGTCACCTGCTACGCCGACGGCGAGGCCGCTAGCGGTGCCGCACGTCATCGGTCGCCTGGAGTGGACGCTCGGCTGGGGCTGGACAGCGCGCTTGGTCGTGCTGGCCCTGGCGCTCACTGTCCTCGGCTTTGCCTGGGCCAACCTGCGACATCACGCGTCGATGCGGGAACGAGCCGCGCTGCTCGGTCTGCGCGGCGCCCTCGTGTTGGGGTTGCTCGTGGTCTTCCTGCAACCTACGTGGGTGCAAGAACGGTCTGCTGGCCGCGACCGAGTCATCGCCGTCCTCGTCGATGCGTCTCGGTCGATGGGCCACAACCAACGTCTGGCGCGGGCACGTCAGGCCGCTAAAAGCCTGTCGGGCCGGGCCGGTGTGCGCCTGTATGCCGTCGGAGAGCGCCTGCGTCCGCTGCGCGATCCTGACGCACTGGACGCCGAGGACGGCGACAGCGATCTCGTGGGCGCGCTCAGTCAATTGGCGGAGACCGCTGGCCCATCTGCCGTCGCGGCGGTCGTCGTCATCAGCGATGGCCTGGATCCCAAGTTGAGCCACGGCTTGTCGGACGCCGCGAGGGAGACGCTGGCGACGCTCGGGGTGCCGGTCCACACCGTCAGCCTGCCAGATCTCGCGCCACTGCCTGACGTCGCTATCACGGCGGTGCGCGCCAGCCCCTTCGCGTTCGCCCGCAATGTCCTGCCCATCGAGATCGACCTCTCAGTCGACGGTCAACCGGCGGGTCCCGGGGAGATCACGGTCGTCGCCTCGCTCGACGGTGTCCCCGTCGCGAGCAGGCTGGTCTCGGTCGATGGCCCCCGACGCCGAACCATCGCGCTGGAAGTTCAACCCAAGCTGCTCGGCGGCCACGTCCTGAGCGTGGCGGCGACGGCGCTCCCCAACGAGGTGACGCGCGTCAACAACCGCGTCCATCGCGCCCTTCACGTGGTGCGTGATCGCGTTCGCGTGCTGCATTTGGCGGGTCACCCAAGCTGGGACACGAGGTTTCTGCGAAGCCACCTCGGCGCCGACCCCGCGGTCGATCTGATCTCGTTTTACATCATGGTCGGCCGTGGCGGCGGCGTCTTCGTTCGCTCGGCCGACACGACGCTGATCCCCTTTCCGTCTGAGCAGCTGTTCGGCCCAGCCCTCGACGATTTTGATTTGATCGTCTTCTCCGACTTCGACTTCGCGCCGTTTGGCATCGAACGATTCCTACCCAACATGCGACGCTGGGTATCGCATGGCGGCGCGTTCGCTGTGTTTGGTGGCCCGGAGGCGTTGTCCGCCGGCGGCTATGAACGGAGCTCGATCGCGCTCTGGCTACCCGTGCGATTGGACGCTGCCAGCGGCGCCAATGACGGATGGCGAGAGGGGGAGTTTTCGCCACGCCGCACCGAGCTGGGCACGCGCCACGCCATCACGCGGCTCGCGGCGACGGACGCGGACAACGAGGCCCTGTGGCGGCGCTTGACCTTGGCAGGGCTCAACAGCCGAACGACGCCACGTGAGGGCGCCGCGGTGCTGCTGCAAGGGCCGGAAGGGGCGCCGCTGCTCACCGTGTCTGAGTTCGGCGAAGGACGCATCGCGGTGCTGGGCACGGACAGCTTGTGGAGCTGGGCGTTCCCAGACGGCGAGACGCAGGGCCGCGATGCGATCCGCGCCGCATACCATCACTTCCTGGGGCGAATGCGGGGCTGGCTGCTCAAAGACCCCGCGTTTGCAGCGGTTCAGCTGAGTGTCGACCGCGACGTGCTCCTACCGGGTCAACCAGCTGTGGTCGTGGCGCAGGTCCTCGGTCTGGACCAGCGCCCTGCGCAGGGCGTGCGCGTGGTGCTCCGACCCGTCCCGCTGCCGGCGGACGCCGACGCGGTCGGGCACCCAGCAGCAGCGCAGGCCACCACCGACGCTGCGGGTCAGGCCCGATTGCGCTGGACACCTCCGATCGGCGGTCCGTGGCGCCTCGACGTGGAGGCGACGGTTGACGGTCGCGTGCGTCGCGGTCGCGTCGCGGTAGCCGTCGCCGAAGCGGCCGACGAGGACCTGCATCTGCAGGCCGCCCCAGAGCGTCTGGCGGCGTTATCTCAGGCGACGAGCGGGCAGCGATGGCGCAACACGCCGCCGGCGACCGCCGTTCCAACGGCGCCCGATCGAAGCCCCGTGGTCCACGAGCACAGCCGCACCGAACTCTGGAGCAGCCCGTGGGTCGCGCTCGCTCTGCTGCTGCTGCTCACCGGCGAGTGGGCGCTGCGGCGACGTTGGGGTCTGGCCTAGGGCGGCGTGGCACAACGAGAGCGCGGCGCGGCGCACCGAGAGGGCGGCGCCGCGCGACCAAAGACGGACAGGGACCATCCCGTGAACAGGATCGCGCTGACGAACCGAGGTGGACGCGATCGATCGAGAAGAGGCAAACTCACGCCCTCTCAGCCACGGAGTCCCGATGGAGCAGCCCCTTACCGTCCCATCCTCGCGCGCACCGCACTGGCTCGGCGTCGGCGGTCCTGTCGTCGTGCTGCTGGTGGCGCTCGTGGCGCCGACCTCGGCTCGCGCGGGGTCTGGCGCAGCGCTCCTGAAATGCGCGCGGCTGGATCAGAGCGTATGCCCTGCGCTCAAGGCGGCCCTCGCCGACCCCAAGGCTGCGGCCCCCGAGCTGACGGCCGCGCTCCACGCAGCCGGCACGTCGGCGACGCTTCGCGCCCGGGCGGGCGTGGCCCTTGGCATCTTGCTGGGTAAGGACGCGGCACCGGCCCTGCTCGCCGCGGCGCAGAAACAACCGTCCGGCAGCGCGGCGCGTATCGAGTTGCTCGGCGCGGCGGCGCGGGCGGGCGCGACGGGCGCCGCCCCCGAGCTCATGCAGATCCTCGGTGACGGTGACACCCACGCGCGCGTGATCGCCTGTGGCGCGCTCGCCGGTCTTGCTCACCGGCCGGCCGCCGCGAAGCTCACGACCCTGCTCTTGGACGCCAAGAACCCACGGCTGCAGGCCGCGGCGGCGAACGCGCTGGCGGTGGTCGGTGACGAGGCGAGCGTGCCGACGTTGGTGGCGTTGGCCTCAGCGCCCGACGCCTTTGGCCCCACGCGTCGCGCCGCGCTGCTGGCGCTGGCCAAACTTGGCCCTGCCGCTGCGCTGACCACGGCGGCGAGGCTGGTCGACCACCCATCCCGTGATATCGGGCGCGCAGCGCTGAAGGTCGTGGCTGCCGCACCCGCACGGTGGACCGAACCCTTGGTCGCCTTCGGACTGCGCACGCCAGGATTGCGAGGCGAGGCCGCTCTGGCGGCGGTCCAACTCAAGACCCTCGAGCGCGCCGTCCTGGTCTCGGCGTTGGCGCTCGACCTCACCGCCAGCGAGCGCACGTGGCTGCTGCACGCCGTCGTTCAACTCAAACCCCTTGGCGCCGGCATGGCGCTCATGGAGGTCTTTGGCAAGCTCGATGATGAGGCCCGAATCGACGTGCTCAAGGCGCTCCCGGCCCTCAAAGATCGCACGGTGATCCCGGCGCTGGTCAGGGAGCTGGAACGAGACCGCAAGCCGGTTGCCAACTACGTCGTGTACGCGCTAGAAAACCTCTCCGGCGAGCGGTTGGGCGGCAGCGTCGCCGCGTGGCGCAAATACGCAGGGCTCGACAAGGCCCCTCCAAGTGGCGCCGGCAGCGCGGGAGCCACCGGCAGCGCGGCCGGGACCGACAGTACGGCAGGCACCGGCGGGGCGGCAGCCCCAGGCGATCGAGACGCCGCCGCTCCCCCATCACCTTGACCCAATCGGAGGCATCATGGCCCTCAACCGCGACCAAATCGCCGCCCGCGTGGCCGACGAGCTCAAAGATGGCTTCTACGTCAACCTCGGTATCGGGATCCCCACGCTGGTGGCCAATCACGTGCCGGCTGGCGTGGACATCGTGCTGCAAAGTGAAAACGGCATGTTGGGGATCGGGCCCTTTCCCTTCGACGGCGAGGAGGACGCGGACCTGATCAACGCCGGCAAACAGACCATCAGCGAGATCCCAGGCTCGGTCTACTTCAACAGCGCTGAGTCGTTCGCGATGATCCGCGGCGGCCACGTCGACCTGACCGTGCTCGGCGCCATGCAGGTGTCGGCGGAGGGCGACATCGCCAACTGGATGATCCCGGGCAAAGTGGTGAAGGGCATGGGCGGGGCGATGGACCTCGTCGCGGGCGCGAAACGCGTCGTCGTCACCATGACCCACTGCGATAAGCGCGGAAACGCCAAGCTCCTGGCGCAGTGTGATCTGCCGCTGACCGGAAAACGCTGCGTCGACCGCGTGGTGACGGATCTGGCCGTGCTGGACATCACCGACGCCGGATTCCTGCTGCGTGAGCTCGCGCCCGGCGTCACGGTCGCCGAGGTTCGCGAGCGCACCGGCGCGCCTATCACCGTGGCCGACGACCTGTGTGTCATGACGTTGGCCTGAGTTCCGGAGCCTCTTGATGCAGCCTCATCCATCTACCGAGCGCCTCGTCTGCGCCGTCATGGCCGGTGGCAGCGGCACGCGCTTTTGGCCCCTGAGTCGTCGCGCGCGACCCAAGCAGCTCGTCGCGCTGGTCAGCGGTGAGACGCTACTGGCCGAGACGCTCGCCCGCGTCGCGCCGATCTGCCCGCCGGAACGCGCGTTGGTCATCACCGCAGCGCGCCTGGTCGACGACGTGCGCGCCGCCGTTCCCAATGTGCCGGCCGCGCACGTCATCGGTGAGCCCGCCGCACGCAACACCGCGCCGTGCATGGCGCTCGCCGCCATCGTCGCTGCCCAGCTCGCACCCGACGCCATCCTCGCGCTGTTGCCCGCAGACCACCACGTCGGCCAACCGGAGCGTTTTGTCGCGGCGCTGTCGATCGCATGCGCCCACGCGGACGAGGGCCACATCGTCACCCTCGGCGTCGCGCCCACGCGGCCGGAGACGGGCTACGGCTACATCCAGCTCGGTGACCAACTCAGCCCCGACAAGTCCGATCCTGCGGTCTGGGCCGTGGCGCGATTCGTCGAGAAACCAGACGTCGAGACCGCGTTGGATTACCTGCTCGGTGGACGCCATCTCTGGAACGCCGGGGTGTTTGTGCTGCGCGCAGACGTCGCGTTGAAAGCGGTGCGCACGGCCCTGCCCGAACTCTACGAGGCGCTAGCGCCGCTAGAACGCGGCGAAGTCGGGCGGTTTGACTCAGACGCCTTCGCCGAGGCGTTAACCGAACGATTCCCACTTTGCCCGTCGATCAGCGTCGACTATGGCGTGATGGAGCATCGGACCGACCTACGCAGCGTGCGGCTCGATGCCAGCTGGAGTGACGTCGGCGCGTGGCGCAGCCTGCTCGACCATCGCGAGGCCGACGCCAGCAACTTCATTCGTGGCGACGTGCTCGAGCTGGACTGCGCCAACTCGGTGTTGGTCAGCGAAGGTCCGTTGCTCGCCGCGATCGGGCTTGAGGGAGTGGCCGTCATCGCCACCGAAGGCGCCGTGCTGGCGCTGCCGGTGGGCCGCTCGCAGGATGTGCGCGCCATCGTCGAGCTGCTGCGGCAACGGGGCCGCGACGACCTACTTTAGCCGACCTACCCTAGTAGGGTCCGCCTGAGCTCGCGCGCACACCACCTGGGAGTGATGATGAACCCGCATATCTTTCGAGCCTATGACATCCGTGGCGTCGCCGATCGCGACTTGGATGACGCGCTCGCCCGCGATCTCGGCAAGGCGTTTGGCACCTTTGTGATCCGTGGCGGCGGAACGCCGAACATCGCCGTGGGTTGGGACGCCCGACTCTCGAGCGAGCGTATCCGAGACGCGCTGCTCGCGGGGCTCCAGGCCGCTGGCTGCGACACGGTGGCCGTGGGGATGGTGCCGACACCGCTGCTCTACTTCGCGACGCATCAGCTCGACGTCGGCGGTGGCATCATGGTCACGGGCAGCCACAATCCGGCGCCCGACAACGGCTTCAAGCTGGTGCTGGGTTCTAGCTCTCTGCACGGCGAACAGGTTCAGGCGCTGCGTCACCTGATCGAGGCGCAGGACTTCGAGATCGGCCAAGGGGTCGGCGTGTCCCTGCCGATGCAGCCGCGCTACGAGACCTGGATCAAGGAGAACGTGACGCTCGGACCGCGCAAGCTGCGCGTCGTCATCGACGCTGGCAATGGCCCGACTGGCCCGATCGCGCCCGACCTGCTGACGGCGCTGGGCTGTGAGGTGATCCCGCTTTTTTGCGAGCCAGACGGCCGATTCCCGAATCACCACCCCGATCCGACGGTCGCGGAGAACCTGGTCGATCTGCAGCGGGAGGTGCGCGCGACCGGGGCAGACCTGGGCATCGCCTACGACGGAGATGGGGATCGCCTCGGCGTGGTCGACGAAAACGCGGAGATCATCTGGGGTGATCGCTTGATGATCATCCTGTCGCGCGCGCTGCTCGCCGAGGAGCCGGGCGCGACGGTCGTCGCTGAGGTGAAGTGCAGCCAAACGCTGTTCGACGACATCGAAGCGCGCGGCGGCTACGCGATCATGAGCCGGGTTGGTCACAGCCTGATCAAGGCCCGGATGAAGGACGAAGGCGCCCTGCTCGCCGGCGAGATGAGCGGCCACATCTTCTACAAACACCGTTTTTTCGGCTTTGACGACGCCATCTACGCCACCTGCCGGCTGCTTGAGATCCTGAGTCACACCGAGGCGCCTTTGTCGGCGCTGCTAGCCGACGTTCCGGCGGTCTGCGCCACACCGGAGCTGCGCCTGCCGTGCCCAGACGCGGTCAAGTTCGCGGTCGTCGACCACGTCTGTGCCCACTTCTCAGCCGATCACGACGTCAACGCGATCGACGGTGCGCGGATACGTTTCGGCGACGGCTGGGGCTTGGTCCGCGCGTCGAACACCGGACCCGTCCTGGTGCTGCGTTGCGAAGCCCAGAGTGAGGCTGCGCTCGCCGACATCCGCGGCGAGCTTGAGCGCGCCATCGCACGCGCTGAGCGAGAGGTCAGCGCATGAGTGATTCGAACGCCATCACCGCCGAGATCGTCGCGAAGGCCGCGCGCCTGTCGCGCATCGCCCTGTCTGAAGACGAGCGCCTAGTGATGGCTGAGCAGCTGGAGCGCGTGCGCGCCTGGGCGGCCCTGTTGCAGGACGTCCCCGTCGCCGACGTCGCGCCGATGCTGCATCCCCACGAAGGCGCGATGCGCCTGCGGGCCGACGAAGACACGGGCCAGACGCTGACGGTGTCGGAGGTCCTCGCGAACGCGCCGGCGCAAGCGGAGGACCACTTCCTCGTGCCACGCGTCGTCGGCTAGGCCGGGAGTCATCATGTCACTCATCGCATGCGCACGGGCCATCGCCACGGGCGCCCAGACGGCGACGGCGGTCACCGAGCGGGCGCTCAGCCGCATCGTCGCTGCGGAGCCACACCTCAACGCCATGGTTCACGTCGACTCCGACGGCGCGCTGGCGCAGGCGGCGCGCGTAGACGCGGCGATGGCCGCAGGCGGGCCTTTGGGGCCGCTGGCCGGCGTTCCACTGACGATCAAGGACCTGATCGCCGTAGCTGGGCTTCCGCTGACGGCGGGCTCCAAGATGCTGGCCGGCTACGTGCCGGCGCGCGACGCGAGCGTGATCGTCCGCCTCCGCGACGCGGGCGCGGTCATCCTCGGCAAGACCTCGCTCGACGAGTTCGCGATGGGCTCCACCAACGAGACCGCGGTGACGGGTCCTGCGCGCAACCCTTGGGATCTGGGGCGCGTACCGGGCGGGTCATCCGGCGGATCGGCCGTCGCCGTCGCAGCTGGCTACGGCTACGGCTCACTCGGGACCGACACGGGTGGCAGCGTCCGCTTGCCGGCCGCCCTGTGCGGCTTGGTCGGCTTGAAACCAACCTACGGCCGCGTCTCGCGCTCAGGCGTGGTCGCCTACGCGTCGTCTTTCGACCAAGTCGGCCCGATGGCGACGACGGTTCGCGATGCGGCGCGCCTGCTCGCGGTCATCGCGGGCCCGTGCGGGGAAGACGCCACCAGCCGCCTCGAAGCCGTCGCGGACTACGAGGCCGCCTGCGACCTACCGGCGCGCGGTCTGCGCGTCGGCGTCGTGCGGAGCTGGCTCGAAGGGTTGACGACCGAGACCCACGACGCGGTGCTGAGCACGCAGCGACGCCTCGAAGCCGCTGGCGCTGTCACGGTCGAGGTGACGCTGCCCCACGCCCACCTAGCGGTACCGGCCTACTACCTCATCGCCATGAGCGAGGCCTCCGCCAACCTGGCGCGCTACGACGGCGTTCGCTTCGGACACCGCGCCGCGCTCGAGCCGGACGACGACCTCGATACGCTCTACGCACGCAGCCGCGCGGAAGGTTTCGGCGCAGAGGTGAAGCGGCGGATCATCATGGGTACGTGGGCGCTCTCTTCTGGCTACTACGAGGCCTACTATGACCGCGCATGCCGCGTGAGACGCCTGATTCACGGCGATTTGGAGGCAGCGCTGCGCCAATGCGACGTGATCTTGGGCCCGACAGCGCCCAGCACAGCGTGGCCCCTCGGCAGCCACACCCACGATCCCGTCGCCGCCTATCAGATGGACATCTACACGACGGTCGCCAACCTCGCAGGGCTTCCGGCCATGTCGGTTCCCGTCGGCCTCAGCGCAGGCGGTTTGCCGTTGGCCATTCAGCTCATGGCGGGTGCGTTCGATGAGGCGACGCTGCTCCGCTGCGCCGCGTCGGTAGAGCGGGATGCCCCGGCGCTTCCCAGCGCGCCGATCGCCCTGGCGCGCGCGCTCAGTGGGGGTGTCTGATGCAGTGGGAAACAGTCATTGGCCTCGAGGTGCACGCCCAGCTGCGCACCCAAACCAAGCTCTTTGGCGCCGCATCGGCCAGCTACGGCGGCGCGCCGAACAGTCACGTCGACGCCGTCAGCCTCGGCCTTCCCGGCGCCCTCCCCGTACTGAATCGGGAAGCCGTGCGGATGGCGGCCCTCGCCGGCCTCGCGACGCACTGCGACGTGCAGCTGCGCTCGGTCTTCGCGCGCAAGAACTACTTCTACCCCGACTTGCCCAAGGGCTATCAGATCTCGCAATTCGACGAGCCGATCTGTCTCGGCGGCTTTCTAGACATCGAGAGCGACGGCACCCCGCTGCGCGTCGGAATCACGCGCATCCATATGGAGGAGGACGCCGGCAAGTCGAGCCATCACGCGCAGGGAAGCTGGGTCGACTTGAACCGCGCCGGCGTTCCGTTGATCGAGATCGTCAGCGAACCAGACCTGCGCACGCCTGAGCAGGCAGTGGCCTACCTCCGCGAGCTACGCGCGATCCTGGTCTACATCGGGGTCAACGACGGCAACCTGGAGGAGGGCTCGTTCCGCTGCGACGCCAACGTCAGCGTGCGACGCAAAGGCCAGAGCGCCCTTGGCACCCGCTGTGAGATCAAGAACCTCAACTCATTCCGAGGCATTCGAGACGCCATCCACTACGAGACGGCGCGACAGATCCGGCGCATCGAAGCCGGTGAAGCCATCGTCCAACAGACGCGACTGTGGGACGTCGACCAGGGCCGCACAGCCGCGATGCGGAGCAAGGAAGAAGCCCATGACTATCGCTACTTTCCTGATCCAGATCTACCGCCGTTGCTGATCGACGCGGACGACCTCAAGACATGGGCGGCGTCCCTGCCCGAGCTTCCCGCAGCGAAGCGCGCACGCTTCCAGACCACGCTGGGCCTGGATGTGGCTGTCGCCCAGCACCTCTGTGAGGATCCCACGACCGCGGATCGTTTTGAGCGTGCGCTAGACGAGGATCAATCGCCGTCACGCGCCCGAAGCCTCGCCAGCTTCCTCAGCGGGCGGATCGCCGGAGCGCTCAACAAGTCGACGCGATCCTGGCTCGACCTCGACGCTGCCCTGTCAGACCTAGCTGAAGTCCATGATCAGTGGCGCGCCGGCAAGCTCAGCAACAAGATGCTCGGGGACCTGCTAGCTGCCGCGTTCGAAGCAGAAGACCTGTTTGCGAAAGCGCTGGCGCAAGCACGTGCGGCCGTCGGCTTGCTCGAACAAGACACGGGCGAACTCGACGCCGCGATCGACCGAATCCTCGCCGCCAACCCTGGACAAGTAGCGGCGTACCAGGGCGGAAAGCCTAAGTTGCTCGGCTTTTTTGTCGGTCAAGTCATGCAGGCGCTGGGTGGTAAGGCCAACGCACAAGAGGTCAACCGCAAGCTGCAAGAGCGCCTCGGCGATCCCGCGTAGCCCTCGTCACGTCGCCAACGTCCTCCGACCAGCCCGCTCTCCCACCGGTTCCGGAATGATACCGCCGCGGCCCGGCCCCTCACCTTGGATGAGGAACCGGGCCGCCGTCTGCGTCTTGTGCGCTATCGCTAGTTGACCATGTAGCCATTGCGCCCATTGCTGGGAGCACCGTAGACCCCGTTGGAGATCTCCAGGCGGTAGTTGCTGCACTGCGTCGCCGTCGCACCCTTGTACACCTTGATGTAGAAGTACGCCGTGTCGTTGTGGCAACGCGAGTAGTCGTAGCCGCGCGACTGACTTTTGACGTTGCGATCCGTCACCCCAGAGCTTCCGTTGTAGCGCAGCCACGGTCCCCCGCTACCCGTACCGTAGGGGTTGTAGCCGGGGCCGTAGTTGTAGCCGGTGCGCGTGTCAAACGTCGATCCGGACGTGGTGCAGTTACACTCGCCCCACTCAGAGTAGTACGACGAGTACGCGTTCTTCTGGTACCCCTTGAAGTTCGTGAACCAGTTGAAGTCGGTCTGGCCACAACACACCGCGTTATCGACCTTCACCCCTAGGTTATGGGCCTCTTTCGGGTACTTCGTGCCTGGGCAACCGCCACGGTAGATCTCGAAGCGCAACGAGTTGCTTGGATTCTGAACGAAGCGCACACGCACGTTGAACCTGTCACACACCGCGGTGCCCGAATCCGTGCTGTCAATGGCGCGGAAGCTGAACCAGTCCTGGTCCGTGTTGCTCACCAGGCGCGCGGTCACGTAGCGTATGACGCCGTTATCATCCATGTTGGTGTCCACCGAAACCGCCTGACTACACGTGTCATTCGGCTCAAAGCCGTCCGTGTCCAAGCACTCGCAGCCGTCAGAACCGAGACCGTTCAAGTCAACGTAGTTGGTGTTGCACTCGTAGATCTTGCACGCCCCACTCTCGCACTTGGCCTGCGCGTTCTTGCCGTCCTCACACCAAGTGTCCGCGCCTTCGTCGATGGCGCCGTTGCAGTTCTCGTCCTTGCCGTTACAGAGCTCGGTGCCTGATGGGTTAATACTCTTGCTGGTCTCGTCGCAGTCCGCGCCGCCCTTCGGACACGCCTTGGGCTTGCCGATCGTCAGGATGTTGGCGTCGCAGTAACCGTCGCCGTCTGGGTCGCAGTTCTCGTCAACCAACGAGCCCTTGCCTGTCAACTGATAGCAGAAGACGCTTGAGCTTCCGCTCGACAGACACATCTCGTTACCGTCAAACGTCAGGTTGTAGATGCTGTGCCAGTTGCCGTAGTAGAGGTTCAACCCATCGTAAGCCTTTGACTTCATGTCGTAGCGCCGAACCCACCCGTCGCTCGTCGCGCGGTACAGTTTACCCTGGGTCACCAACAAGCCGCCGTAGTTGTAGCTGCCGATATCACCGCCGAGGCTGAAGTTACCGAGATTCTGGCCATCCGTGGCCTTCATCATGTAGACCACCCGATCGCTCGAGTAGTACCGCTGGGCATAGACCGTCGCGCCGTCAACCGACACCGCGGACAGGTACGTCGCCGGCGAGTACTGCCACACCTTCGTCGCCGTCTTGCCCGAGTTCTTCACGATGTACGAAGTGCTTGAGTTGCTGCCGTAGCGCGCCATGTAGTAGGCATCTTCCGTACCCGTCGCGGAGATCTGACGCACGTTGGTGTGACCACCATTGAAGCTGCCCAGCGCTTTTCCCTTGTTATCATAGCGATAAATCGTTGAGTTGTTGTAGTTGTTGTACCAGAACTCGCTGTATCTCGGGTGGTAGCCGCCGCCATACGAGTAGGTGTTCATACTGAGGTTGCGTGTCAGCGAGCCGAGGTTCGAGTCCGGCAGCTCGTAGCAGTACATGTCGTTGCGTCCGTAGCTACCCACACACAACTTACCGTCCTTGATGAAGGAGTGATTGACGTAGGAGCTGCCAGGCGTCACGTAGAAGTACACACCGTCGAACTTGCCATTGGTCAGGTTGTAGCGCGCCGCGTAGCGGTTCTGAGTAATGCGCCACAGCTTGCCATCGACGACCTCCAGCCCGTCGTAGGGCGCGTAGATGCTGCTTGAGCTGAACTGGCCCCAGCCACTCAGGTTGAAGTCACCCTTCGCTGCGCCCGACGCGCGATCCATCCGGTAGACCGTCGTGATGTTGTAGTAGTACTTCATCGCATAGACGAGGCTGCCCTCGTACGCAACACCAGCGGGGTAGTAGTAGATGTTCCGAGCCCACTTGGTGGACGTCCCAGCGCGACGCGTCACGGTCTGCTGACCCCAGTTCGCGGTGTAGTAGTCGTCCGTGAGGTCATCACAGGCCAAGCCCATCATCTCGCTTTGTCCCGTCGACATCGCGCCAAGGTAGTTCCCACTAGCGTTGTAGCGATACATGCCAGCGCCTGACCAGTACGTGAACCAGTACTCGTTGCGTTTGCTGTGCCAGCAGCCGCCGTAGTACAGGTTGGAGCTGTTGAACGTGAGCTTGGTCGTCGCCAGCGACGGCTGGTCGAGCAGCGGCGCATCGCAGTCGTTGTCCTGACCATCACAGATCTCGGGCTTGTTGGGCGCACACGTCGAGCAGGTGTCGTTGCAGTCCCCCGACACGGTCGTCTTGTACAGGTCCTGCGCCTTGCAGAGACACTTCGAGCTCGCGGTGAGGCCGACCCCATCGTTGTCGCCGTCGTAGAAGTACGTCGAGCAGCCTGTGGCGTTCTCTTCGTCGATGAGCTTGTTGCAGTTGTTGTCCTTGCCGTCACAGAGCTCAGGAGAAGCGGGCGACTCCGTGGCGCTGGCGTCGTTGCAGTCCCCACCACCCTTCGGGCAGACGGTCGGCGTGCCGTAGGTGGCCATGTTGGCGTCGCAGTAGCCGTCGCTGTCGTCGTCGCAACCGGTGTCGACGGTGCCGCTGCAGTTGTTGTCCAAGTCATCACAGATCTCTGTCTTGCCCGGGTTCACGGAGGCCTGCGTATCGTCGCAGTCCGTGCCCTTGGTGCAGTTCGTCGTGACGATCTCGTAGCAGTACAGCTTCTGATTAGAGGAGCTGGAGTCATGCACGCAGTAGTTCTGGCCGTCGAACGCCGCGCCGTAGATGCCAACGGCGGTGGTGAACTTCACGTTGTCGTGCTCACCCGTGGCGAGGTCGTAACGATAGACCCACGCGCTCGTGTTGCCGCGGAACAGCTTGCCACCCGAGACCGCCAGACCCCCGTACAGGCTGCCCGAATAGCTACCCGTCAAGTTGAACTGCCGCGTGATAGCGCCTGTCAGCTTGTTCAGCTGGTAGACGGTTTGAGAGTTGTAGCGCATCGCGTACACGGCGGTGTCGTCGCCCGCCACGCCGCCCGGATTACCGCCGATGTTCCTCGACCACAGCACGCTCGGGCTCATCCCAGCGCGCCGTTGGATGGTGCTGTCGCTCCAGTTCGCCGAGTAGTAGTGGTCCGTACCGATGTCGCCCCAGGTCTGACGGATGTAGCGCTGCGCCACGTCGAAGGCCCCAAGGGCGACTTTGTTCTTGTTATAGCGATAGATACGCGTCGTGCCGGACGACCAGTTGTTGAACCAGAACTCTGCGCGGTAGTTGTGGAAACCCGCACCTTCGCCATAGGTAGGCACGGTGTAGGTGGTCGCGTTCCAGTTGGTTCCGACGTCCTTCAGCGGGTAGCAGTACACAACCGCCGGCGAGCTAGCCACCGAGACGCAGAGCTCGCCCTTGTCATTCAGCGCGACGGTGTCGGGTGTCGGCGTCGTCTCAAACTTCACGCCGTCATGCTCATGCGTAACCATGTCGTAGCGGTAGACGAAGCGGCTCGTGGAGGTCCGATACAGCTTGCCTTCGTAGATCGCGATGCCGTAGCAGTTGCCACCGTTCAAGTCGCCAACCACGTCGAACTCTTTATCCGTCCGCTGCGCGCCGTTGCTGCGGTTGAAGGCGTAGACGTGCCGATCGCCGTCGTAGCGCATCGTGTAGACGTAGTTTGCGTCGATCGCCATGCCGCCGTAGTAGGTCGTGGCGTACGGGCTAGTCCACACCTTCGTGTTCGTCTTGGCCTTCAGGCGGTAGACCCGCGAGTAGGTCGAGCTGCCGCTGTAGACGCCGGCGTAGTAGTCGGTGTGCACCTTGTCGCCCGCGATCTGGCGCACGTACTGCAGCCCGCTGTTGAAGCTACCGAGGTACTTCGCGTTCTGGTCGTAGCGGTACACCTGCGTCGCGTTAGCGCTGTTCCACTCGGGATACCAGTACTCGCTGTAGCCGGCGTGGAAGCCGCCGCCGTAGCTGTATGTGTCGATACCCGCGACGGTGTTCACGCCCGCGCTGCCCGACGCGACCGTGGCCGGCAACGTCACGCACTGGCCGTTGTCAGAGCTGTCGTAGGTGCAGAACTCCCGAATGTCGGGCTGGAACGACGTACCGTAGTGGCTCGTGCCCATGTACAGCGTCAATCCGTCGTACTTCTGGGTCGTGAGGTCATAGCGCTCGACATAGCCGCTGCTCGACGCACGGTACAGCTTGGTGCCAATCACCGCGGCGCCGCCATACATCGTGTCGGACATGTAGCTGCCGCCCGTCAGGCCGAACGAGCTCACCACGGAGCCGTTCGACTTGTTGAGCTTGTACATGTAGTTGCTGCCGTGACGAATACCGTAGACGTAGTTGCCCTCCGTCGCGACGGCGCCAGCGTAGTAGCCGATGCTGCGATCCCACAACGTCTTGCGCAGCATGCCGTCGTGCTTGCGGATGGTGTAGTACTGCCAGTTGGCCGAGTACCAGTCGTCGTTGGTGGTCTCGCCAGTCAAGTCCATCATATACGTACGACCACTATCAAACTGACCGACGTAGTTGCGGTTCTGGTCGTAACGGTAGACGCGCTCGCCCGCCCAGCTCGGCTTCCAGTGCTCTTTGTAGTACGGGTGGTAGCCCATGCCGTGGCTGTGGTTATAGCTGGAGATCTGCACCGAGCTCGAGTCACCATAGAGCAGCGGTGTGTCCTTGCCGGTCTGGTCGGTCATGTCGTAGCAGTACACCGAGGAGTTGTTCGCCGAGACGCACATCTGCCCATTGCGGAACGCCATGTTGTACACGGGCACCGCCGCGCGGAACGAGATGCCGCGCGCAGCGCCGGTGAACTTATTGAACGTCCGGATGTAGTTGCCACTCGAGCCACGGATCAAGGAGTCACCAATGACCGCCAAGCCGCCGTACAGCGTGGAGCCGGCCCAGCCCGACAAACCATAGGATCGCTCCACCCCACCGGTGTTTCGATCCAGGACCCACACCGTGCTGTTGTTGTGCCGCATGACGAAGCAGTTCTTCGTGTCGCAGGCGATGCCGCCCATGTAGTAGCCGTGGTAGTAGTTCCACTTGATGGTCTTGTTCGCGTTGTAAC
>ERZ889078.147-NODE-147-length-60357-cov-17.801118_pt1 | contig 60357 bp, 59 predicted proteins | sample MGYA00521266_ERZ889078 | MGnify/ENA primary metagenome ERZ889078 (study PRJEB32303, sample SAMEA104408618) | aquatic metagenome | biome: Brackish water; feature: Pelagic; material: water | place: Baltic Sea | collected 2014-06-16T06:34:00 | depth 76,534 m ... | reverse complement strand
GCCTGCCCCTGCTGGAGCATATCATTATTCGTTTAAAACAGGTTCCGGAAATTGATCACATCCTGTTGGCAATTCCTGAAAAAGAATCAGAAGCCCCACTGGTTGAGCTTGCTCATCGACTCCAAATCCCTGTCTTCCAGGGATCAGAGGACGATGTTCTAGGCCGGTTAATAAAGGCCGGAGAGAGCGTTCAAACAGAGCATGTGGTTCGGGTCTGTGGTGACAACCCTCTTATTGATATGCCTCTCTCAAGTTCACTCATTCAAGCTCATTTATCGTACAATGCCGATTACACGATTCCCGATGATCCTGTTCCTCTCGGTAGTTCCTGCGAAGTCATTCGGTTCGAAACCCTAAAAAAGATCGACAAACTTGCTAAAAGTTCTATTTATCGCGAGCATGTCACCACCTGGTTTCATGACCACCCTTCTGATTTCAAGATCAAACGCGTTAGCGCTCCAGATTATTTAAAAGATTGTAGCTTCCGACTGACCGTCGATACGGAAGCGGATTTTCTTCTTATAGATGAACTGTTTAAAAATCTTCCTCATTCTCTCGAATCCCCCCTGAATCTGCAAACAGCTATCGAATACCTGAATGCCCATCCTGAGATCGCCTCCTTGAATATTGATATTCCACAGAAAAACTGGCGTGAAGAAAATTTATAGTTTTTTTTATTTTTCATTAAAGTTTAAAGCATTCTCACCGATAACCCAATTAAGTAGAATTGCCCCAAAGAAATGGTGGGCAACGAAGCGAGTCATTTAAACCTAGATTTTTGATTTAGGTTTGGAAATAAAGGTGGAAAGCTGAAGAGAACCACCAAAATAAACTCTTCAGGGGCAGCAGTAAATAGTTAAAACTGACATATTAACAGAAAAAATAATTCCAACTCTTGGTGGAGGATTAGGAAATGGCAGCACGAATTTTTAACAATATAGCTTCAACTAACGCCCAAAGACTTTTGGGTGTCAACACCGATCGCCTTGCACAATCAGTAGAACGTATTTCATCTGGTATCCGAATCAATAAAGCCTCCGACGATGCTGCAGGACTAGCGGTTTCAGAAGGATTACGCTCTGATATACGTGCTCTTCGACAGGCCGTAAGAAACTCAAACGATGGGGTATCACTCATCAACATTGCAGAAGGTGCACTTAATGAGCAGTCCAGCATGCTTATTCGGTTAAGAGAGCTTTCCTCGCAGGCCGCAACCGGTACCGTAGGCTCTACAGAGCGCGCAACCATTCAATTAGAGTTTAACGCCCTGCGTAGTGAAATCGACCGTATTTCAGCAACCACAACATTCAATGGACAAGCACTGGTAGACGGCTCTATGGCTTCCAGTATATCATCTGTAAACCACATTTTCATCCAGGTTGGCATTGATGCGAGCGCTAACAGCCGAATTAATTTAAATCAAGATATTAACTTGACAGCTGTTACTGTTTCCTCTCTTGGCATCGACTCTTTGAGTGTGAGTACTGCTGATGGGGCTCTTACGGCATTGGATTCCATTAATTCAGCGATTGCTAGCGTTGCGGGAACTCGAGGTAAAGTGGGTGCCGTGCAAAACCGGCTTGCTCGAACTATTTCGAACCTTTCCACTTCAGTTGAGAACCTGGCAGCAGCAGAATCTCAAATTCGAGATGCGGACATCGCCGAAGAAGTGGCCCTGCTAACTAGAAACCAAATTATGGTGCAAGCTTCAACAGCAATGGTAGGTCAGGCGAACTTAATTCCACAGTCAATTCTACAGTTACTAATTTAATCGATTTAAGCCATTAACTGCAAGGAGTCTGTCATGAGCCAGAAAGTCATCGCCAATTTCGCATCCAATGCTGAAGGTATCCCGTTCAATAAAAAGCTAACTGCTCACGAAACCAATCCTAAAAACCTAGGTCAGGCCATTCACAATGTTTTATTGGGAACGGAGTTGATCTCGGTGGTGGAAAATGCTTACGAAGAAATCGAGTCAATTTTATCGCAAGTAAAGCATTGGGTTTCCTCCAACTTGAAATCCAGCTCGGAAAACGCACAAACATCCGACTTGGAAACCAGAATCTCCCTGAAGTTAAAGGTTTTGGATCAAGCAGCAGAAATCTTTAAACATAAAGGGCAGAAACTTCTTGATGGCTCGATGTCCGCTTCAGCAAAAACCGAATCGCATTGCTTTCTGATTGTGGGAGCAAATGGTTCTCCTGAAAACCGTATCAATCTCAACACTAGTCTGAATATCCCTTCCATTAATTCAAACACTTTGGGTCTGGGAGAATTGTCAGTAAGTGTACCGCAAATAGGATTGAAAGAATTAATGATGTTGGAAAATGCGCTGGCAATCACAACATGCTTAAAGCAAAGATCTACAGCATTAGGAACCCACCTACAAAGGGTTAATGAATATCTATCTACCGCTATTGAGAATCATAACGCCGCAAACACGGCGCTAGATTCCTTTGAACAGACTGGAGAGTTTATTCGATTTGTAACTGATTTCATCAAAAATAATAATTAGACTCTGTCATTAAAGCGCAAAAATTTATAATACAAATTTCAAGGAAAATATATGAAGTCTAGCCATAACATAATCACCAACTCGTTATCTAATACAGCTCAAAGATTTTCAGACATCAATAGCAAGCCGGTGGGTCAGTCCATAGAGAGAGTCGCACTTGGAGTTCTAGTTATAATTAGGCAGCCTTGCTATCGCTGAAGCCCTCCCGGAAGGTGTCAATGATTTTGAGACACTAAAATGTAGGTTACCTCTAAAAATGATAGTTTGAGAGGTGCCCTTATATTGGCACGGAGGGTCCGAAGACGGCCAAACCAATTTAACAGGTTAGAACCTAATTAGTATTCTTCAATAATTTTTCTGCACCAAATCCAGAACCGGTCACGAGTTATATTTATAAATATCTATTATTTATCAATTGCTTAGACAGATCAATCCCGGTTACCCCTATCATTTCCAATCCCTCCCAGAGCTCCCATTTTCGCACCCGTGCGATTTTTTCTAAAGAAATCTAATCCCTATCCGATAGGCATCATTGAGCATGTTTATACCCCGAATTAGCAACAAATCATTAAAGTGTAATCAGGAGATAACAAAAAAGTAATAGTGAAAAAATGGATTTTTTACTACAGGGTTAAAAGCTTGGAAGCTTGTTTTGGTTTAAAGACAAAACAGTAACTCATAAAACCAATCATGGAGGATTAAAATAGCATGCGAATTTTCAATAATATAGCTTCAATTAACGCCCAAAGACTTTTGGGTGCAAACAACGATCGCCTAAGCAATTCAGTAGAACGTATTTCATCGGGTCTTAGAATTAATAGAGCTTCCGATGACGCGGCAGGCCTGGCGATTTCAGAAGGCTTGCGCTCCGATATTCGCGCCCTTCGACAAGCCGGTCGAAACGCAAACGACGGGGTTTCACTCCTCAACATTACTGAGGGTGCTCTAAACGAACAGGGTGGCATGCTTATTCGATTAAGAGAGCTTGCGTCTCAAGCCGCAACCGGTACTACTGGTTCTACAGAGCGTGCAACCATTCAATTAGAATTTAACTCTTTACGTAATGAAATAGATCGCATAACAAACACTACCGAGTTTAACGGACAAAAACTAATTGATGGCTCATTAGCTTCTTCCATAACTTCTACAAGCCAGGTTTTCATTCAGATCGGTATTGATAGTAACGCTAATAGCCGAATTAACTTGAACGAACAAATCAATCTTACAGCTGTGACCTCATCTGCACTTTCAATCGACAGCTTATCTGTTTTAACTCCGGACGAAGCCCTAACAGCATTAGACGGCATTAGTACTGCCATCGGTGATGTAACAGCAACCCGTGGTCAAGTGGGTGCTGTGCAAAATAGGCTAATGCGATCTATTTCAAACTTAAGCATATCTATCGAAAATTTGTCGGCCGCAGAATCCCAGATTCGAGATGCAGACATCGCCGAAGAAGTGGCTCTACTGACTCGAAACCAGATTATGGTTCAAGCTTCAACAGCAATGGTAGGTCAGGCAAACTTAATCCCGCAATCGGTATTACAGCTTCTTCAATAAATAATCTTTATCTCGGTGATAAGCTTCTCTTAACTGAGTTAATGAACACAAAGCGGGTATTCGTATTGTAGATTGTGAAACGGAAGAAGTCGTTCGGCAGATCCCAAGAGAAGATTTTTTAAAATGACTCAGTCTATCGCATGATTTAATCAGAAAAATCTAGACAATACTTGCTGAGCCCTAATTTAATTGTCAATAACTGGTTCTTCCAACCGTTCCTCAGGATGGTTTATGCGCCCTCAAAATTTTTTGGGGGCGCATTTTTTCTTCTCAACAAAAAATAAACAATAAATCCATTATAAAATGGCTATTTACAGAGTTTCCTGCCTTGATTTATTGATCAAATAGTCCTCTTTTTTCACTTTTTCCTACATTTACTCAAAAAACCTTTAAAGCTATTTCTGCCAAACCCCGATAGAAATCTTAAGCTTAGTAAACCTAAAGTTTGATTTTCCTAGAGGTAATGGGTCGAACTGACTTTAGAATTCTAAACTTCATAGCTTTAAGCTTTAACGTTTAAATATTTTAGAAAAAGAAGTACCAGTTTTTTAAATTTCAGCACGGATGCTGAAAACGGGAAATAGTTCCCCCTGTAAAATCAATCATGGAGGATTACAATGGCAATGCGAATTTTCAACAACATAGCTTCAATTAACGCCCAAAGACTTTTGGGTGCAAACAACGATCGCCTAAGCAATTCAGTAGAACGTATTTCATCGGGTCTTAGAATTAATAGAGCTTCCGATGACGCGGCAGGCCTGGCGATTTCAGAAGGCTTGCGCTCCGATATTCGCGCCCTTCGACAAGCCGGTCGAAACGCAAACGACGGGGTTTCACTCCTCAACATTACTGAGGGTGCTCTAAACGAACAGGGTGGCATGCTTATTCGATTAAGAGAGCTTGCGTCTCAAGCCGCAACCGGTACTACTGGTTCTACAGAGCGTGCAACCATTCAATTAGAATTTAACTCTTTACGTAATGAAATAGATCGCATAACAAACACTACCGAGTTTAACGGACAAAAACTAATTGATGGCTCATTAGCTTCTTCCATAACTTCTACAAGCCAGGTTTTCATTCAGATCGGTATTGATAGTAACGCTAATAGCCGAATTAACTTGAACGAACAAATCAATCTTACAGCTGTGACCTCATCTGCACTTTCAATCGACAGCTTATCTGTTTTAACTCCGGACGAAGCCCTAACAGCATTAGACGGCATTAGTACTGCCATCGGTGATGTAACAGCAACCCGTGGTCAAGTGGGTGCTGTGCAAAATAGGCTAATGCGATCTATTTCAAACTTAAGCATATCTATCGAAAATTTGTCGGCCGCAGAATCCCAGATTCGAGATGCAGACATCGCCGAAGAAGTGGCTCTACTGACTCGAAACCAGATTATGGTTCAAGCTTCAACAGCAATGGTAGGTCAGGCAAACTTAATCCCGCAATCGGTATTACAGCTTCTTCAATAAATAATCTTTATCTCGGTGATAAGCTACTCTTAACTGAGTTAATGAAGAACTGATAATAAAATTCATGAACTGAATACCAGAACTTTTCAGGGAGGAAAAGAACATGGGTGCATTAAGCATTAACACAAGGTTATATTCTATTGGGAATATAAAAATAATGGGCTACAAAAATAAAACCCAAATACGCATTGAACCTGACTGAGACCCAAGATATTATTGTCGAAGTTGTCGATAATAAGACAGGGGATGGAGCGCACCAGATAGTCTAGGAGGTACAAATATGCCTCAGCAAAGGTATCAGCTAATATCATAACATGGCTTTAATCAAGACAAGTTTGCTTAACTCTTCCCATTAAAAACAAAAGCGAATACCAATCAAATAAGAACTCCAAAGCAAAATTATTTGCCTTTCACTCAAATAAATATTTGTCTTGCTCCCTAAGTTCTATAATAGCCTTGTTAATTTTGAACATAAAAATAAATCTACGCACCATAATTCTCTGTGAAAAAACTTAAGATAGGTATCGTTGGTTGTGGACGCATAGGCAGCCTATTGGAAGAAGACCCCTTACGTGGAAAACCTTGTACTCACGCCGGCGGTTTTTCGGCCTTGCCAACAGCTCAATTATCCGCAGGGTGTGATATCGACCCGGATCGACTTCAAAAATTTGGAAAACGCTGGAATGTGACCGAATTATATTCTGATTTCAGGGAAATGCTGGTAAAAGAAAGTTTGGATATCCTCTGCATTGCTACCTGGACTCCACTCCACGCAAGCATGACTCTTGAGGCGGCGCAGGCCGGAGTCAAAGGTATTTTCTGCGAAAAACCCATCGCAACCAGCCTGGACCAAGCACAGAAAATGGTCCGTATTTGTCAGAAAAAAAATATTCCGCTGATCATTAATCATGAAAGAAGATGGGATGCTTATTACCAACAAGCCCACAAACTTATTCTCTCCGGAAAAATCGGGGAAATAAAAACTATCATTGGAAATGCCTTGAGTTGGAAACCAGGAAAGCTCGCTGTGTCTGGCCATGGCGGTGGTCCCCTCTTCCATGATGGCACTCACCTTACAGATCTCTTGCTTTTTTTCGGCGGCCCTGTCGCCTGGGTCTCCGGTCACGAAACCAGACCAGGCGGAAAAAAATATATTGAAGAAACCGCAAGTGCCATGCTCGGCTTTAAAAATGGTGCTATCGGATTTATCGAAGGCGGTGGAGCGAGAAAGTATTTTAATTTCGAGCTGGATATTCAAGGTTCAGAAGGCCGGATACTCATTGGTAATGCCGGACGCGAACTTTATGTAACAAAAAAAAGTCGCCGTTTCACCGGTTTTCAAGAACTGGAAAAAATCCCTTTTCCTGAACCTGAAAATTTTGAGTCTCCCTTCATTGGGGGAGCACGCGAAATGCTCAGGACACTCCGAACAGGAAAGGCCGGTGTCTCAACCGGGAAAGACGGGTTACGGGCTCTTGAGATCATTTCCGCCGTTTATCAATCGGCAAAACAAAAGGGAAAACGGGTTTTTGTCGGATAAATTCCAAAATCCGCATGTATACTGGCTGCACTGACAACCCTCGTCGCACCGATAAACTCTAACGAACAGAATGTGGGCCAGGAGTAAGGTCAACCCATAAGCCTAAACCACTCAATATTAAAAATATTTAATTGAAAGTCATGAAGACCCTGTGATAGCTTCCCCATACGCAAATTTCCCGCATGCTAGCCCACTTGAAATTTTATGCCACATCGAAGAGTTAAAGAACCCTTGGAAAGATTACAGTCATATGGAGAGTCGAGATGATTGAGGTTGAGAATCTTACCAAGTACTACGGGCCAAGAAAGGCCATCAACAATTTAACGTTCCAAATAGCGCAGGGGGAAGTCGTCGGCTTTCTAGGCCCCAATGGGGCAGGTAAAAGCACGACCATGAACATCCTTTCATGCATCCTTCCCGCATCCAGCGGAACGGCCCGAATTAAAGGATACGACACCTTTGAGCATTCGATTGAGCTCAGGAAAATAATCGGTTACCTACCAGAAACTCCGCCTCTCTACCCCGACATGAGTGTTCGTGATTACCTTATGTTCGCCGCACAAATTCGAGGACTAACCGGCAAGCAAACCGGGAGTGCCGTGGAAGCAGTGATCGAAAAATGCTCTCTGAAAAATGTCAGCCACCGTATCATCGGGCGGCTCTCAAAAGGATACCAGCAACGCGTTGGGTTGGCGCAGGCCATGGTACATGACCCTGACATTCTTATCCTTGATGAACCGACCATTGGCCTGGACCCCATTCAAATTATAGAAATCCGCAAATTGATTCAGCAGTTGGCCTCCTCACATACCATCATCCTCAGTTCACACATTCTTCCTGAAATCACACAAATATGCCAGAGGGTCATCATCATCAATGAAGGAGAAATTGCGGCGGTAGACTCCCTGGAAGGTTTGACTGCCTCACTGAGAAAAAGTGAACGCCTCTCCCTGACCGTAAGAAATGCCAACGATGATATAGAGAAGAAATTAAATTCCATAAATCAGGTGCTATCTGTTTTGCCCGGAGAGAAAAACCAGTTTCTAATTGAATGTGCATTGAATTCCAACCTTCAAGATGAGTTCGCGCGCCTGGCTCTGGATAACCAATGGGGCCTTGTAGAAATCAAACCCCTCTCTATGACTCTGGAAGATGTATTCCTCAAACTAACTATTGAAGAAAAGGATGTGGAGGCATGAGAAACGCCTGGATCATTGCAAAGAGAGATTTGGGGTCATTTTTCAACTCGCCCATTTTTTACGTGGTCACCACGGTATTTTTAATCATATATAGTTTTATATTTTTTAATATCCTGAATTTTTTCAGCTTCCAAAGTTTACAAGCAGGTCAACTCCAGGCCATGGGGATGAACCTGGGCCTGAACGAAATGGTTATTGAACCCAGCCTGCAAAACATGTCGGTGATTCTACTGATGATCATTCCCATAATCACCATGCGTAGCTTTGCCGATGAGAAAAAAACGAAAACTTTCCGCCTCCTGCTTTCTTCCCCCGTACCTCTCAGGGAAATAGTTTTTGGAAAGTTTCTGGCCTGCATGATCGTGGTGACAGTGATGATTTTAATCTCCTCCTATTCTATCGGATTCTTGTTTCTTCTGGGAGAACCTGAACTCGGCCCCATTGTTACAGGCTATCTAGGGGTTTTATTGATGGCAGGTTGTTATGTGTCGGTGGGGGTCTTCGCTTCATCCTTAACGGACAATCAAATTGTCGCCGCCATTTTGACCTTCGGATTCTCGCTGTTCATGTGGGTCATCGGCTGGGCGGCCCAGGCCGCCGGCCCAACCACCGGACAGGTGCTGCAATTCCTTTCCGTTGTCGACCATCTGGACCGTTTCTTAAAAGGCATGGTCGATACCAGCGATCTGGTTTATTACCTGAGTTTTATTTTGCTCAGCCTTTTCCTCTGTCACCGTGTGCTGGATTCCAATCGATGGAGATGAAGACATGAAAAAACTTTCGCCCATGGCAGGATGGCTAGCTCTGGCAACAGGTTTCATTGCCCTGTTTATATATATCGTCCTTCCCGACCTCAAAACCGTGTCGGCCTCTCTGGCAGTCGTCTGCCTGATTAACGCAATATTTTTTGGGGTTGCCGAAGGCCCTCAATTAAAGCAGAGCCTTTCCTCGCGTTCTGCACTATACGGTGCGAACACCCTGATCCTGACCGTCGTATTCTTGGGCATATTAGTATTTGCGAACCTGCTTGCCTTTCGCCATAAGCATCGTTTTGATTTCACGGAAGGAGGCTACTTCACCCTGGCGCCTCAAACCAAAAAGTTTATTTCCAATCTTCCGCGCGAGGTGAAGCTGACCGCTTTTTTCCAAACCGAATCTGCTGAAAAAATCGCTTTCACCAATTTGATTGCCAGTTACCTGGAAGAGACCGACAAAATTGAACTGCAATATATTGACCCGGATAAAAACCCGGCGGTGACCAAGCAATATGGCGTCACCACTTATGGAACCATTGCTCTGGAAAGCGGCACCAAGGAAACCAAGATTCAAAATGCCAGCGAGGAAAATATCACCAACGCGCTATTAAAAGTAACCCGCGACGAACAAAAAGTGATCTATTTTCTCGAAGGGCATGACGAGAGCAAAATAAGCAGCAACGAAAATGAAGGATACGCCACCGCCAAAAAAAATCTTGAACAGGATGGGTTTATTGTAAAACCCTTACTCCTGCTCCAATCGGGAGAAGTCCCTAAAGACGCTTCCGTACTGGTTATTCCCGGCCCAAAAAAACCAATTCAGGATGAAGAAAAAGCAATCCTCGAAAACTATTTGAACTCCGGGGGGGCAGTCTTCATGCTCATCGACCCCAAGTCTTCATCCGGCATGGAAGCTTTTCTCAAAAAATGGGGCATTGAGCTTGGAGATAATATCGTCATCGACCCCATGTCGAAGCTTTTCGGCGGCGATTTCGCGGCACCCGTGGTCAAGCAATACACGGTTCATGAAATCACCAGCAACTTTGTCCTGGCGACCATATTCCCGATTATAAGATCCGTCCATGGAGTTCCTGCAGCAGGCATCACCACCACAGAACTTCTGAAAACGAGCGCTAACAGCTGGGCGGAATCTGATTTCGTTTCTGGAACCGTGGACTATGACGAAGGCAAGGATATCAAAGGACCGGTTTCCGTTTCGGTCATTGCCGTAAAAAACCTGGATGAAACAAGCCCCGAAAATTCTACCCCTCCTAAAAGCGATACAGAGCCAAACAAAAACAAGCCTTCGGCCACGCTTCTGGTGGTGGGCGATTCTGATTTTTCCAATAATCGCTACACCAACTTTTCAGGCAATGGCGATTTTTTTCTCAACGCCATTTCATGGCTGGCGGAAGAGGATCAACTGATTTCCATTCGCCCTAAAGAAAGAAAGAACACGCCCGTCCAAATAACCCAATCCATGGGAAGCGCAATATTCGTAACAGGTATCTTTGTCTTTCCCGGCCTGATTGCCGGAATGGGAATTCGCATCTGGTGGAGGAGACGACGATTATGAAGTTTAAAGGAACGGCCCTGATGGCGGCTGTCTTCCTGAATCTCGTTCTTTATTATTTTTTCGTTGACCTGCCCGCCAAACAAAAAGAACAAACTGAAAAGGAACAAGCCGAAAAACTCCTTCCCCTTGAAACGGGAAAAGTGGTTGAGTTGTCTTTGACCGGCAATGGCGAACCTATTGCCTTAAAGCGCAAAGCCCTGCATCAATGGGATCTCATCCGCCCTCTCTCGGCACCCGGTGACGCTACCGAAACGGAAGCCTTTATATCAGAGATCGAAGACTTAAAAAAAACCCGGGTGGTGGAAGAAAACCCAAAAGACCTTTCCATTTATGGCCTGAGTTCCCCAAATCTTAAAATCTATTTTAAATTTGAAAATAAAAAAGAGGAGACCTTGCTGATAGGGGACGAAAGCCCTCTGGGAGGCAGTCTCTACTTCAAGCGGGAAAGCCACCCTGCCGTGATGTTGGCCGCTTCATCCCGATCCCATTTCGAAAAATCCGTTTACAATTTTCGCGACAAAACCCTGCTTAACTTCAACACAGGTTCCATCCAACGGATACAAATCCTCAGAGAAGGCAACCCTCTGGAATTCAAAAAAACGGGTGAAGCCTGGGAAATATCAGGAGATATTCGTGCCCGAGGAAATAAGGATGCGATCATGAATTTTCTCCAGTCCATTCAATTTTCCAGAGTCCGTGAGTTTGTCGATGAAAAGCCGGACTCTCTAGAATCCTATGGTCTGAATCCACCGGCACTGAAACTGACTTTAGAAAATGAAAAAGGTGAAACCCACACACTTTCCATAGGCCACCCCAAAGAAGGAAAAGGCTATTTCAGCAAAGTTAATGACTCCAAAAATATCGTATTGGCAGACACCCGGATTTTTGAAACACTTTCCCAAAAAACCGTGGAGTTTCTCGATAAGACATTGCTGGAGTTTGAGGAAAAAGAAATTCTTGAACTGTCGCTACAATCTGAAAATGAAACCATTCGCGTGGTCCGTGGTGAAAGTGATAATTGGGACATTCAAAGTCCGATAAAAACCGCCACCGACCTCGCCACCGTGAACAGCCTGCTCTTTGATCTCAAGGAAGCCCAGATCAACACGTTCATAAAAATATCCATGGAGACCCCCGAATCATTTGGCTTGGACGCTCCCAAAAAATCTTTCAGTCTGAAAATGAAAGACTCAAAAATATGGGCCCTGCAATTGGGCAATCAATCCGCCGATGGACAGCAGGTATTCGCTCAACGAACCGGCGAGCCAACCGTATTCTCAATTTCCAAAGAAGTGGTCGATAAATTATTTCGCAGTCTTCACGATTTAAGAAATAAGAAACTGCTGAACTTTGAAAGTGCTGAAGTGAATAAAATTGTAATCCAAACCCCCGATCAACTCTTTGAGCTGAGGAAAAGCGGCCCCCAATGGAGTCTCGAGAAACCCGAAAAAATCAAGACCGAGCACATTGGCAACGATCTGATTTGGACCCTGAAGGGGTTGGAATTTAACTCTATTATCACCCCACCCCTGCCCGCCAATCTTTCAGGGCTGAACTCTCCTTTATTCACCATCCGCCTTTTCAAAAATGACGAGATTTCCGCCTTAAAGGTCGGCAAAATGTTTAAGCCTGAGCAGGAATACCTCGTTGAAGTTGCAAACCAGCAATATCGGGTTAAGAATAAGTTCCTCGACACCATCCCCCTGAGCCTGGATAAATTTAAGCTAAAATAGGCACTTTTAAAACAATGTGAGCCAGAAAAAGCTTGGTTTATGCCCCCACCTTATATTGTAATACTATTATCCAAACCACACTTTATATGGTGGACAATGAAAAAAGCACTTGAAAACCAGTTTTTTTTGATCACATAAATATATATAAACAAATAAGTTATGAGTTTTTTCGCAATTTCTTTCAAATTAGCGCTTGACAGGTACTATATGTAGTGGTACTTTTTCGAAAGTATACAATATAAAGGAATGGTCTATTAGATTCAGGCGCTGTGAAAGGTGCTGGGCCAAGTTCCGAGTTCAGTTTTCCCGAAGCAGAATGAATTGAGAGTAGTTACAGATCTTCCAACGGCGGGTTACTAGAAAACGGGTTCCATAGCAATGAATGAGATGCATCCCAAATTCGATTTTTTGAATACAACCAGTGGGATGCGTACCAGTCTCAAACCCCTTCCCAAACCCCCAAATGTACTGAGCGCCAGCCGAATCCTCCGATCAATATCGGCAGATGATTTCCATCCAAATGGCGTAGAATGGAACCTATTTTTTACGCTGGGCTTGGCCCGGCAAAATAGTAACCCGCCTCCTTTCTTTAAAAGGACGCGCCCCGCCTTTTCGTGAGTTTGCAGGTGTTGATTTGCCTCCATGTCAAGGACGGTTGATTGAAGTATCTATTTAAAGATTTAAGGTTTCACTCGGGAAAGGCGGGGCGTTAACCCCCTTTCCCGTTTTTTTTGCCTTGAGTTAATTTTAATCGCTTTCCCCCTTCCGCTTGTTTATACTCGAAAAAAAAATTATGGAAACCATCGTGAACAAAACTGACCGAGCTCCCGTTCCCTGCAAAGGTGAATATCTTCCCCAGTATGCCCACAAAGGCGATGCTGGTGCTGACTTGAAAGCTGTGGAAGCCAAAGTCATTGCCCCTCGAAGTCGGGAGTTGGTAGCTACCGGAGTCAGCTTGGAGCTTCCTGAAGGCTATGTCGGTCTGATCTGGCCGCGCAGCGGACCTGCGGTTAAGCTGGGACTCGATTGCGGCGCCGGAGTGATTGACTCCCATTATCGCGGCGAGATAAAAGTCCTTCTCTTCAACCATTCCGATGATGAAATCCATATCCAGTCAGGGGACCGCATCGCCCAGTTGATCATCCAAAAAGTAGAGACGGTCAAGTTCATACAGAGCAACCAGTTGAGCGAGACGGTCCGCAACACCGCGGGTTTCGGGTCAACAGGAGACCTACCTGTTGCAAATTCCGGTCAATAATTCCACCCTTCGGCTTGAACAGGGAGATATCACCGAAAGTTCTGCCGATGCCATTGTTAATGCCGCTAATTCAGACCTGATTCTTGGTGCCGGCGTAGCGGGAGCAATCCGCCATCAGCACCGGCATATTCGGGTTCCCGCTTGAGCTTGCGGCAGAAACCCTCCTTCGAGCCGTCTGGCAATACCTTTCCCAGAAAACCGTCATTGAAACCGTGACATTTATCCTGTTCGATGCAGAAACTTTCAATACTTTCAAAGACAGGCTGACTTTTCTTGAAAAAGAGGAAATCTGATTAACCGTATGACCCTGAAATCAGATATAATAGGGAATCTATCATCATTTTTGTGAGCGTCGCATGGGATTACTAGCCTGGATACAAAAACAATTTGGCATTTCAATCAATGCCAAAAACGAAAACGGTCAGGAATCCGCACCTGCAAAAGCTGGACAGTTCAAAGTCCTTCGCATACAGCCGACTCCCAATCCGGATGCCTTCCAGTTTATCTTAAACGGCAAAGTCATCGAGGCAGGCACGAGAACTTTCGACTCTCCCGATGACGTTGGGAATGACCCAATGGCCAAAGCCCTGTTTGATATCTTTGGAATGCAAAGTGTTTTCATCAAAGAAAACTTTGTCACCATCACCAAGTCCAATGCCGTGGGCTGGCACACGATCATGGAAAAAACCGGCACCGCAATAGAAGCCTATTTACACTATTACGAAAAAGGCGATGACGCGGAGGATGCAAAAGGAGATAAAGACGTTCATCCGGTATTGGAAGATTTCAAGAAGGAAGATTTTTTTAATTACAACAATGATCGAAAAACCGAGGTGATCAACGCCCTGCTCGACGTTGCCATTCGCCCTGCGCTGGCAAATGATGGGGGAGGTATCAATCTACTCTCTGTGGAAGACAAGACCATTAAGGTTCACTACCAGGGAGCCTGTGGTAGTTGCCCGAGCTCAACCACCGGAACCCTGCAATACATTGAACAATTTCTGAAAGAAGCCATTCACCCCGACGTCGAAGTTCAGGCAAGCTAACCGGCCAGCGTGACGCTGGGCCCAGTTAGCCATGTCTTTATCTTGCGGGCAATCGTTTTCTCGGCACAACGAACTATTGCTCATTGGCCCCACGCCTAGTGGTGGCTGAACAAATAGTCCAGAGCACTTTGTGGGTCGGCAACCATCTCATACATATTCATAATATTGGGTTTGGCAAATTGCAAATCCACCATTTCCTCAAAGGTCGCCAGCAGTCCGTTATAAAATCCCTGAGTATTGATAAAAACCAGGGGTTTGTCGGTAAGGCGTAACTGGCGCATGGAAAGAATTTCCATCGCTTCTTCAAGAGTGCCGATACCGCCAGGCAAGACGATAAAAGCATCTGACCGTTGATCCATCACCGCTTTCCGTTCGCGCATATCCTGAGTAACGATCAACTCATCCGCTTCGGAATATTCAATATCTTTCGTCTTAAAAAACTCTGGCAGGACACCGATCACTTTCCCGTTTTCCTCGTGCACTCCCCGGGCCACGCAACCCATCAGACCAATCGAAGCCCCGCCATAGACCAGATCAATCCCTCGCTTGCCCAGTTCGCGCCCCAGTTCCAAAGCGACATTTTTGAACACATCACCCACCGATTGGCTGGATGCACAAAAAACACAGATCGTACGAATTTCAATTGCCATCGTCCGCCGAGTAGAGATTTTTGTATTCGTTGATGGCATAACGGTCCGTCATCCCGGAGACATAGTCACAAATCCGGCGCTCCAGGGAACCCCATTGCGAATTTTTCTGAACCGGTTCAGGAAGAAGACCGGGCATTTTGATATACGCTTTAAAGATTCCCTCCAGTGTCAGATCGGCTTTAAATTCCATACGCAAAACTTTGCGATGGGAATACATGTTTTTATGAAGAAACTGTTTTAACTCTTTATTTTTTTCAGCGACCTCTTTTCCAAACGCCGCAATACGAATGGGTGCGCGACGCACATCATCCACCGTACCAACCTGATGGTGCTCAAGGTTCTTCAACGTGGCCTGGCGAAAATCACTGATGAGCTCGTTGATGATGCTTCGAACCACCTGATATTTTTTCAGCCTGAAGTCCAGCCCCGTATATTTCTCGTCGAATCTTTTTTCATTCTCTTTCCAGAGCGCCACTTTTCTTAGCTGATCGAGGTCAAACAATTTGGAAGTGATCCCGTCGTCCAGATCGTGGGCATTGTAGGCAATACCATCGGCAAAGTCTGCGACCTGGGCTTCCAGAGAAGGGAAGCGAACCGTTTTATCAGAGGTGATAGGATTTTCTTCATCTTGAGCATGTTTGCTGATCCCCTCCATAACCTCCCAGGTCAGGTTGAGTCCATCGAACTCCGGGTATCGTTTTTCCAGCAGTTTTACAATTCTCAAGCTCTGTTTGTTATGCTCAAAACCGTCATGCCCTTTCATCAATCGGTTCAACACATTTTGCCCGGTGTGTCCGAAAGGAGGGTGGCCCAGGTCGTGAGACAGTGCAACTGCTTCCGCAAGGTCTTCATTAAGTTGCAGGGATTTACAAATGGAGCGTGCGATTTGCGCAACTTCAAGGGAATGGGTAAGCCGGGTCCGGTAATAATCGCCTTCGTGATAAACAAAAACCTGGGTTTTGTATTCCAGTCTTCTGAATGCGGAGGTGTGGATGATACGATCGCGGTCCCTTTGAAATCGGGTGCGGTAGAGGTGTTCCTCTTCCTGATGCTGACGCCCTTTACTTTCCCCGCTTTTCATAGCGTAGGGAGCCAGGGAATCGGTTTCAATTTTTTCCAGATCTTGCCGCTTGATCAAAATGTAACCTGAGTTTCAGCGGACCAGCGTGACGCTGGCCACTAGGCGTGGGGCCAATGAGCAATAGTTCGCTATTCCGATAAAATGATTGCCCGCAAGATAAAGACATTGCTAATTGCCCCGGCGGCTAGAGGGTCAAATCATCGGCAAGCTGATCCCAATCCGTTTCTTCGATTTCTTGTAGGGTGATGGGGCCCAAAACCTGGAATCTCTCCATTTCGTCAGGACTCAGGGCAAGTTCCTGGAAAGTAATTTCATCCCCCTCCTTCAAACCGGCGTCTATCATGGCGAGTCTTTCCTGCGCTTCTTGACCCATATCGGTTTTTACATCTCTGAAACCGCCATCCTGTTGGAGCTGTAATGCCTCAAACACCTGGTCGAAGTTTTTGATGATGCTACCTCCCACCCCTCCGAACTCGCTGTTGACCGACCTGAAATATTCCCGATAGAGATCATAATGAATAAATCGATATTGGCTGATCTTGTTCGCTTCCAGATAGTCTTCGGATGCCAGGCGGTACTGGCCCTCCTTGATATATATCCTACCCCGGAAAACCCGGGCAAGAAAATGCCTGGGGTTCAAACTCAATACCATATTCAGGTTCAGCAAAGCTATGGCCCGTTTTTTCCCATTCATGCTGGCGAGAGCCTGGTTGAAATGCCGACGCACCTCCGGATCCTTATTTTCAAAGAAACGGAGCATGGGCTCAAACATGGGGAAGATAAATTCCCCGAGCTTAAATTGAGTGAGGCTGATCAAATGGCTGATTTTTTTAAAATCCACAAAAACCCCATGCGTTGCAAAACCCTTGGGACCGTAAAAGCACCCCGATTTTTTTAGTTTATCGTCTAATGGATGGCTGATTTTAACCAAAATCCCGGCAAGCGTCAACCTTCAAGAACAACAGTACGAAATGACAAATATAACCAGATAGAAAACAATAGCTTAAAGAATCTCTTCGGAACTTTTGGCTTTCTACAGGTTATCCAAAACTCTTCCAAAAAGTAAAAAATGCGCTCATACCTCCATATCGGTTCATCCTGTGGAATCCTCCAGAAAAACCGGGAATTCCTCGCCTGAAAACTCATAATCATTTATTTTTCTTGACGTTAGAGGCTTTTTGGTATATTTTTTTAGTATGCAATGTCCTGATTGTAGTTACATTTCATTTAAGCAAGCAAAGAGTTGCAGCAGTTGTGGTTTTGATTTCAAGAAATCCACCGCTTCGGCAGCATCTCTTTTCCGCAATGATTCTTTTACTATTTTTGCCGCTCCTGCAAAAGAACACGAGTCTTCAGGCGCACCTACCCTCCAGACCGAGGAAGATGTTGCCGTTATAGAAGCTCCCGAAATTTCCCAGGAAAGCCCGGAACTGGAATCTGGAGAATTCCTTCTAAATTTACCCAATACTGAGCAAGACTTATCAGCAACCACTTTAAAATTAGATAGTTCTGGATCAAGCGCCAACGAATTTGTTCCCATGGAGTTTGGCTCCGAAGCCGATATCAATCTCGAAGAGATGGAAGTGGAGGGACTGGGATTGGGGCTGGAACCCTTTGACGATGAAACACCAGCAACCGCGCAAGCTGAGCCTGAAGAAATTCCCATTGAAATCAGTCAGGAACCAGAAGTTGTCGATCTGACCTCAGACGATATCACATTGAAAACTGAAGATTTAGATGAACTCTCCTTAGACGAAGACGTCGGTATGAAGCAGGATGATGACGTACTTGAAATAGCGCCCTCCCAAAATTTGGAGCAAGATTTGGCGGAACCCATGGCTCCGGTATTGGATCTTGGAGATACTGAAATATCATTGGATCTGGATGAAGGCTTCGAGCCGGAAAGTCCTGCTGAGGAACCTTCTCCACCTCCGGTTCAAATTGACGAGTTAGAGATCAAGCTGGAAATTGATGATTCAGAGGGACCGCTGATTATAAGTAATGATGAACCCCCCGAGATCGAAATCGAAGACTTGGGGCTTGAGCTGGAAGATTCGTCCGACCCGGAAAACCCCTGACCCCAAAGCCCTCCCCTGAACAGAAAAACTGGATTTTAGGACAAAATTCCTTTATAAAAGAATGCTCATGGCTAAGCATCAACCCCTGATGGGTATGGTTTCCAGTTTGGGGGTTTTCTTCTGAATTCTAGGAACCGCGCACCCCAATAGCCTGTTTTTTTCTCCCGGACTCTGATATTCAAGAGAACCGCAATCAGTCATAAATTTGGCTGATGAGGTTTTATTTGAACTGGAAGAATAAAAATATGGGCAACGAATTTTTTTAGTCATAAGCAAACATATTCAGGGGCCAGGAAAAATGGCCCCTTTAAATTTTATCGATAACCCCAAATCAGGAAAAACTACAGAATGAAAAAAAAATATTTACTCGCACCCGGTCCTACTCCGGTTCCAGAACATGTTTCTCTGGAAATGGCTCTGCCAATGCAACACCACCGAACTCCTCAGTTCAGCAAAATATTTGGTGAAGCGGCGGAAAGCGCTAAATATCTTTTTCAAACCAAGCAAGATGTACTTATTCTTGCTGCCGCTGGAACAGCAGGAGATATGTTGTAATGCCCAGAAAATATAATTTCAGTGCTGGCCCAGCGATGTTACCAGAAGCCGTGTTAAAGCAGGCGCAAGAAGAATTGCCGGATTGGCATGGTTCTGGGGCTTCGATCATGGAGATGAGCCATAGAGGCAAGGAATTTGTATCTGTTCACGAGGAGGCGGAAAAGGATGTCCGTGAACTGTTGGATGTACCCAAGAATTATAAGGTATTGTTTTTACAAGGGGGTGCGACTGCTCAGTTTGCAACAATTCCCATGAATCTGCTTCGTGGGAAAACCAAAGCTGATTATATTTGGACTGGTGCTTGGGGGGAAAAAGCCATTAGTGAGGCAAAAAAATATTGCAAGGTGAACGTTGCGGCTTCCTCTGAAGCTGATAAATTCACCACCATTCCTCCCTTTGAGAACTGGTCTTTGAATTCAGATGCTGCTTATGTGCACTATACTCCAAACGAAACAATAGGTGGTGTGGAATTTCATTGGATTCCTGATACCGGGGATGTGCCACTGGTTGGCGATTTTTCCTCGACGATTTTATCCCGCCCATTCAATGTGAGTCGCTTTGGGCTGATTTATGCGGGTGCGCAAAAAAATATTGGATCAGCGGGCGTCACGTTAGTAATTGTTCGCGATGATCTCATTGGGAATTCGTTATCTACGACCCCGAGTGTTTTCGATTACGCGCAACAAGCTGAAGCGGATTCGATGTTGAATACTCCTCCGACGTATACGATCTATTTGGCGGGTTTGGTCTTCAAATGGGTGAAAAAACAAGGGGGGCTTTCCGCTATGGCAAAATTGAACGAAAACAAGGCCAATAAATTGTATGCCGCGATTGATAATTCGAACTTCTATAGTAATCCCGTGGAAAAAGCTTCGCGGTCTTGGATGAATGTGCCATTTGTGTTGGCCAATGCCGACTTAGACAAAGAATTTTTAGCAGGTGCTGAGGATGTTGGGTTAACCACCCTAAAAGGTCATCGTTCAATCGGAGGAATGCGAGCGAGTATCTATAACGCCATGCCTGAAGCTGGCGTTGATGCTCTGATTGATTATATGAAGGATTTTGAAAAGCGTAAGGCTTAAGAGTTATATTTTGATCTATGGCTATTTTATGTTATCTGTCTGATTCATTACGGTGTTGTTAGAAAAAGTGCAGGCTGTTCTTAAAGATATTCAGGAAGAGGGGTTAGACAATGTTTTCAAACGCCATGACCGACTAGCCCGTGCTACCCGTGCCGCTGTTAAGGCCATGGGTCTGTCAATGGTCGCTCCAGACAGCCCTGCGACAGCGTAACCGGAGTATTTGTGCCCGAAAGTGTGGATGGCGGAAAATTGGTTAAAAGCTTGCGGGACGACTTTGGTGTCACACTGGCTGGCGGACAAGATCAATGGAAAGGTAAAGTCGTGCGCATCGCACATCTGGGTTATGTCGACACCTTTGACATCATAATAGCGATTTCGGCTCTGGAAATGGCCTTAAAAAAATTCGGCGCCCAGGTTCAGCTTGGCAAAGGCGTGGCCGCCGCTCAGGAAATATTATTAGAAGCTTATTGAGAAGAACCGCCGGATGTGTCCGGCCATCATATTTTGGAGTTAGCGAATGAAAGTTCTTGTTTCTGACAACCTCTCCTCATCGGGAGTTGATAATCTTAAAAAAGAGTCCGGACTTGAGGTCGATGTTAATACTGGCCTGTCCAAGGAGGAGTTGATAAAAATAATTCCCGCCTACGACGGTTTGATTGTCCGGAGTGCCACCAAAGTGGTCGCAGAAATTATTGAAGCCGCCGACAACCTGAAAGTCATAGGACGGGCAGGCATCGGCGTTGACAATATAGATCTGGATGCGGCGGGCAAGAAAGGCATCATCGTTATGAATGCCCCGGAAGGAAATATCATAACCACCGCTGAGCACACCATGGCCTTGTTGATGTCCATGTCCCGGAACATCCCGCAAGCCCGTTCCGCCCTGAAAAATAAGAAATGGGCTCCCAAAGAATTTATGGGAGTAGAACTTTTTGAAAAAACACTGGGCATTATCGGATTGGGCCGGATCGGCTCTATCGTCGCCGAACGCGCTCGCGCTTTCCATATGAAGATCGTGGCGTACGATCCCTATATCTCTCAGGAAAGGGCCGAAAAGCTTGGGGTCGAACTGGTGGAACTTAAGGATCTGCTGGGACGCTCTGATTTTCTGACCCTGCACACCCCCGGCCTAGCTGGCAAACCCTTATTGGGAAAAGAAGAGTTTGGACAAATGAAACCAGGCATGCGCCTCGTCAACTGCGCCCGAGGCTCATTGATTGACGACGACGCCCTGATTGATGCCATTAAATCCAAACAAGTCGCGGGAGCCGCGCTGGATGTTTATCACAAAGAGCCTCTGAATCTCGACAGCCCGCTTCTACAAGTTGACGAAATTATCTGCACCCCGCATCTGGGAGCCTCCACAGAAGAGGCGCAGGAAAAAGTGGCTATCGCTATTTGCGACCAGATCATCGATTATCTCAAATACGGTAACGTCCGCAATGCGGTCAATGTTCCGTCCATTGATGCCGAAACACTGGCCCAGATCAAACCCTATCTCGTTTTGGGCGAAGACCTCGGGAACTTCATTTCCCAGCTTGCCGATGGCCCCATTACACGCGTTGAAATTCAATATAACGGCGAAGTTACTACCATGAAGGTAGAGCCCATCTCCATCGCCATTTTAAAAGGGCTCTTCAGCCGTTCCATTGAAGGGGTCAACATGGTGAACGCTCCCTTTATCGCAAAAGAAAGAGGGATTGAAGTGCAGGAATCCAAAAGTAACGAAGTGCACGAATACACCAACACGGTTCAGGTGCAGATCATCAGTGAGAATGGCACCCGAAAAGTGACTGGCAGTATTTTTGGCAAAGGCGATTCAAGAATCGTTCAATTTGACGAATACCACATGGAAGCCGTCCTCTCTAAAAACATGCTCGTGCTCAACAATATGGATGTCCCCGGCGTGATCGGGAACCTGGGAAATATTCTCGGGAAAAACAACCTGAACATCGCAGGCTTTCATCTGGGTCGACAGAAAGAGGAAGGCAAGGCCATCTCCATTGTTAATATCGATTCCCCGCCCACCTCTGAAACTTTGAGGGAATTACGCAACACCCCTCACATTCTTAGTGTTCACAGCGTCACACTTTAGCGGACTGGTTTTAAATAAAAAAAGCGAGGCCCCCTCTCGGGAAGCCTCGCTTTGTTTTTTTGTCCTTAAAATCAATCTTCTTTTTTCTGACTATCCTCATCCTTCGCGGACACCGCTGGCGCAACCTTCTGACCGAAAACACTGGCGATCACATCATTGATGGCCTCGGGACCCAGAATGTTATAAACCGTATTCGCTGATTTAAAATGCGGGCTGGTAAAAAGACTCAAAACCTTTTTACTGGTGTAACCCAGCATCATAAACTCATGCGCGTAGTTTTCCGCCACCAACCTTAGAGTATCGTCATCGGCATCTTCATCACCGGTAGGAGGCCCTGCATCCGGGTCAACATCTTCCTGGATTTCGTAAACATAAATCAAGTGCCAACCAAATTCGGTCTTGATCGGGCCAACAACGTCCCCTTCCTGAGCGGTAAACGCAGCGACCTCAAAGGGCCGAACCATAGCTCCTTTTCCAAACCAACCGAGATCCCCTCCGCGTTTTTTGGATGGGCATTCGCTAAACTCCTCCGCCAGCTTGGTAAATTCCTCCCCGGCATCAATCTTGACCCGCAATTCCTCAGCTAGTTCTTTGGCGCCCACGAGGATATGCCGGGCCTGAACTTTTTTAACTTTTCTCTCTTTAGCCATGATTCAATACCATGAAATTATATAGAATGGTTTTCCCGTTTCCGGAAAACCCGTTTCGTCAATTGATCTACCACTTTCAAACGTGTGCATCAGTTTAACATCAACGCACAACATTTTTTATATTTCTTGCCGGAACCACAGGGACAAGGGTCATTGGGTTTTATTTTCCCTTCCTGCACCTTCACTCCCGGTGTGCTTTTCAGTAATTCCTGACCAATTTTTTTTGCTTCCTTATAACGCTTCTTCAGCCTCTCATTAAAATCCGGAATTGACTGATTAATGGCAATGAGCATATCGCTGTTGGAGGATTCCAGCTTGGCGTCCTCCTCTTCCCTCAGGCTCTCATCCAAAAAATAGGTCGCAGAAAAGATCGGTGCCTGATCGGCATTATCCAGCTCCAGCTTATAAAAAGAAAGTTTCAAGCTGCGATTATTACTACGCGGATCAATGTCGTAGGAGTCTTCTGCAAAATACTTGTCATTCTTGAAATTGAAATCGAGCATTTCCTTGTTTCGCGGAAACAATTCAAAAAAATTGTAATAATTTCCCGGCTCGAATTCCAGATAAGAGGTCGGATTTTGCTCGCCATAGGCTTTTGCTTCGACAACCCTCTGCTTGAACAGAAGTATCAACTCATCTGGAGCGTTTTTGGCAAATCCCTTGGCAATCTGGGTTTGCACATCCGTCAACCGCGGGTGGTCGGGAAGGGGATTGAAAGTTTTATTGAAATTGACCTGGAAGGCAAAAGCATTCTCCCTGTTGTCCTGATCGCGCAGACGCACCACAACATAGTTGTAATCGTAAAAAGGATGGGTATGGTAAAAGTCTTCAAGGACATACGTGTTCTGGTAGTTTTCTTCCTCGAACCGGTACGTCATTTTTGAGTTTTCACTCTCCTGCTGATTGATTTCCCAATAACCTTCGATGACAATTCCCCTTCAACTAAATATTTCAGTTCACCAGATATCTACCTGCTCACAAACGCTTAAAACCCGACCTTTTTCAATCCTACTGATCAACGAGGAAGAGGCGAATTAGAAAAACCCGGATATTTTTTCAACACACCCTGTGCAACCTCACGTTTTTCGACATACCGGACTGCACGCACCGAATCCTTAGTGATGTCTTCCTTATGATTGGAATTCGCATGCCCATAACGGTAATAGTAGATAGCGGCGGTAGCATGAGGCAGTTCATTAGTGGTCCAACTGGTGAAGCCGCCTCCGGGCGAGAAAGCCGGGCTTATGAAAATGTCCATGCGATCCATATCCAGAATGACATGGTCTTCATCATAAAGGCTTTCAGCTTCTTCCAGGTTTGGGACCCGCCAGTCGTTATGCCCCGCAAAATTTGCAAGGTTAAGCTCCTTGATATACTCCAAAGCCTTATACCAATTCACCCATTTACTACTATCCTGATAAGAATCAGCTTGCTTCCACATCAGCTTCGTTTCGATGTCGGTAACCGTGCCATCTCCATTATCTACAAATCGTTTTTTTAACTCCATGCTCACTCTCCAACGTTGCTCTTAGTTTTCAGTCATCCTGTTTTTCAATATCGCGAACCAGTCTGGAAGTTCCTCTTGATACACGGTAAATGTCATCATACATGGTGACCCCTTTGCGGAAGCTCAGGCGAACGCCCTGTATCTTGTGCCGCGCATCACCGGTCCAGCACATAAAACCGCACCCGGGCTCAAACAATCCGGACAGATAAATCACCTGCCCCATATTATCTGAATTTTTCTGTGTCTTATCGAAGAGGCTTTTGGCTTCGATTGCCGTAGGAAGCCTCCAATCAGAAAAACCTGCAAACCGCTTTCGGTTCAAACTTTCCGCAAACTCTCTGATCTGGAGTTGGTTCATCCATTTCCCTGCCAACTGCCAGGTATCTTTTTTCAGCCAGACAAGGCGTTTAGCGGCATCAATAATCGTGTCGCTGTCTCCTGCCACAAATCGCCCGCTCGACTGCTCTGAGCCCTGTTCACCCATAGCCTTTACGAGTCACCTTTCATATCCCGAACCGCGCGGACACCGTGACTGCGCAAACCCATCTGGTGCCATTTATAGTCCCCATTATAGTAATGGAAACGAATGGCCAGCATTTTATCAGATTTATTTAATGTTTTTGTCCAACAGGTCAAACCACATCCCGCAGGAAAACCTTTGGTCAAAAAAACAATATCACCATAATTGTCCGTAACGGGATTCGACACATCATAAATCGCCTGAGCTTCCTTTCGAGTCGGCATGCGCCAGTTCTGATAGCCACAATATCGTGTCCGGTTCAACTCCTGCACATAGGTCTTGGCCTCCTCCCAACTCACCCATTTGTCCAGTTCCATATAAGAGTCCGCCGCTTTCCACATCAGGCCTGTCTTGTGATCGCTAATGGTGCCGTCTTTATGAAGTTCAATGCGGACAAAATCCGAGTCCTCTTCTTCAGGAATATTATCCCGAACCAGACGCACAGCACTGGGGAAACCATCGTTTTCCTTAGCCAGCCAGAATTCGTAATCAGATCGATAGTCATAGGCCATGGCGGCCTTGGCACCACGGGTTTGGCTGGTCCAGGTCGAGAATCCACATCCTGAAGTAAAAACAGAATCGATATGGATTTCACAGCCTTCCACATCCGTATTGCTGGCTGATCTATGAAACAGGTATTTGGCTTCCGAAGCGGAGGGAATGCGCCAGTTGCCATACCCGGCGAATTTTTCCTCATTCATTGTTCGCGCTAACTCCTGACTTTCATGCCAGTTGATCAAACGTCCCAGCCTGACCCAAGTATCCGCTTTCATCCACATGAGGTTGTGCTTCGGGTCCGTAACAGTATCATCTCCGTTATCCAGATACTGCATTCCTACTTTGGTTTCCGTCATAACTTTATTTTCTGCGTGAGGGGGGCTGGCTTTTTAAGACCATATCTTTTCTACAGATGCGAACCGAACCAAAATTATATTCCTCAACATTGACAACCTTACCTTCGTTGTAGTCAAACTTCGGTCTGCGGGTGGATGTATCCCCGGCAGCCCAAGAGCTTTTAAACGCACCTTCCGGAAACACCGGATCAAGATGAAGGGTCACCCCCCCTTTTCCCGGGTTTTCGCAGGACTCATCAAAAAGTGACGTGGTTTCATCGATACTGGGCAATCGCCAGTCATCAAACCCACCAATCTTTCTAAGATTCTTTTTAGCGGCAAAATCCACAGCTTCATGCCAGTTGAAAAACTTACCCTTGTCCTGCCATGAATCTTTTTTCAACCAGTAAAGACGGGTTTTGTTATCAAAAATAACGTCACGGCCCTTCTCCACAAACCTTTTAGGTTTGTCATCCTTCTTGACCGGAGACTGTTCTGTCGGCTTGACCAGAGATTGTTCTGAATTTTCGGTAAGTTCTTCTGTCATTTTTTCCTGTTTCTCAAATGGCCGGTCACACCGGCAGGTTGTAATTTTCCGATCACATTGGCAAGTTGAAAACTTTGTAACAACTTCCGTAATTATATATTTATCTCGCCAGTGTATCCTATTTCCACACTGTCTTCATCGACATTGACAATGACCGGAACGATATACTGGTCATTGGAATAATCCAATAATTGTTTTAAACCCTGCGGGTCTTTATCAACATTAACGTAAACAAAAGACCTGTGTTTCTTTTTAAAATCAGCCAAGGCTTTCTGTGTGTGGGGACAGTCATCCTTGCCAAAAATCATATAATGGTTCATAACACTCCAGTCGAAATGCCCCTACACCGGGGCCGGGATTAACGTTCGAATGTCTTGGTGTCCTTGCGCCACTCTGGCTCCCACTCTTCCTGAACCACATCACGGGTCACCCGACAATGAGAATATTCGTTGTCCTTATGCTCCCACATATCGTTACCCGTCACAAAACTGAATTTTTGTGCATACTGTTGGTACTCCGGCTTTTCTTCATAGGTCCATGTATTGTGACCGCCTCCCGGCTCAAACAGATCTGAAATATGGAGTTCGGCCCCATCTTTATCATTATTCGACTGGGTAAACGAAAAAAGGCTTTTGGCCTCTTCGCCACTGGGCAGCCGCCAATCATCAAAGCCTGCGAACTTTTTGTCATTCAACATTTCGCAATAATCATGGGCCTCAAACCAGGTGATTCCATAACTGTACTCTTTATATGAATCATCCTTTTTCCACATCAGGTTGGAATAGGTATCGCTGATGGTGCCATCACCGTTATCAATGAGGTTAGGAACTTCCTCCTCCACCACAGCAACATCTTCTTCCTCCTCATCGCCCCATTCATCTGCGCCAACCCATTCAGTCTCCGGCTCACCCTCTAAAATCTCCGGATCTGCAGCATCATCAAATTCGGTTGGGTCATCATTTTCAGACATTTTAATCCTCAACTTTTCGAGCAAACATTTATCAATCCAGGTCCCTGACCATACGCACCGAAGTGCCGGTGGTCGACACCGACTGGTCCACACAAACCTCTTTCATATTCGGAAAATAGCTTTTCCATGCATAAGAATCGTATCGGGTTTCAGAAGTCCACACACAGGTTTCACCGCCGGCCTGATAATTGGAAACCCGCCGTGCCGGCTTTTTGGGTAAGTTCAGGAACACTCCCTGGTAATCATTTTGGTTGCGGAATAACGAACGAACCTCACTTTTGGTCGGGAGCCGCCAGTCGTTATAACCCAAATAATTTTGTTCATTGCAGGCCTTCACATAAGCATGGCCCTCATCCCAGTTGAGCCATTTTCCCAATTCCTGCCGGGAGTCTCTCAACGCCCACATCAAATCATTATCCGGATCTTCGACCGTACCACCATCATTCTTGATCCAACTACATTTCGTTTCTGTCACGCCTAAGCCTCGAACCTGTCAGCAAAATAAAAAACACCCTGTGCTTCTCGCTCATTCATTCTATCCTGATTGAACATTTCCCATCCCACCAGCGGAAAAAGCAGGACAAACATTGACCTGAATATATGAGACAAGGAGAAGAGTGTTCCTCTCTTTCACCTATATGAATAAACCAGAAATTTTCTTTTCTTTTCTTTTAAAGTACCACTCGGACACCGGGTTTTCAAGCCAAATTCAAGAAGCTTTCTAGCCGGAAACCCCTGAATATCTACATGAAAACCGCAAACTGGACAGACACCCTCCAGCCCTTCAAAGTACAACTCTATCCCGTCATGCAGGGCCAAGTTTGGGGTCTATCGCCAACCGCCACCCTGAGTGACTTTATCCCTAACTTCCGGAACATGGGTGATGTTAGCTTTTGAGTTATCAAATTCACCACGCACAAGCCGGACACTGGAATTGAGGATATCATCCACCTCCTTATGTCCGCCGGCACCACAATTGAAGGAATAAACATAGGCCGTGACCTTACCCCGGATATTGCTGGTCCAGGTATCGTGACCACAGCCTTCGGTGAAGGCCGAATCAATATGTATCGACATGTCATACTTGTCTTTCAGGTTTTTTTCTGCATCAAAAAGGGAGTGCGCCTCTCTCTTATTGGGAAACCGCCAGTCCTGATAACCGGCAAAAGAGGCCGCATTTTGTTTTACCAAATATTTTAAAGCCGCCGTGTAACTGACAAACTTCATGAGGTCCAGATAAGAATCTTTTTTCTTCCACATCAACTGGGTCAGGGTGTCGGTCACCGTGTCATCCCCATTATCCACAAACCTGTTCTCGCTCATAATTGTCCTATTCCAAATTCAACGGATGGCACTATTTTATGCTTCCTGCCAGATAAAATCCAAAAAAAAAGCCGGGGGGCTAAGCCCCCCGGCATAAAACACAAATCAAAGCTTAACGATTGGCCTCAGCTGTTGCGCCCTGACTACCGCCACCATTCTGGCTGAAAAGTCCACGCTCAGTACCTTGAGGCTGGCCCATTCCTGGTTCAATATATGTTCCAGGCTTAACATGGTCCAAGTGATAGTTGCTCTGGTAGGTCTGTTGACGGCCTGGATCTTTTTTCCAATCAACGCGACTAGAGCTTTCAACACGATGAGCTTGACAATTCAGCTTAACGTCTCCCGGACCTTTGTTGTCGAAAGTAGACTTCGGCTCCAAAGCATTTGCCAAGAATCCGCCCGGCTCAAGAGTCCGGTCAATACTCTTGTCCCATGCATAACTCATAATTCCAAAATGGATGTGAACAACAGTTTCAGCCGTCTCGCTCAAGTTCTCAATAACCCAGCTAGCATTGAGGCAAGTCGAGCTACTTCCAGCTTTAACGGTTGATACGTTTGCGCTGGCAACAGACACGGAAAATACAAATAATACTGCCAATACTGCAACAACGGTCTTTCTCATGTGGCTCCCCCTTTCGAAGCGTAATTAAAAGATAAATCTTTAAACGATAAAACTTTAAACAACCTAAAAAACTTTATTTAATTCATCAACCTCTTCGGCGATTCATACTTAACATCCTAAATTCCGACGACTTTGCAACTGCGGCAAATCAGCGGATTTTCCCCGCAAAACCTCTGAGTCTGGCTAGGGTGGCCTGAAAATATCAAAAGCCCCTGAGGAAGTCAAGCCTTTAATCTCGACCTGGACATTGAGCCAGAAACCCCTTAAATATCAATGTTCTATAAAACAGGAAAATCCTGATTCCGGCCCGATTTTGGGATCCTGTTTTTGTGTCGGACCGCAATATTTTTGCGGCTCTTAAACCCTGAACTTCAAGGATGCCAGTTTTACCAAGTCCGTAGAATTTCTGAGGGCTTTTTCACCTTCCTCGGAAATGTCATTGACCACCAACTGCAGACTACGCAGGCTGGGTAAATTTTTCGACGTCGCAAGATAGTTGGCGCCCACATCACTGATACTATTTGAAGCCAGATTAAGAGTTCTTAAATTGGCAAACATTGCTGACTCGGCAATGGCCTTGACCCCTTCATCGCCAATGCCGTTCTGCGAAAGATCCAAAGCCTGGACGCCTTTCATAGTTTCATGCAGAGCCAACTCGCGCGCACCCACCTCTCGCAGGAATTGCGCCTTCAAGTTCAGCACTTGTCCGTCCTTGCTCAACCGGTTCCGGATCAACTCATCCAAATCTGCCATAACACACTCCCTTTACCCGGTACCCGGGATTTCCTTAGCTACAAATCCATATTCATCGTAGATGCTGAAACCTTCCTGAAGCATCTTTTTGCCATATTTAACCATCAGGCTGGCCTGGCCATGACTAGGATCAATATCAATGGTTTTCTTCAGATGTTTCAATCCCGCTTTGATGTCCTTGACTTCCTCACCATAATTTTCAATTTGCCGGGCTTTGTCAAACAAGTCCGAGGCCCACTTGTAATAAATCGTAGCGATTTGTGCAGGGGCATTCTTGCTGATATATTCGACAATTTCCTCATCCCCCTTCAAATTCGGAATGTTCTGGACAGCCGCCTCAAACTCGCGCAGGGGAACGGCATAATCCTCATCCGCCACCGATGTAATCGTACTCCCCGCCCTATGTGCAGAATGCAGACCGACAGAACTAAACACCACGTTGGATTGAATCCCCGACATCAACTGGTGATAATAAAGGTTGCCGATGCCAAAATGTATGATGGCCTTGAACTCCTGGTTCACATCCAGCAACAAAGCCTGCTGAAAAGATTCATGGGCGTCATCGATCTGCCCCAGTTCCGCGAGGGCTTCACCCAGATTGTAGAAATGAACACAGTTATCCGGCTCTTCCTCAATCTGGTTCCTGAACTCCTGGACCTGAGCTTCGAGGTCAAACTCTACCTCTTCTTCCTCCTCGTCAAACTCCGAAGCTTCTTCAGAGTCTTCAGCCTCAAGAGACTGGTCAGTCTCATGGGAAGAATCTTCAGCATTTTCCTGCGGTTGTTCGACTTCTTCTGCAGCTTCTATTTCGTCTTCACTCATAATCAAACACAGTACGGGGGGATGCCTTCCTCCACCCATTCTCCGGATTTGCCATTGTTAATGTTCTGGTGATTTTTTAACGCGCCTGCAACCATCTTTGCCCGAGACACCTCTATCTGACTCATAATTTCATCTGGCGAATCGTTTAAGAGGTTGCCGAACTTGGGCTGACACTTCAGGTTGCCGACATCACAACAAGGAGTTATCTCCCCGGTTTGCTGAACGGTGACAATCTCAATAGTACCACGGGGAATGGTACATTCCAGAAAGTTAATATCCTTAGGAAAGGGCTGGGCATTCATAGCCCGCTCGCCCTTTTTATCGACATAAAATCCCGGAATCATATTCAGCCCAAAGGTAAAATTGTCCGTACAGACATAATTTTCAACGCCTTCCATGTGCTTTAAAAATGCGGCTTCATCGCATTCGGGGTTTTCTCGCAAAAGATTTTCAAGCTTTGTGCGATAGGTCCCAAGCAGGGACAGAACGGACTGAAATTTCTTTTCCTGCTCGCTAAAAAACGTGATCAAAATTTCGATCTGACTCAACAAGTCCGGCACTTTTTCGAAGATCATGTTGACGATCAATTCGTTCTGCAGCCTGAGAATCTCTGTAAGAAGTGGTTTTTGCCGCGACTCCCAAACAGTTGGGTACAACGTGAAGTCCACCCGCCCGGATAATTTCATGATCTCAACCAGCCTCTCCCAACGCTGAGATTTTGCTGAGTTGATGTCGAGATTGGTGTGGATGCGTACGTTTGGCGTCAGCTTTTTGAATATCTTGAAAATTTCAACAATATAAGGGTTTTGTGAAGGTTCTCCGCCGGTCAGATTAATTTCCCGCTTGGCCAGCTCGTGGAACACCTCCATCTGGAGAATTTTGTCCACCATGATCTGGGCCTGCTCCGGCATTAAATGCCAATCGCTCTTGGGTATCTGGCTAAGCGGTTCGTAGACATGACAGTACTGACATTCGTCTCGCACATAGCGATTACAATTGGCTTCGGCAAAAATATTTATCATAGCCTTACCTCATAACCTACGCCTGCCTTGCCGAAAAATATTGGCCCAGCAAACTTATGCTACTGAGCAGCATTCTCTGCAAGAGACCGAACCGGCCTGATGGTCGACAAAGAAAGACCCGGCCCGCCTCTCATGCTGGGATAGGTTCTGCCTCGGATATAGTTAAATCCCCAGGCATATTGATCTTTATAAACTTCGCTGGACCAGAAACAACAACTGGAATAACCAAAGATGGGGTCAATATGAATCACATTCTCGGTCCAATAATATTTCCATGGGACGTCTTTGCCTTCCTCATAAAGAGATTTCAGTTCTTCGCGGGTCGGCAGGCGCCAGTTCGAAAAACCAGCGAAGGCCTCTTTATTAAATTTTTCGAGATAGGTTTGCGAATCATCCCAGTTGATCCAAATCTTTTTTTCCTGATAGATGTCAATCTGCTTCCACATCAACTTTTGTTTAAAGTCGGTGACAGTACCATCTTTATTATCCCGGAATCTCGGATCATTAGAAGGTGGCAAAGGCGGCTTTTCTTCAGTCATTGAAAGAATCTGGCCACCAAAAATCTCATCGGTACCAGAATCGGCCTGCGCCATACTCACCCCACACACTGCCAACAGCAAAAAAGCAAGCTGCAGGGGTTGGATCAAAAGGCGAAAAAGACAAATCATGTTTTTTGGGATCATCAAAGGGTTTTCTAAAATCAGACCTGCTAAAAATATTACTCTTCCTGCGGTGCCCAGTCTGGCTCCCAAGACAAGCAAATTCCGGATGGATTCAAAAACTGCCCAGGGTCCTTACCGACAATGCCCCACTTGGAAACAAAGTTCAGGTCCGGATCAAACTTCTGGATTCTCTGGTTCAAAGTATCGACGACAAACACATAGCCATAAGGATCTTCCACCACCGAAACGGGGCAGTTGAACTGACCGTCGCGCTTACCCGACTCGCCAAGAATGTCTAACGGGTGTCCCTCCCGGTCAAAAAGCTGTAACCGGTTCTGGCTTTTTTCGGCCACCATGATGGTGCCATCGCGGCGCACGGCAATGCCGGTGGGGAAGTTCAATCGGCCCGGCTCGAATCCATACTCGCCGAACTTGGACATGAATTGTCCGTCCTCATTGAAAATCTGAATACGCTGGTTGTCCCGATCGGCCACATAAATATTGCCCTCCCGATCTAACGCCAGACCCACGGGGAATTTCATGAATCCGTCGAAGTTCCCGGCAAACCCAAAGCTGAGGATAAAGTTACCATCGCTGTCATACCTTTTGACGCAATGATTGGAAGTGTCCGCCACCAGAATGGTCCCGGTAGGTTCCGCGACAATTTCTTCCGGCATATAAAACTTTTCCTGACCCCAGCCTTCATTGCCAAACTCCAAAAAGAAATCCCCATCCGGGTCAAACTTTTGCATGCGGTGACAACCGGTATCAACAACCCAGATATAACCCTCGTTATCCACCGCCACTCCACTCGGAGTCTTAAACTCTCCGGGAATGTAAGGGGGGCGGGTGCCGCCGGATTTCCCAAAACACATCAGGAATTTTCCATTACCGTCGAATTTCTGGATCCGGTCATTGCCCGAATCCGCCACCCAGACATAAAGCTGGCTATGATCAATCTTAGGGCTCTCTTCAGGCAGAGTCTCTTCGACAACGGCTACTTCCAGCGCCTGAGATGGAGCGTCCTCACTGTTTTCTGTATTTTCTTCCACCAAAACAAACCTCTCTTTCTGCTAGCCGCAGCCACTCGGCGTGGGGCCAATGAGCAATGACTCGTTGAGCCGCGAACACCGTTGCCAGCGACAGAAAATATCGCATTTTCCTGCGGAGGTACTCCTCCGCCCCAAGCCGGGAAAAGAATAGACTCCAAAATAAGAAAGAGCCCCGAAAGGGGCTCTTCCGTACTACACATTACACTTATCGTTCCCGGCAACCCTGAGGTTATCCAAACAAACAACGTTTGTTTATTTAACCAGGAAGCCTTTTACATCGAGAATCTGGTATTCGAAATTACAGGTTTTCTGAAGTTCTTCGAGCCTTTCATTCCAGTTCACCTTGAAATTGTCCAGGCTTTCAGACTTGGGTTTCTTTTTCATCAGGCCCACTTCACGAAATAGCGGCTTCACCATATTCTTATGGACCAGTTGAATGATGTTCCGAAGATTAAGAATACATTGCTTGGTCACCTCTTCGCGGGTCACACCATCGACCTTTTCGAGAAGGCGCAGAAACGACTGGATCGTGGTGATCTGAACCGTATAGCTTTCAGCCAACCTGTGGTCATATTTCAAACCGCAGTCAATATATGCTGGCATGAGATACATCCCGACATGGTGATCAAATTTTACGGCAAGAGTGATCAGCTTTTGTAGATAATCAACTTCACGCAAATCCTCTTCTTCTTCTTCACCTGCAGCCAGTTCCTGGGTGGCTTTTTCTTTTTCCTTTTGAAGCTCTAGTTTGATCTTTTCCAACTCACTCAAATCAGAAAGATGATCAACCTCTTTCTCTTCAGCGGCGTCATCGGACCCCGGGTTTTCCTTAGTTTCTGTATCCTGTTCGCTCAACGCAAGTCTCCTTCCTGACAAGGGTAAAACAATAAACCAATACTTTTAAAAGAGTTCTGGGAATCGACCGTAAGTATAATCCTTTTACCCAGAAAGTGTCAACCACCACTCCGCGTGGGGCGAATGAGCACTACTTTCGCGGGCAAACAACGGGTTAACTCGGCTATTAAACCAGCCCCTGCTAATTGCATCCCCTGCCAAGGGGCCACTCGGCGTGGGGGCCGACTAGCAATGACTTTATCTGACTAAAATAAAGGTTTTCACTGCCCCCACGGCTAGTGGTGGTATAATTCTTTTCTATCAAGACCTTATTTAAACAATCAGTTCCACGAAGGCCCTGCTGGAACTTAAGAGAGTTTGTAGATTATGAAAACCGCGCTCATTTTTCCGCCGCAGTGGTACCCCAGCCAGCCCTATCTTGCCCTGCCCGCTTTGAAGGCCCATCTGGAATCGAAAGGCCATGAGGTGGACCAGTTCGATTTCAATATAGAAACCTACGAGATTTTTCTGTCACGGGGCTATCTGGAACAATGTGTGGAAATCGTGCGGCAACGGCTGTCGGCCCCGGCCTACACAACCGACGAGCAGGAAGTCAAAACCGTGTATCGCGATATCCTGGCGGATACCGGGTTTCTCGACTCGGTTCTGGGTGAAGTGGAAGACGCCAAAAATGTTCTGCGCGATGAAGAACGCTTCTTCCAGTTTGAAACTTATAAAAAAGCCTACACCACGCTGAAAATAGCGATGAAGCTCATTTCTTACGCCCATCACCCCAGTCGGCTGGATCTAGACTCCTTTTTCATGATGGGAAATCCGGAAGAAAACCTTTCCGGCATTCTGTCAGCCACGGCGGACACAGTTAGGAATCCTTTCATCCGCCTGTATGAAGACACTCTGATAGGGAAAGTCCCTTGGAACGATTATGGGCTCGTCGGCATCTCCATCATCCATATCGGACAAGTCATACCCGGCTTGACGCTGGCGCGGCTGTTGCGCAAAAAGTTTGAGCATCTGCACATCGTCATCGGCGGCAGCGTGTTCAACCGTCACGCCGACCTGCTCGACAACAAGCAGGCTTTGTTCGAAGAATTTTTTCACAGCGCCATCGTCTCGGAAGGCGAAAAACCGCTGGAAGAGTTGGTCAGCCATCTCAAAGCCAACAAACCTCTGGCAACGGTTCCCAACCTGATCTATATGGAAGGGCAAAAAGTTATTCATAACCCCAAAGCCGAAGCCCTGCCTTATGAGCAGTTGGTATGCCCGACCTTCGACCAGTTGCCACTGGAAAAATATTTAATGCCTTATCCTGTACTGCCCTATATGTCGAGCCGGGGTTGTTATTGGGGGAAGTGTACTTTCTGCACCCATAGTTTTATCTACGATTCCTATTACCGCAAAGAAAACGAAACCCGGGTGGCCGAAGAACTCGGTTATCTCGGGGAAAAATACAACACCAAATATTTCACGTTTTCTGACGAAGCCATCTCGCCCAACGCCTTCAACCGCATGTCGAAGGCCATCCTGAAACAAGGTGTTGAAATGCGCGCGTTGGGAATGCTTAAATTTGAGTCGGGAGACAAGGAAACTCCCGAACTGTTTGAAGATATCCATAAGGCCGGATTCCTCATGCTATTCTTCGGGCTGGAAAGCGCCAACGATCGCATCCTTAAAATCATCGACAAGGGTTGCGACCAGGACACCGAACGGAGCGTGCTGAAAAACAGTTCCGACGCCGGTATCTGGAACCACCTCTACCTGTTTTTCGGGTTCCCGACCGAAGAGCGCGAAGAAGCGGAAGACACCATCCAGTTCACCGTGGAAAACTCGGAAGTCGGCACCGGCACGATCCATTCCGTCGGCCAGTCCATCTTCGCACTGGAAAAAGATTCCGCCATTTATCACAATCCGGCCAAGTTCAAAATTGACCGCATCATTCATGACCCTGATCGGGATATGGCCATCGTGTTCGATTTCGATATCAAAGAGGGTATGCCACGGGATGAGGTGATGGAAGTCTACGAACAATTCAATACCGTGATCGATGAAACTTTTCCTTCCCGCAATATCTGGAATTATCTGTCACGCGAGCATTTCCTGCTCTACCTCGACCACTTCGGCAAAGAAGAAATCCTCAACATGGCTAAAACAGCAGTAACCCCCTAGCCACAGATAGACACAGATTGGGGCCCCAAGCCTTTGGCGGTCGCGCTAGCGTCACCGCCACATTGGGTCCAGCGTCACGCTGCCCCCTAGCGGGGGAGGCAATTGGCAAGGACTCACCAAGCCGAGATAACTCTTTGCCCGCCAGATAAAGCCATTGCAGTAGGCCCCACGCCGAGTGGCAGTTGACACATTATGAGCGATAGCCTAGAATTCTAGGCACAGCGAACAAACTGAATTTAGAACCTTTTAGAGAGAGCTATCCTATTATGGGCGAAGCCGGCAAACCAACAGACTGGATCACGATGAAAATCGATCCGGAGATTTTTGAAGAATTAGGGGTCCGCGACCCTGAAGAGACCAAGTTGGAAATGGCGATCACTAAAAAAACCCGCCAGGTCACCAAGGAGTTGAAAACCGACCCCGACAATATTGATCTTCAGTTAGAGATGGCCACGTTGATGATAGATGGCGCTAATTATGAGGAAGCCATCAAACAACTCAGAGCCATTCGCAACAAAGCTCCGAAAAATGCCCGGGTCTACAAACTGCTCGGCACCGCATACGTATTGTTCAATCATGAAGAGGAAGCTCTGATCGAATTGAACCGGGCTTGCGAGCTCGACCCCACCGATGTAGAAAACCATTTCAACCTCGGCGGACTCTATTTGCTGCGTGACATGTTTTCGAACGCAGCGGATGCGTTTGAAAAAGTCATTGAGATGGACCCTACCGACACAACGGCCTATGCCAACGTTGCGGCAGCTTATGACATGCTCAAACTTTATGACAAGGAAATCGTCGCGCTCAGAAAAGTGTTGATGTTCGATCCGGAAAACAAGGAACTACGCGCAGCACTGTCTAACGCTTATTTTCACGCTGGACGTCATGAGGAGGCCATCGACGCCGCACTATGCGTGGTGGATATCGACGAAAAAGACCCACAGGCCTATTGCAACCTGGGCAGTTGTTATTCCGTGTGCAATATGATCGATGATGCCATCGCGGCTTTCAAAAAAGCCAGCGAACTGGCACCGGACTATTCTCTGCCGCACACTAATTTAGGCACTCTTTATGCCAATATGGGGCGGTCAGAAACTGCTATCAAGTCGTTCAAAACAGCAGTGAGCCTGAATGCGGCAGACATAGGAGCCTGGATGAACCTGTACATCTACTACAAAGAAGTCGGGTTGGCAGAAGAGTCGCAGGCGGCGTATCAGAAGTATGAAGCATTGATGAACGAGGCTCCCCCATCCGCGACAACAGAGGGGGCCAACCCATCAAATATCCCTGGCGGTGTTTCCCAAACCAGCAAATATTCCGGTGGCGGAGACATGGAAGGAAACGCGCCGGGCATGGAATCGTTAGCTGATACCGACGATGAGGGAGAGTCCAGGTAGACTCTTCTGAAATCTCATGACCCGTCCTCCCCAAAATCTGATTGCGCTTGGGGATTTCAAGCCTTCCGATTATTGGGCGACCCATGTCAATGCCATTTTCTATGGCATCAAGGGTCCTGAAATCCACAACCATTTTCAAACTTATGTGAGTCTGGACTACCGTCTGGCTCACGCACTCGCCAATGATTTTTATGCCCAAGCTCAAAGTAGTGAGCGCCCTGAAAATAACCGGTGGGTGGTGCAGGAATGGGGTGTGGGCAATGGCAACCTGGCCGCGTGTTTTCTCAGCCACCTGCGTGAGATAGACAGCGAGAATGAAGTCTATCCTTTCATCTATTACATCCTTTGCGATGAGTCCGAAGAAATTTTAAAAGGCGTGCGGGCCAACCCCCGCCTTGAGGACCACACCGGAAAATTTTCTACCGTTCGCGTTCACGCCGAACATCTGGACTGTTTTCGGCCCCACTCCGTCGCAAAAATCATCTCCAACGAAATCTGGGACGACCTCGCAACCAAAGTTCTACTGAAACATCAGGGACTTTATTATGAGGAATACCTGTGTCCCTTTATGAACCCGCAGGCACTGCCAGCAGAGGCTTTCGTTGAACAATTTGAAAACAGGGATCTGGAAAAACTCTGCCAGTATCCCGACTTTCTCAACACCATTCACTGGGAACGGGATTTTCAAAGGGTCGATCTTAGTGACTGGCCCTTTGCCGAAATCTTAAAAGCTCACGCCGAAGAATTTAAAGATGAAGTTCCCATGCCCATTAACACCGGGGCTTTTTCCGCCATCGCAAAAGCAAAAGAACTTTTAGGGCCGGGAAATTTTGGTTACACCAGTTTTGACTACGGCATGAAAGAGATGAAGGATCTCAATCAGGAAGGACGGCCTTACTTCAATTTATACGGCGGACAATACACGTTCATGGTGAACTTTCCCCTGCTGGAAAATATTGGGAGGTCTTTGGGATTCACCGAAGTCACTCGGGAATACCAGAATCAATTTGTCGAGAAGGACCTGGGATCGGCAGTTCTCAGCCTGGTGGATCTGGTGCAAAACCATCCGCAGGTGGTCAACATGGCTCCGTGGGACAGAGACATTCTGATGCTCAGCACGCTCACGGCTCTCAACACCGTTTATCGAAGCCCCTACTCCGGGAAACTCAACTACCCGGCCATGGAAGGAACGCCAAAAAAACAAAGAAAGCAAATCGCCCAACTGGCTAAAAACCTTAGTAGCCAGGGTGTTCCCGACACTGTCGCCTATGTCACTCGCGACGAAGTTCTCGCCGCTCTGAAACCGCTTAGAAAACTGGGTTACCGGGAAAAGGATATACAGTCCGCTTTTCAATCCCCTCCACCGCCAGTTTCATTTGTGCATATTCAGTTCAGCTAGCACAGTGATTTTTTGTCCTGCACCAGGACCAAAAAAGCGTAAAGGCGAGATTCTTGACGGAGCCTGTGCTGAGAGCGAAGCCGAAGTATTCAGAATAACAAGAAACGCAAGTTTGTCATCCTCGAGGAGCCGAAGGCGACGAAGGATCTCGGGTTATGCAAAGGGCTCCCTGGCAAGGGGGAGGAAAAAGAAAACCCCCCGGCCCAATGGGCCGGGGGGTTTTAAACTGATTTATGCAGGAAAGGGCCTTTCACGGCCACCGGTCTACCCCTTCGGGGCACGAATGCTGAGGAAGAATACCACGGCAACCGGTTAAGCTGAGGGAAGCTCTCCTGTCGGTGTTTCTTCCTCTTCTTCCTCGAAGAAATCGTCGTCGTCTTCTTCATCACCAATCAACGTATTTTCGTCATCGACCTTGAGCTCATCAAACTCTTCTTCCTCTTTTTCTTCTTTCGGATAAGGAAGTTCGTTCCAGACCACAATGCGAGAGTTACTCCGGTCACAGATAAAAAGTTTGAATTTAGGCTGCGGCTCTTCTTCGACAGCCTCGCCTTCGGCGGCTACCAGGGATGCTTCTTCATTATCATCGTCGTCATCATCATCCGGCATTGGAATACCGCGAAATTCTTCCTCTTCCTCTTCCTCATCGATCAACAACAAACCATAAGGATCGTTCAAAGTGCAGTTAGAGGCATCATCCATACCACGGTTCACCTGATTCTCAGTGAACGTGCTCTGACCAATTACCAGATCGGCGGGCTGTCCGTTTTCGGTGGGAAGCTCTTTCCAATACAAGACACGGTTATTACCGGTATCGGAGATAAACAACCCGGCTTTGCCGAACACCACATCAGTGGGGAAATACAAACCCTCTGAGGAAGGGCGGTGATGCCCATTGCCCCGATTCGGTTCGCGGCTGAAAAAATCTTTTTGTCCAATCACCACATCGGCGGGAACTCCTGTCTCTCTGGGAAGCTTATTCCAGATCAACACCCGGTTGTTACCCTGGTCCACCACGAGCACTCGCTCGCCCTCGGCATCAAAGTGCACGCCTGTGGGAAAACTGAGGGTATCCTGACCGACATTGTCGAATTCACCCTGATTGGGCCAGCGCTCATCCATTCCTTTTTGTCCGAGAGAAACGTCTGCGTTCCAACCGTCACTAAAAGGAATTTTGTTCCAGATTAATACTCTATGATTATCCTTATCCGCGACAAACACATGCTGGTCATCGCCAGAATGAATACCCATGGAGAAAAACAGCGAACCGGAACCGACAAATCCCCGGCGGTTAGCTTCGTTGTCGTCGAGGTTGTCCTGCCCGAGCACCAGACTCGGTGCCTCGCCATCGTCTGAAGGAATTCCACTCCACCTCAATACTCGATGGTTACCGCTATCCACCACATAAAGTTTTCCATCGATCACCGCAATGCCAGAAGGCTGGGAGAGAGTGTCTTCTTCCGCCTTACTGATGGTGAATCCATCCAGATTTTCGTCGCCCAACCCCGAAGTCATTTCATCCAAAGTTGTGGTCATACCCCGGTTTTCAAGACAGTCGGCAAAATCCTCCTGTCCGAGAACCAGTGATGACGGCTCACCATTTTCTTCGGGGAACTGCTCCCAAATCAGTACCCGGTGATTGCCCCTGTCAGAGACAAACAGCATATCGCCAAACAACTCGACAAATTGAGGTTCACAAAGCGTGTTGTCGCCAGGGTCATCCGCCCCCCGATTGGACTGGGACATGGAAAAATCTCCCTGACCGATAACCAGATAAGCACCTGTTTCCGGCACTTCCTCTACGACTGCGACATCATCCTCTGCGTCTAATTCATCATCTTCGTCGACTTCATCCAATTCCAATTCTTCGTCTTCGGATACACCCAACGAATCTTCAGCATCTTCCATTTCTTTATCATCTGACATGAAGCAATTCTCCAAGTATATTAATTACAAATTCAAACTTTTAATTTCTGTATTACCCCTTGCGGGGGAAGCACTGGGCTCAGCAAGCCAAGACAACTCTTGCCAGCAAAAAAAACGCACCCTAACAGGTAGCTGATCTTTTAAGGTAACTCCAAAGCCTTAAGCCTTTGCCACATGGAAATGACTTTTCGGCCATTGCGATCCTGATGTTTTCCGTCCCAAATGGCAAACGCCACCAGCACGGGATTTTTGCTTTCAAACTTTATATCCCATTTATTCAAAGAATCCAAGGTGCGAAAGAACACCACGCTCCATTTCCCTTCTTTCCACACCCCTTTTCCCAGCACATTCTGCTTGGTTCGAGGCTGGGGAGTCAACGTCCCAAACCCTTCTGCGTTCAATTCTTCGACAGGAACTTCCCTGAACGGATTAAGCGCATCGACCGGGTTGACCTCGCCTCCGAAGATCATGGTATCCATATCCATGTCCTGGGTCGCGTGTTCGAGCTTTTCCTTGGTTTCAATTTCCGTTTGCCAGTCCGCCCGCCACTGCCAGATATTGACCACTTTGCCCCGGTCGCCCATGCCAAAGAACGGCTCATTGTGACCGTGCTTGTGCAACAGCACCTCGCCCAGGGCAAATTCCATGGCGATGGCGTCCTTAAAGTCCTGATGACGGCTCGAAGTCCGGTCCGGTTGAGAATCTTCCCACTGCAAGCGGAAGGCGATTCCATCATCGTTCACGACAGACTGGAACTGAATCTGGTCAATCGGATCCCGGCGCGCATTAAGCGGCATCAAGTGTATGTTCTGAACCGGGACATTCTCCCACAATGGGTTCTCCGGGTCTACGTCGATTTCCTGATTAATACGGTGCGTGGTCAGATCTGTTTCATATTTAGCCGGTTTGAAGTCCTCTTTCCGGATATTAGATTCAATATAGGAAGCCAGATCCCACCGTTCTTCGTCCGTCAGGTGGTTGTAGGACTTCATCGGGGTACCATCGATCCCCGTTGTCAAAATCAGGAACAGGTCTTTCTTTTCGAATCCAAATTTAATCGTGTTGGGGTCGGTCAGGTCATAAACGAACACTCGATGATCCCAGATGTCATAAAGTTCTGCGGCGATAGGGCCATCGCCCTTCAAATCTGTCCCGTGACACCGGGCGCAACTCGTTTCCTGGTAAAGCTTCTTACCCTTTGCAACAGATTCGGGAGTGGATGCAGGAACCGCGGGTATCGTTATTGCCTCTTTTGGTTTTTCCTTTTCAAACTTTTTTGAAAACGTCTTGATATACTCGACAGCACCCGAGATTTCCTCTTCCGTCAGAGCCCCACCCCATGAGGGCATGGAGGTACCCGGAACCCCTCGACGGATGGTCCTGTGAATATCCTTATCAAGAGGAATCGAGCCAAACGGCGTGGTTCGATATTTAAACACACCCTGCCGGAAATCTCTCGGCCATGGATATAGATACGCCATGGCCTTGCCACCACCATTGCCGTCAGCACCATGGCAATACACGCACATATGTTTGTAAACCGTGGAGCCCACGCGCAGAAGATCCTTCTCCTGACCGGGTGAAGAACCATGAGCATTTTCCCCCTTATCATGGGCATACAAAGGCGTTATTCCAAACACCCCCCAAAACAGGATCAGGAGGAAGACCCTGCTTTTCTGTTTAACGCACACCCAAACTCGGGGTTGAAAGCGAATAAAGTTCTTCATTACCATTTAAACCATCTTCCGCGATATCCACCCAGATATCACTGCAGTTATGTCTCGAATCAACACCTTTGCAATAAAAGAGCGGATTGCGATTGGCGAAAAAAACCACTGGATGGGAAAAGAAAACACTCAGGTTATCGAACTTGGCGATCTCAATGGCCTGTTCTATCGTAGTTTCTTCAGCCGAGCCCTTGCGGATCACTTTTCGAATGACCATATAATCCAACTTGCCGTCCCGATCCAGATCGTAGTAAGTGGAAATCAAACCCGGCACACTCATCGATTCCCAACCGCGATAGGAAGGGTGATTCCAACCGGGCTCTTTGGGAATTCCCAAACTCGATACACCGGTATCATCTTGCGCCCAGACCAGAACCGGCCCGAAAACAAATATAATCAAGGCAATGAGTAGAGCTGACTTTCTCAATATCCCACCTACATTGATCGGACGCTAAGAGCCGCCCTACCTTCTTTTATAAAGGTTTAATACACTTAACCTAACACATTTCAGGAATCAATCAAAAGCCTAATCCCCACTCCGCGTGGGGCGAACTGGCAATGGCTCTATTTGGCTGGCAAAGAGCTATCTCGGCTTAATGGGCTATTCCGTAGCGGAGGTGACATCCGGGAAGATTTCAAAAACATCGTGCAGTTTGGCCATGTCGAAGACTTCTTTGGGGGAACCTTGAAGTCCGGCCAGGACGAATCGGCCCTCATCTTTAAGCATTTGATAACAATGGATAAAAATGCTGATGGTGGAACTGTCTAGGTAGGTGACTTTTTCCAGATTCATGATGAATTTGTGGAACCCTCTTTCTCGGTACGCATCCACAAGCAGGTTGAGTTCCTGAGAATTGTAAACATCCAATTGACCGGCAAGGTCGATGATGATGGTGTCTTTTTCATCCCGGCAATCGATATCGATTTTCCCCATCAACCCCAGAATCTCTTTATGTATTTTTTCCATAACAACCCTTAGATTTAGAAAGTTCTAACAATAAATCAAAACTGTTTTTCAAAGCGTTTCGGGTCTGGGTCACGAGGCTCGCAGTCTTGCCAATAGCTTTTCTTTTCCGGCTCAATTTTGCGCGTTAATGGATCTTCCCGAAATAATGAAGAGACCATACGAATCAGAGTGAAAAAGACCAGATACACCAGCCCCAGAATCAACTTGAGATTAAAGTTGCCGATCACTTCTGCGAACTTCATCCAGGCTCGGTAAACCGGTGTCAGCCGAACGGGAGCCAGCAACCCCAATATCAGGAAAAACAGAACCCATACTGCCAGAGCCATGGCCGCCGTGTGCCAGGCCTTATAAAGAAAAACCGCCACAAAAAAAGAAAGCACACCCCCCATCATCAAGCCGTATTGCTTCAACTCTTTTTCGGTAGGGTCAATAGAATTCATAGTCACTAGTTTTCAATTCCTGAATGAGTGTATCGGATTAAGGGTTTAGGCACCGGCAAACTCAAAACCAATTTTCAGGCGTGAGCCTGTAGCTTTTGCAAAGCGTTCTAAAGTTTCAGTGGATGGATGCACCCGCCCGCCTTCCAACCGGGCAATCACAGACTGGGTGGTCTTCATCCGTTTCGCCAATTGAGCTTGTGTTAATCCGGCTTTAGTTCGAGCTTCGACAATGATACCGGCCAGTTTAAATTCAGGTGCGAGTTTTTCATACTCGTCCTTATACTTGGGATTCTTCATCCATTTTTTATGTAAATCCTTGGCTCTGGTCATTCCCTTATCTCCTTTGCCCGTTCAAGGGCAAGCCTGATTTCTCGACGCGGTGTCTTTTGAGTTTTCTTAATAAATACCCGGACAACGACCACTCTGCGTTTTTTCACCGTGACATAAAGAGCTCGCTAAATGCCCGACTTTCCAGCCAAGCGAATTTCCCAAAGTGCGCCTTCCAAATGCCTCACATGAGGAGAGCCGACATGACTCAGCCCAAAAGTTTCAATCAAATTAACCACATGACTGAATCGGGCCTGCATATCAAGAGGCAAAGACTCTAACTCTTCGTCCACAGTTTCGCCAAGTGTTTCAACAGTCCAGCTCGTTTCAACAGTCCAGTTCATAGACAAGGCCATTATAGGATATCTGCTATAATCTAATCAGAACATTTTTATGGGTTTGAATCATAGAGAGAATTTAACTCTGTCTCACTCAGGTCACCTGCCGGGCCATCATAAACGATTCGGCCCTCGCTCAGGGCAAGAATTCTTGAGCCGAACTCACGGGCCAGTGCGGGCAGGTGCAGGTTGCACAACAGGGTCACGCCATCTTTTTCATTGAATTCCGCCAGCAGTTCCATGATCTGTTTTGATGACACCGGGTCCAGACTGGACACTGGCTCGTCGGCAAGAATCAGCTCTGGCCCCTGCATCAAGGCACGGGCCAGTCCCACCCGTTGCTGTTGCCCGCCGCTGAGTTCTTCTGACCTGTGAGAACATTTGTCGGCAAGACCCAGTCGATTAAGAACCTGACTCGAACGCTCTACATCTTCGTCTGAAAAACAAGTCATCATTGAGGATATCGTAGCTGTCGAGGCGAGCCGACCCATCAAGGCATTATTTTGAACCGAGTAACGCGGGATGAGGTTGTACTGCTGGAAAATCATTCCGGTCTTTTTTCTGAGTTCCCTCAAGCGCTTCGGCGAGGCACCGGTGACTTCTTCTCCATCCAAAAAAATCCTACCGGAGCTGGGCTCCACCAACCGATTGATACATCGCATGAGGGTGGATTTCCCTGAACCGCTTTTACCCAGCACCACGACAAACTCTCCCTGCTCGACAGAAAAGGAAACTTCCCTCAAAGCGACGCTGCCATTCTCATAAGTTTTACTGAGTCCGACTATTTTCAACATCGTCATTTGTCACCGAGGTTCAAATTCAATAAACGCCCCGCTTCCCGAACCGGATCGAACAAACCATCGAGATCGGTGAATCCACTGATGCCATACAGTTTCTTGAGAATCTTACTGCCCTTGGGCGAATGCGATATGTTTTTAAGTCCTTCACGGATTTTTATTTTTAAATCCTCTGCCAGTTCCTTGCGGACAGAAACCGTGTCGTTGGGAATCTCTTTGGTGTATGCAATGACCTTAACCTTGTCAAACACATCCGGAAAAGTTTTCGCCACCGCTGAACGGGAACCATCATAAGCCGCCCCGCCATCGACCTCTCCTTTATATATGGAAAGAACCACGGCGTTGTGCGAGCCAACAAAAACATTTTTCTTAAAAAACTTTTCAGGATCAAACCCTTGCGAGAGAAGCAGAGTTTTGGGATACAAATGCCCGGATGTGGAAGCCGGGTCGACAAAGGCGAAACGTTTTCCTTTCAGTCCGGCCAGATCCTGAATGCCGCTGTCGGTCCGCACCATGATCTGGCCCCGGTAAAACGGACTGCCAAACCTTTGCACCACCAGTAAAAGTTCCACCCCATATTTATCATGTGCCAGAACATAACTGAAAGTCGCCAGCCAGCCAATATCCACCTTGCCTGCCCCCATCGCTTCTATGACCGCCGCATAACTGGTGGCGACCGAAGTTTTAAAATGTAGCCCGGTAACATTTTGCAAGAGCTGGCCGATTTCCTGGCCACCTTTCAGGATCACCTGCGCATCGCCGGAAGGCACGAACATCATGCGAAGCGGATTTTCAGCACTGCCTAAAGTTTGCGCCTCGGAGGCAAGGGGAAACCAGAGCAGAAGAACAATTTGCAATAACAGGGGACGGATGGACAAGGAAGTCTCCGGCGAAGAATTAAGTCGGGTTTATTATAGCTGCCAGATCCGGAAAAAATGGCAAAAAAAAAGGGGTGAACCGCTTTCGCGGCTCACCCCTTTTGAAGGAACTATGCTTATTTTACAAAGGTGCTGCGGATGTATTTAACAACATCCCAGATTTCTTTGTCTTTCAAAGTTTTACCATGAGCCACCATACCGGTTCCTTTAGAACCATTTTTGATGACATGGAACATCTGACCAGCGGAAACATCTTTCATGGTTTCCGCACAGGTGAAGTTACGCGGAGCAGGTTTCAGGGCTTTACCCAGTTTTCCGCCGCCATCGCCCTTGTCACCATGACACATTTTACAAGCCATCGGCTTGGCTTTCTTGGTGTAAATCGCTTCACCATTAGCCGCATCCGCTTTCCCGGTCTCATCTTTGCCAGCAACACCACCCGGTGCTGCTTTGGTTTTCCGCGGTTGCGGACATGCGGCACCTGCAGCAAACGAAGAGTTCACTGCAACCAGACTGAAAATAACCATCACACTCAGTATCAAAGCCTTTTTCATCAAACAATCTCCTCTTAAATTGTGAATTGAACCTGAAACTATCACTCCAACCTTAAAATCGGGTCTGACTTACCAAATTATTACCAACTGGGCCCAAGGCATGCGAGCGGAAAGTCTAAAAATTCAAAGCCTTAAGCCTTCGCCTGTAAATTGCGTGCGCAAATATTCGCATTTGAAAAAAGAGCATCGCATTATAGTCCATTCCAATACCCTGTCAACAGAAAATTCCCGGGCTAAAAACGCCCGGGGCGGGCCTTGGCATTCGTCGAAAACCCAATACTTTTTTCTTCGTTTCAGATCAAATCACAGGCGTTGTCCCATTTTTTCGACGAGCGCTTTAATCTATTGAAAAGCTAGAAGTAATTTTATAATTGCAGGGTTCCATACCCTGGCATCGAGGCAATTTCTCTTGATAGCCCTGCCTCATTCACGTATGATCTAGACCATAGCCAAGATTAATTGAGAATTTCATGGTTTCAGCGTTCTTGGAATTTGGCTATCGCGACGATGGCCTGATATGGGGCCTCAAAACAGTCTGTATTGAGGGGGCCTTTCTCTTGGTTCATAGAAAAAAGTCATTGCTTTCAAAGGTCTTCTTCAAATAATCCCCCCCCCAATACAAGTATCCTCACAGCTTTTCAACTTGAGAAGTACGGGGATTTTTTATCTTTAGGAAGTGGCGGGCCGAGATGTTCTGGTTTAGAAAACTCGCCAGATATCAGTAAGTTGTAAAATATTAATTGTTTTATTTGGAGGTGACGGATGAATGTTTTATTTAAACACCTCAATCCCGATAAGAAAAAACCTAAATATTTAACCAAACTGGACCAGATTCCCCAGCTGACCGAATCCGAGAAGCGGGAACTGCAGAAAGTTAACGATAAATTTGTATTCCGCACCAATGATTATTATCAGTCCCTGATTGATTGGGGCGATCCCAATGATCCGATCAAACGGATCATCATGCCAGATATTCAGGAGCTCAACGAATGGGGCCAACTGGATGCCTCCAACGAAGAAAAATACACCAAAGTTCGCGGCCTGGAGCATAAATACGCCTCCACTGCCCTGCTTTTGGTCAACGAGGTTTGCGCCGCCTATTGCCGATTCTGTTTTCGCAAACGCCTGTTCATGAATGAAAACGACGAGGTGACCAAAGACATCTCTGAGGGAGTGGAGTACATCAAAAATAACAAGCAGATCAATAATGTACTATTGACCGGGGGCGATCCTCTGGTCATGTCCACCAGCAAGCTCGAACCCATCATCAAGCAGCTTCGCGAGATTGACCATGTCCAGATCATTCGTATCGGCACCAAGGTTCCGGCGTTCAATCCTTTCAGAATTTTGAACGACCCGTCTTTGCTGGAAATGTTCAAAACCTATAGCACGAACGAAAAGAAAATCTACGTCATGGCACATTTCAATCACCCGAGGGAGCTCACCCCCGAAGCCATTGAAGGGCTGAACCTGCTGATGCAGTCAGGAGTTTTACTCGTCAACCAGACCCCGTTGGTGCAAGGTGTCAACGATGACCCTCAGGTGCTTGCCGATTTGTTTTCCAAACTTTCTTATATTGGCGTTCCGCCGTATTATCTTTTTCTGTGCCGCCCCACTCTGGGCAACGAAACTTATTCTGTGCCGGTTGAGCGTGGTTACGAAATATTTGAAAAAGCCAAAACTCTTTGCTCAGGTCTGGCCAAGCGTGCCCGCCTGGTCATGTCGCATGAGTCTGGTAAAATTGAAGTGATCGGAATGTCCGAAGACCAGATTTTTTTCAAGTATGCCCGTGCCGCAGAAAATGGCAACGACGCCCGGTTTCTGGCCTTTTACAGAAACCCCGAGGCCTGCTGGTTTGATGATTACCATGAAGCACTGGATGAATTTTCCTTGTTTTCCGAAACAGCTAAAGTCGGTTGCCTCTGAATCTTGAGGTCCACGCCTGAAACAAGAAAACCATAACCTGCCCATTATAAAAACCCTCTATTCATTTCCTTAAAATGGATGCCCTTTTATTCCTTCTCATCATGCTGGCGTTTCTGAGTGTCGGGAGAACCGTCACCCAAAAATTATGGCATTTGAATTTTACCAGCTCTGCTGAAGCCTTTGTTTTTTCCTCTGCTTTAGGTTCGGTCATCACCTCGGTGCTGGTAACCGGCCTGGCATTTATCGGTCAAGTTTCTTCTTCAACATGCTGGGTCGTGCTGGTCATCCTGCTTACATCCGGACTGAGTTCTCTTAGAGAGTGGAAGTCATGGGAATTCAAAACAGTTTTTTTTCCTTTATCTCCGTTAAAAACTTCTATCCAGATTATTTTAGGAGTTCTTGTTCTCTTGTCATTGAGTCTCGCTCTGGCCCCGGCATTTGCCATCGACACTCTGGTTTACCATCTGGCGGTGCCTAAAGCATTCCTTGAAGCAGGTGGCATCATCAACCTGCCGAACAATATCTTTTCATTTTATTCACAGCATATGGAGATGCTGTACCTGTTTGCCCTGGCATTGGGAACGGATCACTTAGCTCAGTTGACAGGGTTGGAAATCGTTTTCCTGCTTCTTGTCGCCCTGCACCAGTATTACCGGCAAAAAGGTTCTGCAACTTACGCACTTCTGGTTCCGGCAATGTTTCTTTCGACTCCCGCTTTTTTCACTGTGGCCTACTCCGCCTATGTGGACCTGCAGGCAGCGGCGTATGTCTTTATGGCCTTCTACGCCTGGGAGAATTGGCGAAGCCGAAAACAGACCGGCTGGTTTTACCTGATGACCGTGTTCGCGGGGACAGCCTTGGCCACCAAACTCTCTGCTGTAATCGTCTTACCCATGGCATTACTCGGCGTTGCCCTGCAAGGCGAGACGTCTACAAAAAAAGTTTTTGGAAAATGTTTTATCTTTGCACTGGGAACCCTGCTTTTTATCTTGCCTTGGTGGGGGAGGAATTATTTTTTCACCGGAAATCCTCTCGCCCCTTTTTTCATGACATTTTTTGGCGGGGAAGATGGAATGAATTGGGACATCACACGCTCCCTGCAACATTTCCAATATTTTTCTTCCTACGGAATGGGACATGGAATTCTGGACTTTTTATTGTTGCCCATCAACCTGACGTTTTTCGGCCAGCCCCATTCCCTTAAATTTGATGGCCAGATCGGCATTCTTTATCTCCTGCTACTTCCCGCTCTGTTTGGACTTCGGAGGCAATCGATGCCTATGGTCGTCACATTTTTAATACTCATGGTGTTCTGGTTCACCCAAACCCAGCAGGCCCGTTTTCTGAGCACCCCTTTCGCTTTTCTCGCCATTTTGTCGATACAAGGACTGGAAGAATTGTTTTCCTCACAAAAAAGCACCGTTAGGAAAAAAGAAAAAAACTTTCTGCTCGCAATCCTGGTGCTTGCGCTCATATTCAACACTTTCCTGATCGCAAAAAGCTGGGCGAAGATTCAACCCTTGCCCTATATCTTCCAGAAAGAAAGCCGGGAGCCTTTTCTAATGCGGCAAATCCCGGCTTATCCGGTCTACCTGTCCGCCAATCACATCGTCGAGCGAGATGAAAAAATATTACTGGTCTACATGAGAAACCTGGGCTTCCTAATGGACAAACCCTTTTTGAGCGATTCTATTTTTGAAGCCCATACGTTGAAAAAAATCATCGACGAAGAAGTTTATGCGGGGGATATCATCAACCGGTTGAAGTCCATGGGCATCACCCATATCCTGTTCAACAATAAGTTTGTTTTTGGGGAATACTCGGCATTGTCACCGGGGGAAAGGGGTATCCTGAAAAATTTTCTGGCCCGCCACGCCCAACGCATACTGGTAAAAAACGAGTTTTTCCTGTACCGCTTTGTGCTAGACTTGGATCTTGAGAATCCGAACAACGCCCCCATTTCCCTCGACCACTCCGGGCCACGCCCGAAGGAATAGGACATTGGCCCGTTAAGCCGAGTAAACTCTTTGCTCGAAAACTTTTACAATTTGCCTCCCTCGTTAGAGGGCAGGCTTTTCTATTTGAAGGAAAAAGAAATATGGAACGACTCGCTGGCAAAAACATACTGATCGTCATCCCCAAAGACTATTACATGGAGAGCGAATTCGATCCAATTCTCGAATCCATGAATGCGGAAGGAGCCACGGTCTTAGTGGCCTCCAACAAGTTGAAAGATGCGGTCGGAATGAAGGGTGGCAAAACCACCCCAGATGTTTTGATTGTTGACGCGATAGAAGGCATCACCGGCGACAGTTATGTTTCCGCCGGTAAAGGAGTGCGCCAGATCAAAGGGGTTTTTCACGGCGTTATTGTAATAGGAGGGAATGGGGCCAGATCCTATCTGTGGAAAGATGAACTTCTACGACTTCTAATCAACGACCGCTACCGTTCCCAGATGGTTATTGCGGCCATCGGTAGCGCTGTTCCCTGCCTTGGGAAAGCCGGGCTCCTGCAAAGCCTCGAAGTCACCACCGAACCCGGCAACACAAAAGCCATCGCAGAACTGGAAGATTCCAAAGCCATTCTGGTGGATGAGCCGATGACCGCCTCCGAGCGCATTTTCACGGTGCGGGACGCAAGTGCTGTTCCTGCTTTTCTCGACCTCTTCATAGAAGAAGTGGCAAAAACGCCCTTCAAATAAACGGCAAACCTTCCCCACCTCTTCTCAGGCTTGGCTCCGTCTTTCTTCCTGAGTTTTGATGATTTTCAACCTGAGCTTGATCGCCTCATTCAAACTTTTGACAGTACGATCGTTAGCATCCGGGAAATACAGTTTCTGGTTAAACTCATCCAGTGAGTGGTTTTCAAGCAGCTTGCCAAACGCCTCGTCCACAAAAGGCCGAGTCATCTGCACCACACCCTCAAAATAGACAGAAACTTTTTCGTACTTATCCCAGTTTTCATGGATGAGGTTTCTGATCGTATCCCCAGCAGGCCCCCCCTCCTCCGACGTTCTTCCCGCCGGAGTTGAGGTGCCCATTATTTCATAAAGATTGATTTTGAATTCGTCTTCCATATTTATCCTGTCCTAACGGGAGTGCTTTCCCCTATTGGTTAACAATTTTAACGGACTTCATTTCCACTTTTTCGTCGGGGTTATCCCGGGAATCACGCGGTACGCTGACGATCTTGTCGACGACGTCCATTCCCTTAGTCACCCGGCCAAAAACGGTGTACTGGTTGTCCAGAAAAGATGAGTCTTTAACAACAACGAAAAACTGCGAACCGGCACTGTCAGGGTCCTGAGACCGCGCCATCGATAGAACGCCCCTTGTATGCGGCGTGCTGCTGAATTCCGCTTTAATGGTATAGCCCGGCCCCCCCATTCCATGCGTGGAACGGTCATCACTCTTGGTGTTGGGGTCTCCGCCCTGAATCATAAAACCGGGAATCACCCGATGGAACGTAGTGCCATCATAAAAACCTTTGTTGGCCAGGTCTTTAAAGTTTTTGACATGCCCCGGTGCCTTATCATTCAGAAACTCCAGCTCAATGTTTCCAAGCGTCGTTTCGATCACTGCAATTTCACCAGACTGTGCCGCCGTTCCCGTCATCAGGACACCCATCAGCCCTGCGGCAATTCCTTTAACAAAAAAATTCATGAAACCTCCAAAAAAAAGGGATAATAATCAGATCTATGAATCCCGGTTTTTCTCAGTGCCTCGCCGGGAGACATGATTCAATCGAGATGATTTTTAAGGGACGCATTCTAACAGGTTGCCGGGAAAGTCTCAATAAATGTCATGAGTCTTAAATCCGCATTTCTCATTTGCAATTACCTTTTGGCCGGACTGGCCCTGACCTGTCTGGTTTTGAGCGAGATCTATTCTCCCCTGTCCGCCCTGATATTTTCTGCTGGCATCATCCTCTGCTTTATTCTGGAACAGTCAGAACGCATCCCACTCCAGCCCGCAACCCGGTTTTTAGGCTCTACCTGGGTTTTTCTACTGCTGCCTTTTTTATACATCGCCTTCAACCTGCCCCTGTTAGACCTTGTCGCCGGGTTTCTGGTTTACCTGATATTCGCCCGGTTCATCTTTAAATCGGAGTTTAACGATTATTTATACGGTTACCTCATAGCCATCGTCTGCTTGCTGGTTGGCGCCATTTTCCAGCAAAGCCTGGCCTTCGGCGTGATCTTTCTCTGCTTTTACCTGATCTTAAGCTGGTGCCTGATTTTTTATACCCTAATGGCGGAGCGCGTCGGAAGCAAAAGTCCCCCTGCCGATTTCAAACCCGCAGGGAAAAGCGAAAAGCCGGGCTCCGCCCTGATGGCGTGGTCTTCGGGTCTTATTATTCTCAGTTTTGCCATGACCGCCGTGATCTTCATTTCCTTTCCCCGGTTCGGACTCGGCTTCCTCTCTCTGAATACCCACTCTTCTCCCATCACCGGATTTTCCGACACAGTTACTTTGGGGGATGTCGGAAAAATCAAATCTAATCCGGCAGTAGTCATGCGGGTGGAATACACGCAGGGCGGAAAAAATTATAAGCCGAAATCCCGAATTTTATGGCGAGGGGTGGTGCTGGACCATTACGACGGCAGAACCTGGGCCTCCACCTTGGGCACAGAATTTGAAGCCCGTAACCGTCCCGGAATGGGACTCAACATGTTTAAGGTATCTAACCCAACCGAGGTGGTGCAACAAAATGTTTATATGGAATCGTTCGACGCCCCTTACCTTTTCACACACGGGGTACCTCTGTTCATGGATGGCAATTTCATTCATCTACAGATGGATAAACATTTCGTGTTTAAAACTGGCGATACCCGGTCGGGCCCGAGAAAATACACACTGATTTCGGATATTTCAAACCCCGGCATCAGCTACAATCTCGACATGCCCGAACCTGAACCGCTCCTGTTTCCAAAGCGGTTTCTTCAGCTTCCTGACATCTCGCCAAAAACCCAACAATTGGCCGAGAGCCTGAGCCGGAACGCCCGCTCCGACCAAGAAAAGGCAGAGAATATTTTGCATCATTTCGCCGATTTCAGGTACACACTGAAAATGGAGAACAATCCTGACAAAACCGCGTTGGAACATTTTTTATTTGAAAGAAAAGCCGGCCATTGTGAATATTTCGCTTCCGCTATGGTCATCCTGCTCCGTTCTGCAGGGGTTCCCGCTCGCCTTGTTAACGGTTTTGTTGGGGTTGAGTGGAACGAATGGGGGAACTACCTGATCATCCGTCAAAACCACGCCCACTCCTGGGTCGAGGCTTTTATTCCGGGAAAAGGCTGGACGGTGTATGATCCCACTCCTCCCGACCCCGCTCTCGTCAACCCAAGCTCGCTTCACCCGCTAGCAAAATCTCTGGACTATCTCAGAATGAACTGGCAGCGATATGTCATTCGTTATTCCGTACATGATCAGGTTGAGGTCATCCAGTTTTTCAGAACCAGTAGCCGCGACATCACACTAAAATTCAAGAGCCTGCTGAACTGGCATACGCTGGCGAAGGAGGTGCGCAAGTCCGGCCCGATGATTCTGGCTCTGATTCTGGCCGCGATATTTATCATCGTCGCCAAGCGCCGTTATGGCAGGTTTTTCTTCTCCACACGCCCACCTCTTTCAGTCATGCTTTATCAGGATATGTTGAGACGGTTGGAAAAATCGGGGTTGGTAAAAAATCCATCCTGGACGGCGCGGGAATTTCTGCAATCTATTGCCAGCCTGCCGGATGCCAAGCGCGATCTGATTCGCCGCGTCACGGAATTTTATGAAAAACACCGGTTCAGCAATTCCCCCATTCTGCCAGCCAAGGAAAAAGAAATTCGTGGGCTGATCGAATCGCTTTGATCCGGCTTTCTATTTATTTGATGGATTCAAAAATCTCAGGGTTGTCATCACCGATCGCCGTGATAAGGCCGATGGCCCCTTTATCGATGCGGAAGATGCTGTGGTCGACCATGAGGTAGTCGCCCGGAACATCGATGGTGAACTCCACGATCGTGGCCCCGGCTGAGGGAACCAGTGTGGTCTGCACATTTTTGTTGGTGATGCCATTGACCGCGCCTTCAAGATAGACCTGATCAAAAATTTCTCCAATAATATGGAACGAAGAAATTCCATTGGGGCCAATATTGCCAAAAAATATTCGCACCTTTTCTCCCACGTTCACCTTCAGTGCGTTTGGCCCCAACAAAGCCCCCTGCCTGCCGTTAAAGACCACGTAGTCCGGTTGCTCTTTCAAACCTTTTTCAAGAGAAAGCTCCAGTATATTATTTATCTCGGGTGAATCCACAGGCTCATTGGAGGCTGTGTCCACTAAAGAATTCAGAAGGTCTTTCTGAATAGATTTTTTATCCGGCTCGGTAGAATCAGAGGCTTCTCCAAAGAATGTATTCACCAAAGAATCCATAAAACCTTCTTTTTCGCCAGTCTCCACTTTTTCTGCGGGAGATTTCGATGCATTTTTTTCTGAGGCCACCTCGCCTTTCTCAGGAGCTACCGGCTCTGGCAAAACTTCTTCACCCGAGTCCTGAGTGTAGAACTCGCTCTCAAAAACGTAAAACTCATGATCGACACGGGGAAAACCATGTTTAGGCTCCACAAGAAGCAATCCATACATGCCGTTAGCAATATGCGCCGGGATGCCGGGTATCGGAGAAGCGCAGTGATAAACATAAAGTCCCGGATGCAATGTCTTGAAGCGGAAAACTTTCTCTTCCCCCGGCGCCACCAGGGTCACCGAAGCGCCGCCCCCCGGGCCGCTCACCGCATGGAGATCAATGTTATGAGGAAACTGACTGGATGAATGATTGGAAAGATGAAATTCCACCGTATCTCCATGACGGACCCGTATCATAGGGCCAGGGACGGTTCCATTAAAACTCCAGAACTTATAGTGCTTGCCGTCGGCCAAGGGCCCTACAAATTCTTTCGCCTCAAAATTAACCACCACCGTTTCCGGCTGGATACGGGTGATATAAGCAGGAACATCGGGTGCAGTAGTGACCTCAGCCTCCAGCGCATACGCAGGAATGGCGGAAAGAATAAACAAAATTGTCCAAAACCCTCGCATTAAAACTCCAGTCAAAATAAAATTTGTGCATAAACCGTCATTGAGAGCAGCCCCTTCGGCATCGCTCAGGGCAGGCTCCGTCGACGAATAGAATGTTTTTCCTTACCTGTAGCAATACCCTGTACGGGTCTTAACGGCGGTGAAAAGGTTAGCACAAGCCCCTTTATTTTAGAGAAAGCGCCCGCCGCTTCAAACCGGGTCTTTACATTACTAACATGTACTGATACCCGTTTCCGGGTTTTCCGGGACATAAAAGGGGTTGACAGGCCACCCCGCCTGCGAAATAATAGGCTAATTCACTATTTTTTAAGCACTTATATAAGCCGAGCCGAGACATTGCGGTTCGGCGCTTTATATTGAAATAAATCCTGTCTATGGACGTTTACTGGGAACAGTTCAAAACCCCTTTCCTTTGTTTTGCCGGGTTTTCCGGGGTGGGCAAGACCACCCTGCTGGAACGGCTGATCAAGCGGTTTGCTGAAGAAGACATGCGTGTTGGCTATTACAAACACGATGCCCACCGTTTTTCAATCGACAAAGAGGGCAAGGACACAGCCCGGGCCACCCAGGCCGGTGCCGGCATTATCGCCATTAATGATCCCCGACACTTTGCCATCGTCGCCGACAACGCCTTTAAGAAACGTTCGATCACCCATGCCCTGGAACAATGCGACTGTATCCTGATCGAAGGGTACAAACAATCTCCCTTTGACAAGATCGTTTTTCTCGATCCGGAGGGAAAGTTGCCCATTCCTTCAGAAACCCCCGGCATCAAGGCCGTTGTCCATCAAGGAATCATCGGCGAAGGCCTACCCGATGTCCCGCGTTTTCATCGGGATGAAATCGAGCCCATCTACCAGTTTGCGCGCGACCATTTCAGAAGATGTGCCAGCGAACTTTTTGGAGCTGTTTTTGTAGGAGGTGAAAGCAAGCGAATGGGAAAACCAAAGTTTTCGCTAACCTATGATGGCATATCGGGAACAGAGAAGGCGGTCAAACTGTTGAGTAAATTTTGCAATAAAGTATTTCTTTCCTCGCGGGCCGATCTAGATATGGGTTCTTTGACAAAAATCAGTAATGTCGAGCGTGTCAATGATGAACACATCCAACTGGGACCTGTAGGAGGACTGGCGACTTTGATGGGACAATTCCCAGATAAGGCGTGGATGATAACCGCATGCGATATGCCCTTTTTAAAAGAAGATGATTTCGAGACAATATTACAAAAGCGAGACCCATTAAGATATGGTACCTGCTATGTTCAAAAAGGCAGTTTCGGTTATGAGCCAATGTGCGCCATTTACGAACCAAAATTCATCGTTCCTCTTTTTGAAGCCATGTCAAGACGAGAGCTTTCCTTGTCCAGGATTATTGAGGCTCTCCCATTTAAAAAATTAAAGATCGACGAAGCGGACCGGTCAAAGTTTATGAACATCAACACAACGGAAGATTATGAGAAGAGGAACAAAAGAATAATCCTGTATCAAAAGAAGGAACCATCATGAGCATGATTCAAGTCCAGGAAGCGCTGGACAACATTCTTTCAAAAATTAAATTCAAAGGGGTGGAGAAAGTTTCTCTCGACCAGGCTCTGGGCAGAGTGCTGACGGAAGATGTCGTCTCCCGGATCAACAACCCACCGCTCGATAACTCGGCGATGGATGGCTATGCCCTGATTGCCCGAGACATTCAATCCGCCACTCCGGAAAACCCGGTCAAGCTTGAGGTGGTCGAAGAAATCGCCGCCGGGTACACGGCCAAAGGCACATTGAAACCGGGTCAGGCCATGCGCATCATGACAGGCGCGCCCATCCCACCCGGCGCCACTGCCGTGCTCATGCAGGAAGACACTGAAAAAGACGGCACCTCCATCCTCTGTATGGATAAAGCCGACGACCAGGAAAATATCCGCGAAGCCGGAGAAGATGTGAAGGCCGGTGAAACCGTCCTCAAAAAAGGAACCACCCTGACCCCGGCCCATATCGGCATGTTGGCAGTGATAGGCCGCTCGCAGATCGCCGTCAGCCAACGCCCGACGGTAGCTATTTTATCCACCGGTGATGAAATCCTTGAACTGGATGAAACGCCCCAAGGCCCACAGATCTTCAACAGCAACGGTCACATGCTGGCGGCGCAAATCAAATCCGCTGGCGGCATTCCCATTTACCTGGGCATCGCCAAGGATACCGAAGAAGACCTGATGGAAAAATTCGCCTGGGCTCTGAAATCCGATATCGTCGTTTCATCCGGCGGCGTCAGTGTGGGAGACTATGATCTGGTCAAGTCCAGTCTGCAGAAGATGGGTCAGGAAATGCTGTTCTGGAAAGTGGCGATGAAACCGGGCAAACCCCTGGCCTTCGGCCGCATCGGCGAGACCCCCATTTTTGGGTTGCCGGGCAACCCTGTATCCTCCTTCGTTTCATTCGAACAATTTGTGCGCCCGTCCTTGCGAAAGGTGCTGGGCTGTTCCGACCTGACCCACAAAACGGTGCAGGCCAAACTGACACGAACCATCCACAAGAAACCGGGGCGCCTGCATTTTCTCAGTTCTATTGTGTCCTGGGCCAATGGCGAATACACCGTCACCCCGGCAGGGGAACAAGGTTCAGGAATTTTAAAATCTGCCGCTAACGCTAACGGCCTGCTGATCTTTCCGTTGGAGGCCACAGAGATCCAACAAGGTCAGGAAGTGGCCGTTCAACTATTGGAATAAATCGGTGCTTATGAAATTGTTACGCAATTCTATTCTTAAATTTTTTCCAATGAGACCTTTGCAAAACCTGAGATTCTTCGTCGCAGGAGCTCCTCAGAATAACAAGAAGAATTTGTATTGTCATTCTGAACGCAGTGAAGAATCTCGCCTTTGCACTTTTTTGGCATACGCAAAGCTCTTCTTTCTTATTACCTTGATCTTGGTCGTGCCCGGCAATGCTCTGGCTCAGTCGAGTGCCTCTCTCGACCGGATGGTCAGCCAGATCGAGTCGCTGTTCCCACCTCTTGAGGGATATGTGATCGCCGTGGAAGGTTCCGGCCTGACTCTCGATCTCAAACAGGGGATGCCTGTTGAAGCCGGTGACAAGTTAAAGCTCATCCGCTATGGTCGAGAACTGTTTCACCCTGTGACCAAGAAAAAAATAGGCCGCAAAGAAACCGATCTCGGTCAAGTGGAAGTCTTAGAAGTGAGAAAAGATTTTTCCCGCGCCAAGGCTCTGGACCCGACAGTGCTCCCGAAAGAAGGCGACGGAGTGAGAAGCGCGTTCCAGAAACTTTCGTTCGTCGTCGCGCCACCGCAAATCAAAACTAAAAACAAAGTCGATGCCAACCGCCTGCGTTACAACCTGGAGTCCCGCTTGAACAAACACCCCAGGTTTGAAGTCCCTTCCTTCGATTTAGGATTGTGGATGGCCGATGAAAAACTCAACATCCAGTCTGCCCTGCAATCAAAGAACCTGGACAAACTGCATAGCAAGGTCGAGGCCGACTTCATTCTGGTTCCCAGCATCCGCTCCGTGGAGGGCAAGATGGCGTTGAACTACAAGCTCGTATCGGCGGTGGACGGTTCCCTGAAAAAACAGGCGGACATCCTGTCCGAAGGTCTGCCCGCGCCTGATGCTCCGAGAGAACGAGAGCGCGGAACGCAGTCCAGCTTCAAACAGAAAACTGACTTGTTCAAGTTTGTCGCCAAGCAGGAATTTTCTTATGAGATGGTCGATATGGATGTCGGCGATTTGAACGGCAACGGCAAAAATGAATTCGTACTCATCGATCGCTACCGGGTAATGATCTTTGAAAACAAAAAAGGTCATTTGAGGCAGATCGCCCAGATCAAGACCAGCAAAACCGCCAACCATTTTCTCGCCGTCGATGTGGCAGACATCAACGGCAACGGCCGGGCTGAAATTTTCGTCACCAATCAGGTCGGTGGCAAACTGCAATCGTTCGCCTTGGAAAGCGACCCGAAACAGAAAAAGTTCCACTATATATGGAAAGACGCCAACCTTTATTTTCGCGTTATCCGACCGATGGGGAAACGGCCTCTGTTGATGTCGCAAAGCGCGGGATTTGAAAACCCGTTTCAAGGACCGATCAAAGAAGT
>ERZ889078.146-NODE-146-length-60574-cov-17.596788_pt1 | contig 60574 bp, 48 predicted proteins | sample MGYA00521266_ERZ889078 | MGnify/ENA primary metagenome ERZ889078 (study PRJEB32303, sample SAMEA104408618) | aquatic metagenome | biome: Brackish water; feature: Pelagic; material: water | place: Baltic Sea | collected 2014-06-16T06:34:00 | depth 76,534 m ... | reverse complement strand
CACAAGCAATCGACAGCCAAGCCGCATAAGCTGCGGTAGCAATGGGGCGGTTACTTCAAGACACGGTAGAGACGCTTTGCTTCCGTGGAAAACCGCGTTTCACTGTAGTCGGACTTACCTTTGTTATATTTAATAAAATGATGCACTTGTCCAAGCATCGGGCCGAGACCGCCCATCTGCCACATCAACCACTCAACCACACGCCAGTATTCGTTACCTTCGCATTGGAACTTATCATATTTGTTTGCGAGGTACATCATTATAGCGCCTGTCTCCATCAAATGAATACCTGTTTCCTGATCAACAATCGCGGGAATTCTATTATTTGGCGCTATTTTTAAAAAGCTGGGAGAAAACTGTTCATCCTTTGTAATATCAATAGGGTAAATATTATAAGGGACGCCCAACTCTTCCAGCAGGATTGATACCTTGCGCCCATTTGGAGTAGTCCAGGTGTAAAGATCAATCATAATTGCTCCTCGCAGTTTGCTATTTCTTTAACTTACAGTATTTTGGATATGGAGATAAATACCATAGTGATTGAATGCACCACCTGGATTGGAACAAGCCAACCACTTAGGTAAAAGCTATGACCTCGCCCGCCCATTAGCTTTTACCATAAGTTTAGAATTAGCCCCGACGCAGTCACTAAATGACTAGCTTGTGCTATTGCCTCGCCGTCAGGTAGTTCTCCGCCCTATGCCACTATGTCAGCGAGTAGCTCAATTTCCCAAAATGGTTGGCAGGCGCAGCTTACGCTCTTTGGCGCAGTCAACCGCTGTCTCATATCCAGCGTCCGCATGGCGCCAAACACCAGAGGCAGGATCGTTCCAAAGTACCCGCTCTATGCGTTTGGCCGCCTCATCGCTTCCATCTGCCACTATGACCACTCCGGAATGTTGACTGAACCCCATCCCAACGCCACCACCATGATGGATTGATACCCAGGTTGCGCCCGAAGCTGTATTTACTAATGCGTTCAACAACGGCCAATCAGATACGGCGTCCGAGCCGTCAAGCATGGATTCAGTCTCGCGATTGGGCGATGCGACAGAGCCTGAATCAAGGTGGTCACGTCCAATCACGATCGGAGCTTTCAATTCCCCTGACTTGACCATTTCGTTAAACATTAACCCTGCACGGTGTCTGTCTCCCAACCCGATCCAGCAAATACGAGCTGGCAAACCCTGAAAGGCAATACGGTCAGCCGCCATATCTAACCAACGGTGCAGATGATGGTTTTCAGGGAATAGTTTTTTCATCGCCACATCAGTTTTGTAGATATCTTCTGGGTCGCCTGACAGTGCTACCCAACGGAACGGACCGATACCTTTGCAAAACAAAGGTCGGATATAAGCCGGCACAAAACCGGGAAAATCAAAAGCAGTCTCAAGCCCTTCTTCTTTTGCTATTTGCCGGATGTTATTGCCATAATCCAGTGTAGGCACCCCAGCATTCCAAAAATCCACCATAGCCGCTACATGGCCGCGCATCGAGGCGCGGGCTGCTTTCTCGACCAATTTCGGATCAGATTCTTGTTTGGCGCGCCATTCGGCCACGCTCCAACCTTGCGGCAGATAACCATGCAGAGGGTCGTGGGCGCTCGTTTGATCCGTAACAATATCAGGCCGCCTACCACCCGCGTTCATTCGGCGCACGAGTTCAGGAAAGACGTCGGCAGCGTTACCGAGCAACCCCACCGACTTTGCTTCACCCTTGGCCGTCCAATCGGCGATCATAGCCATCGCCTGGTCCAAGGTTTGCGCTTTGGCGTCAACATAACGGGTGCGCAGCCTAAAATCGATTCTGGTTTCGTCGCATTCCACAGCCAGGCAACATGCACCGGCCATAACAGCAGCCAATGGCTGTGCGCCACCCATCCCTCCAAGCCCCCCGGTCAAAATCCACTTACCTTTCAGGGAACCGCCAAAATGCTGACGACCTGCTTCTGCAAAGGTCTCATAGGTGCCCTGAACAATTCCTTGGGTTCCAATATAAATCCATGACCCCGCCGTCATCTGGCCATACATCATAAGACCCTTTTTATCGAGTTCATTGAAATGATCCCAAGTGGCCCAATGTGGCACAAGATTAGAGTTTGCGATCAAGACACGGGGAGCATCTTTATGTGTTCGTACCACGGCAACTGGTCGGCCCGATTGCACAAGTAGGGTTTCATCATCTTCAAGGTCTTTCAACGTCGCAACGATGCGATCGAAATCTCCCCAACTCCGGGCTGCGCGACCAATGCCACCATAGACGACAAGTTCATGCGGATTCTCGGCCACATCAGGATGTAGGTTATTCATCAACATTCGCATCGCTGCTTCAGTTTGCCACGACTTAGCAGTAATTTTAGTGCCAGTAGCGGGATAGACATCGCGTGTGTTTTTGCGGTCAAGCATATTAGGCTCCATCACGAATTGGGAACGCCCGAGTGGGCGATTTTATCTAAAAATTTAAGAATTTCTTTTAGAAACAAGAATATAGATTCTTGCCGTTTGGTGAGAATAAGTCCAGGGGGCGGCTTCTGCCGTCAGATAGGCGCGTTGAGCCACGCGCACCCGCTCATTCAGCCGAGCCATCCAGGCATTGGGCAAAAGTATCCCATTATGCGGCACACATAAAATCACCACGCTGTCGCCCAGCTTAACTTTTACAGGCATCATGATAAGATCTCTGGCAGCGGGAGATCACATGCTTGCACTATGGCGCCATTGCCAATCAGAACAGCAGCGGCAGCAAGATCGGGTGCCAAATAGCGATCATCACCCAAAGTAGCCACATCTTGCCGAAGGCGCGCTACAACTTTTTGCAGCGGGTTGCTTGTTTGCAATGGCGCGCGAAATTCTATGCCTTGGGCTGCGCAAATTGCCTCTACCCCTAGGATGACGTTTAGGTTTTGCACCATTTTACCCAACCGCACCGCACCGTGGGCAGCCATACTAACATGATCTTCCTGATTAGCCGACGTCGGCGTGCTGTCGGTCACACAAGGCATTGCAATATGTTTGTTTTCCGCCATTAACGCAGCTGTGGTCACCTCGGCGATCATCAAGCCAGAATTAAGGCCAGGGCGCGGGGTCAGGAACGCTGGCAGGTTGAACGACAGCACAGGGTCAACCATAAGTGCTACACGGCGCTGCGCGATCGCACCAATTTCAGCCAAGGCCAATGCAATCATATCAGCGGCAAAGCCTACAGGTTCAGCATGAAAGTTGCCTCCAGACACAATCAGCCCTGCCCCGGTCAACACTAATGGGTTGTCAGTAGCTGCGTTCGCCTCAATCTCCAGAGTATGGGCCGCTTGTCGCAAGACATCCATCGCCGCCCCGGTGACCTGTGCCTGGCAACGGATGCAGTAAGGATCCTGTACGCGTGCATCACCCAAAAGATGGCTTTCACGGATCTCAGAACCTTGCAGCAATGCCCGCATAAACCTTGCTGCTTCGATCTGTCCCGCATGACCCCGCAAAGAGTGAATTTCGGGCTGCAAGGGCGCAGTAGATCCCATGATCGCGTCAGTTGAAAGCGCAGAGGTAACCAGCGCAGATTGCGCAGCACTCCAACCATCAAACAGACCAGCAAGCGCAAATGCTGTCGAAAACTGTGTGCCGTTGATAAATGCTAGACCTTCTTTGGGCCCTAATGCGATAGGCGTCAGGCCTGCAGCCGTCAATGCGGCAGCTCCCGGCAGTATTTGACCTAAATATTCAGCTTCACCGTAGCCTATCAAAACGGCAGTCATATGCGATAGCGGTGCCAAATCACCAGAAGCACCGACGGACCCTTGTACTGGGATAACGGGCGTCACACCACGGGCGAGCATGGCCTCTAGTAATTCGACAAACTCCCACCTTACACCAGACGCACCACGCCCAAAGCTCAGTAGTTTAAGCACCATCAACAACCGCGCATGTGCCCGTGGGATAGATCCCCCCACACCGCAGCAATGTGACAAGATCAAATTGCGCTGCAATGTTGCTGTGTCATCAGGTGCAATTCGCAACGAAGCTAGTTTTCCAAAGCCTGTATTTACACCGTAAACAGGCGTATTGCCTGCAGCGGCAGCTTTAATCACAGCAGCAGCGGCTTCCACTGCAGGTTTAACGCTGCGGTCAAGTATGACAGACAGCTCTTCATGATAGACGCGAGCGAGTTGGGCCAAGCTAGTGTGGCCAGGAATAAGAGTAAGGATGGTCAACAGACGCCTCCAATTATGCGTTGATGTAGGGGATTAAAGCCGATCCTATACGCGAGCTCGGAAGGGTGACTGCAATTCCAAACGGCCAGATCAGCAATCTGTCCAAGGGCCAATGTACCGCGATCGGTTAAACCAAGCGCGCGCGCGGCATGGGTGGTCACTCCCGCTAAAGCTTCGGCTGGGGTCAGACGAAACAATGTACAGGCCATATTCATTGCCAACAACAGCGAAGCCATCGGTGATGAACCAGGGTTCATGTCAGTTGCCACAGCCATTGGAACGCCATATTGGCGAAGCAGATCAATAGGTGGTTTTTGTACTTCACGAAGGGTATAAAACGCTCCGGGCAGAATTACCCCCACGGTTCCAGATGCGGCCAATGCAGCAACACCATCCTCGTCTAGATATTCCAGATGATCGGCCGAGATGGCCCCAAAACGGGCCGCAAGCGCGGCCCCCCCAAGATTGGAGAGCTGTTCAGCATGAAGTTTGACAGGTAAACCAAGTTCTCGTGCAACGCTAAAGACACGTTCGATCTGGTCGGGTGAAAAAGCGATGCCTTCACAAAACCCATCCACCGCGTCGACAAGGCCGGCCGCCTGTGCCACACGCAGCGTGGGTATGCATACTTCGTCTATATAAGCGTCTGCTCTCCCCTTGTAGTCTAAAGGTACCGCGTGTGCGACAAGAAGGCTCGTTCTTACAAGCACTGGCCGAAGCTCTGCTATCCGCCGCGCGACGCGCAGCATCCGCAGTTCAGTGCTCTGCTCTAACCCATATCCCGACTTTATCTCAATTGTGGCTACACCCTCAGCGATCAGAGCGTCAACATAGGGCAGCGCGGCCGCCACAAGGTCGTCATGCGAAGCGATACGCGTCGCAGTAACTGTCGAGACAATCCCACCGCCGGCACGTGCAATTTCTTCATAGCTGGCACCCTGAAGTCGCATTTCGAATTCAACAGCTCTGTTGCCACCATGAACAACATGGGTATGACAATCGATCAACGCTGGCGTAACCAAGCGACCACCCAATTCCTGAACGCGCATACCGGCAAACTCAGCCGGTAACGCAGTTCTCGCCCCTACCCAAGTAATCTTACCCTCAATCACAACGATTGCAGCATCTTCAATCAAACCGTAGGGCGCACAGTCAACTTGCATCGTTGCTGCCAGAAGTGATGTCAAAACCACAGAATTATGCTGCATGTCAAAAACTCCATAAAACTATTGTCGAACCACATATATGCGACTATGTATATTATGTCTACACATAAGGAGCTGACATCTTGATTTTTGCAAAATGGGCCTTACTACCTGAGGGATGGGCCGAAAATGTTAGAATTATCATAATTGACAGTCATATAACGGGTGTAATCAAATCAGCGGTGCAACAACCAAACGATACGCTTGTGTCCGCACTGCTTCCGGCCCTTTCAAACCTACATAGCCACGCATTCCAACGGGCAATGGCCGGAATGACCGAACACCGCATCGCGGGTCGTGACAGTTTCTGGACATGGCGCAATCTGATGTACCGCTTTTTAGATAGGTTGACGCCTGAGCAGATGGAAGGGATTGCAGCGCTTGTATTTATGGAAATGCAAGAAGCGGGATATGCCGCTGTTGGTGAATTTCACTATGTGCACCATCAACCTGGCGGCGACGCTTATGAAAACCCCGCCGAGCTTTCGAACCGTATTTTTGCAGCCGCCAGCCAGACGGGCATTGGCTTAACACATCTACCTGTACTTTACACTTATGGCGGTGCGGGGAAGCAACCGTTGACCGCAGGGCAGCTAAGATTTGGCAATAGCGTAGACCGATTTTCGCTACTTTTAGAAAACATACGCGCGCAGGCCCGCGTGCTCCCGTCGGATACTCGAGTTGGAATTGCCCCACATTCGCTCCGCGCCACTAATCCCGACGATTTAACACGGGCTTTGCCATTCGCTGCAGGAAATCCAATTCATATCCATGTAGCAGAACAGCCCAAGGAAGTGGCCGACGTTTTGGCCTGGCTCGGCGCACGGCCAGTGGAGTGGTTGCTTTCCAACGCAGAGATTGGTCCAAATTGGTGTACAATTCACGCTACCCATTTGACACCTAAAGAGACAGTTCAGCTGGCCAAAAGCGGTGCAGTAGCCGGGCTTTGCCCTATTACCGAATCCAATCTGGGCGATGGTCCATTTAATGGTCCGGGCTGGATGGCCGCTGGTGGGGCATTTGGGATCGGCTCGGATAGCAACGTACGGGTTTCACTCACCGAAGAGCTGCGCACTTTAGAATATAGTCAACGTCTTCGAGACCTTTCCCGAAATGTCTTGGTCGCTAAGGACGGGTCAGTTGGTCAGTCCCTTTATTTAGGTGCCGCACTTGGGGGTGCACAAGCTTTAGGACGAAAGTCTGGACAAATCACTGTCGGTAATCTCGCCGACTTAACCGCTATCGACTTATCGCATCCAGCATTATGCGCATTGTCTTTTGATAAAATATTAGACGGGCTCGTCTTTGCGGCACCCGATACTGTCGTGACAGATCTTTGGTCAGCAGGAAGACATCAGGTTAAAGAGGGACGCCACGTAAACCGCGCAGAAATCATTGCGGGTTGGCGCAAAGCAGTAAAGGGCCTGGTCAATAATATGTGACCTTAGATTAAACCAGATCGATTAATGTAACCATAACTCCAGTCGCTCCAGGCAAAAGTACTACCTCTAAACAGCTACCCAAAGCAAACGCTCCTGCAGGCAATTCGTTACTGTCAACGGTCACAGCGCCTGACAGACATAAAAACCCACCCATTGAAGCGGCAACATTCAAGATGGCGCGACCCACAATAACCTCGACTTTGGCCTCTATAAATTTTGGGTCATATATTAGGTTGAGATCGCGAATAGGACCACCAATCAGCTGGCCCGTCACCTCAAGTTCGCCCTTAAAAAAGACTGGCGATTCAAGTCTCGCCTCTAACACAGTATCAGACATTATAAGATTAATTCCTGCACCCTCAATAACCGTTAAAATTCGCGCCATCTTTGGAAAAAACGAAAACGGCCCATCAGAACGAACATCGGCGATGCTTATGCGCCAATGGAAATCAGCACTAATCACATCACGCGCAACTTCATGCGTAATTCCACAGCCATTTTTCCACGGACTGGTCTTGAAATCTTTTGGGTACAGAATGTCAACCACGGCGGCTAATCCTTGCATCAAGTCTACACATAATAGTATCAATAGTTTCAGATGCCGCGAAGAGAAAGACCTTAATGAAAGCCCGTCAAACTCTCCAACAAACTACCTTCAAAGATGTTATGGTAGAAATTCTTCATCGCATAACCGAAGGCCCCTGGGGCCCTGGAACTCTGTTGCCTGGAGAAGTTGCGTTGGCAGAGGAGTTTAGTTGTTCACGAACTACGATGAACCGTGCTCTCCGCGAAGTAGCAGAACTTGGTTTTCTAGACCGAAAGCGCAAGGCAGGAACCCGTGTTCGTATGGCCCCTATTCGGCAGGCACGCTTTGAGATGCCTTTAGTTCGCGCAGAAGTTGAAAAGACAGGTGCACCGTATAGCTATAAGCTGGTCAGGCATGAGATCATTTCCGCACCAGATTGGTTGCGAAGCCAGATGAAACTCAAGATTGGCCAAAAGGTTGTTCATATCGTTTGTGTACATTTAGCTAATGGCGATGCATTTCAGCTTGAAGATCGTTGGATCAACGCGACAGCTTTGCCCGAGGCACTCGAGCAAGATTTTACGGAGGTTGGCCCAAATGAATGGCTGATCGCGACCGTTCCATTTTCTGAAGTGAGCATTAGTTTTCGGGCTACTGCAGCTGACGCACTCATAGTTACGCACCTCGACCACAAGTTTGGCGAACCTGTTTTCTGCGTCGAACGTGCCACATGGTGGCAAAATGCAGCAATAACCTTAGTTACCCTTAGCTACCGGCGGGACTATAAGATGACCGCCCACTACTGAGGAACGCGTGGCTGCGAACGTTTTCATATTTATAAGAGTGCTGGCATGGGCCGACATGCGAGTTTGAAGCTCATATTAGACAAAAATGGGCACAACTAAAAATGACTTAGACCAAAGCATGGAGGAGTCTACGGCCTGGGCCCATCTCCCGATTCCTGAGCATTATTAAACCTGAATATTTTCACACCACACGATGCCCATCGAAAGCAGTGGCTACATGGGCCAAAACAGAAATGGCGAGGGTTTGAGGATCACGACATTTTGGAATAAGACCAAACTTGTGAGACAATTTGTCTATGTGGGTTTTTGACACTCCTAACCTTTGCAATTCCATCAACAGAGTGCCTCGAGATTTTTGACTCCCCTGAACTCCAATTAAAGCAGCAAGTGATCCCAGGTAATTACTTAATATTTTAGCTTCATTTTCATGATCATGAAAGAATAGGCAAATAGCGGTCCAAGGGTCGGCCTCAGGGAACTTAAATTCATCAAAATCTGTTATTCTGATGTGTTTAACTCCCAAAATATTTTCGATATTTTCCTCTTTTGTGAAAAGCCTAACTTGATACCCAGCAGCACTTGAAAGCTGCGCGAAGCTACGAGCTTCAGCTCCTTGACCAAATACATACACCACTTGATCGGGAAGCAGAGTGACCTTAAATGTTTCCATACTGGATGCGTTAACCACTAAAAGTGTCTCGTTAACGAGGTCAATTTCACCTGTTAAAAAATCAAAGCTGAGAGTTGCAGGGATACGGTCTGATGTTTTATGTAGCGCTCTTGCTAATACAGTTTCGTCTGGATTGGGTATGACTACTATTGACAGCCCGCCACCACATGGAAGACGAAGATCAAAAAACGGCGACCCAAGCCCATATCTTAAAATCTGAGTTTGTCCTGTAACTATTGCTTCTTCAGCATGAGTAGCAATATCGTCTTCAATGCAACCCGAAGAAACTGAACCTACTCTGGTTCCGTCTACGCCGATAGCCATAAACGTCCCAATGTCCCTATATGATGCCTCCTCAGTATCTGTAACAAGTACCAGAGAGCCGCGATTAAGGGCTAAATACTTTAAGGGTTCTTTGAGTGTCGTTGTTATTTTTTTCATTAACATTTCTTAAATTAATTAAAAGGCTTAGTCGAAGTGCTATTTTTTTAAGTTCGTTTTGCAGACAGGCCAAAACTCATAAAACGATAAAACAGTTAGAATTAAAGTCACTACATTATTGTCCTTAAATCTAAATAGACTCAGTCATCACGGGCAACTAATCTAAAAGTGGGCAACTACAACTTATCGTTATAAATTTTCAACAACACAAAATAAAAAATTAAAGCTTTATATTGTTGAACACTGTTTTTTAACCTCAATAAGAAAGATCCCTTACAGACCAGTACATGACAAACTACTGTTTTTGGATTTGAATATATTATAGAGGCCTCAGCATAACTCCGTTTTGGTGGGTTTAGATAGATTTCATCTAACAAAATAAATGGTATACTTTCGAGCTTTTTACTAAAGTAGGGGTTATGCTGAGGTCTCCTTAAGAAATTGATTCTGAATAAAGTTGATTTGAAATTTCAAGGATTTTTTCAAACTTTACAAGTTTTTGTCGCCAATCGTCTGGAATACAGGCCAATCCATATCTAGCACCAGCAAGCTGTCCCGCAACGGCACCTATCGTATCTGCATCATCACCCAGATTGACAGCCTTGAGAATTGCAGCTTTGAAGCTGTCTGTTGTGCCTACTGCCCATAGCGCCGCTTCCAAAGTATCAATCACATATCCAGTGGATTTTATTTCATCCTCCGCTTTTCGCCGCCATCCTCTGGACGATATAATCACTAATTCTCTTGGCCACTGCATCGAGTTCTCAACCTTCAATGCATCGTTCCAGTTTTCGCCCGCAATCAGTTTGGACAAAATGCCGGCTAAATAATCCGACGCCGCTGCAGATATATCAGAATGATGAGTAATTCTACTCTGTTTTATTGCTAACTTTTGGGCGGCTTTAGAGTTTCTCCAGTGCCTGAGGACTACCGGTGCTAATCGCATGATACTTCCATTATCGTCAGACTTTTGGTTCGTTGCCGCTGCTCTGAGATCACCCTTGCGGCGATAGTTTTCCAGAGCGCGCAAAGTGTTTTCGTCTACACCGACGCATACTCCAGTGCTCGTATTCTTACCATTTTCTGCCCAATCACAAAAGCGATCTAAAAGATCCGTGGGATCGATTTCAGGATCAGCGCAAAGGCTCTCACTTAAACATAGAGCCATAGCAGTATAATCCGTCCACGCTCCCTCAGGAAGATCAAACTTTTCATCTGTTCTAAATTTGGTTACAGGTTCAAATGTCCGTCTTGATTTAAACGCAACGGGAGCACCCATTGCATCCCCTATGGCAAGACCAAGAAAAGCTCCGAGGGCTCGATCCTGTTTACCGTAAGTGTTTCTAATCTCGGCGGCTTCGTCTAAGTTAACTCCCCAATGTAAACGTGCGACAGCAAGCGCCGTTTTGTCATGCTCTGCCAGTTCGATTACCGTGTCCATGAACCATTTAGAGAGTTCAACACTGTGAAGAAGCGCTGTACACCGAATGATGCGGCTAACCCTAAGGTGGTTATGATTGTAATTTGTAATCCAATGATTGTACCTAGATAAAAAACTCACAAACCAGGTCAAAGATCTTTCAATATTTTGAGCAATCGAAACATTATGCTGCAATAACCCTAAATCTGTAACCGAAAGAACAGGACCAGATTTATTTGAAGCACTGAGTAGGTCAGTTGGGAACATCCATTGGATGAACACATGGTTTCGTTCAATTTCATCATCGGGAAATGCCCAAATCTGACTTAGGGTTAGCCCGTCTCTGGCTACCCCAGTCCCTTCTAGAAAGTTGATTATTTCTTGGTCAAGCATCAGTCATAAGGTACCGATAAGAGGTTAAGTAGTGAATAGAGACTATAGATATATTGAGTACAAATGCAGTTAAAAAATTCAAATGGCGATGTAATCATTAGTTTAAAAGTATTCACAACCGCTCTACAATTGGAACCAGTTTTCATTGGCAACTGTACGCTTTCCGGTGGATAAGCATAATTTGCACCCCCCTTTGTCAGCAACAACAGATGACATCTTCAAGTCACGTAAGTGGAATGGATTTCGAAGTGCCTGCTTTACCTGAATTGAGAATTTTTTATCTGCGATTGTGTTAACAGAAATTATTTCAAACTAGAAAATAAACTTAAGAACTAACCCGTGTTCGGCGCCAGGTGTGAAATATATTTCAGTTTTTTAACACTTGGTGAGTTCGACTTTTGCACGGCGGTCAAAGCTTAAACTTATGAACAAGTTATACAAATAAAAGTGGCAACCATACGCTCCGGAGCTATTCCCTAAGAGTGCACAAAAATCCCATCGGGAATCTCGATCTCAGAACTGGCTCATCTTTCAAATGCTCCTGCTGATAGTTTCAGAAAAATCCGCAAAGAATAAGTTTATATTCAGCACATCGGGTCGATTGAACCCGATGTGCTATTTTAAGGGCAGTAATACCGTCAGGTTTCAAAATCTTCCTACTCCTCTAAGTACTTCGCCTTTATTTAGACCTTTAAAGAAAAAGAGCAGTAAGCTAACCGGAGCTATAACTTTAGGCCCAACTGTATGAGATCTCTCGCAAATTGCTGGCTGTCTGTTGGCATTTCGCCATCTAAAATTCGAGCCTGCTCAAATAGAAGGCGACAGAGCGATTTTTGAATGTCGGGATCAAGATTAGGTATTTTCTTAATTATTTCGTGGTTAGAGTTTACTTCCAAGACTTTTTTACCCCCAGTGAAGTTCGGGTCTTGGGCTTTGAGAATTCTCTCCATATTGAAGTCCAGACCGCCCTCACCGGCAACAAGCCGAACTGGGCTTTCAATCAAATTCTTAGATATTTTTACATCCTCGACCAAATCTCCCAAGCACTCTTTAATTAGTGGTGCATAGTTTTCCTTGTCAGCGGTCTCAGTTAGGCTTGGCTCGTCCGGCTTGTTGCCAAGATTTTCCAAATCGTACTTGTCTCTAGAGATCGAAACAAATGTCTTTTCTTGATGCGTCCCCATCCTAGACATCCAGAACGCATCAATAGGGTCGGTCATCAAAAGGACGTCAATTCCTTTTGATTTAAATCCCTCAAGATGTGGACTTGATTTTGCTTGTTGCAGTGTGTCTGCAGTGAGATAAAAAATTTGCGCTTGGTCCTCAACAATAGAATTTAAGTAACTCTGCAAAGTGATTAGCTTGTCTTCCTTGAAAGAATAAACTCTAATAATCTCTATGATTTTACCTTGGTTATTAAAGTCTTCATAAAGGCCTTCTTTTAAAACCTTACCAAAAACTGACCAAAAAACATCATAAGCGCCCTCATCGCCTTTAAGTTTTTTCTTTAGCTCCGACAAAATACGATTTGTGAGCGACTTTGATATTTTTTTAAGTACTGGATTATTTTGAACCATTTCACGGCTCACATTCAAATCCAGACTGCTTGTATCCAATACACCCTTAACAAAGCGTAACCATGTTGGCACGATACCTGGCAAATCACTGCTGATAAACACCCTGTTTATGTAGAGACTGATTTTGCTTTTACGCTCAGCATCATAAAGATCAAAAGGCGCGGATTTTGGTACATAAAGCAAGTTGGTAAACTCAAGTGTGCCCTCAGATTTATTATGTACTGTTATAAACGGTTCATTAAAATCAAAGAAGGTCGACTTATAAAATCCCTCATACTCGGCCGTTGTAATTTCAGACGGTGAACGCGTCCAAAGTGCCTGGGCACTGTTTACTTGTTCGCTTTGGCCGTCACCTTCCTTCATTTTAATTGAAACAAGAATGTGATCTGAGTATTTCTTAATGAGGCTGCGTAATCGTGTGTTATCCGCATAATCTTTTGCATCTTTTTTCAAGAACAACTTTACAGTTGTACCCACTGGATGCTCCACATCGACCTCGGTGATGGAATAGCCACTCTGACCATCGCTCTCCCACACATTAGACACATTAGTTCCTACTTTCCGCGTTGTTACTTCAACGCGTTCCGCAACCATAAAAGCGGAATAAAAACCAACACCAAACTGACCAATTAACGTTTTAGCCGCATCCTTCGCATTTTCACCTTTATCAAGTTCTGCCAAAAAGGATGATGTGCCGGACCTTGCAATTGTTCCCAAGGTTTCAGAAAGTTCAGACTTAGTGAGCCCCACACCAGTGTCTGAAAGTGAAATAGTTCTTTTTTTTGTATCTACAATGATTTCGATTTGATCATCACTTGAGTTCAAAAATGCTCTATCTGTTTGGCCCAAAAACTTCCGTTTTTGGATTGCGTCAGAGGCATTGGACAAAAGCTCTCTAAGAAAAATATCACGGTCAGAATAAAGTGAATTAATAACTATATTAAGAATTTTTCCCGTATCTGCCTCAAATGATTGTGTGTATGTACTCATCACAGTCTCCTTATTTCGTTACTGATCTAAATATTTTGATTTCTTTTTCAAGGCATACATCGCGGCAATTAATGCAATTTTTAATTTTGTTTTGATTTCCAATTAACACAGATATGACCTCCCCTCTTAAACGTGTGTCACAAACTGTGTAGGATTCCATTAAGGACGAATACACATGGCGCAAAAACGGCGAAAAAGTTCACCTATGGCGGATCGAATAGAGAAATTAACATTATAAATCAAAACACTATTTTTTGTTACACGTGCGGAAGTTACACCAATCTGCTTTAAAGACTAGAATATATAAGTTGTTTAGCACACACTAGTTTAAAGAGTGGCCTGTAGAAAAATGCGTATTCTACCAACCGACGACGTCAAGTGGGCATGATAAAATGCCTAAGAGAAAAACAGCGCAAGCCAATGAAATTACAAAATGAAAATATCGTTTAAACCTGATAACATATCTACTGAAATAAGCACTGATGAAAGTATCCTTACCGCGGCATTAAGGAACGGCATCAATCATCTACATGCATGCGGCGGATCAGCGCGATGTTCTACATGCCGGATCCAAGTTGTTTCCGGCCTGGAAAACTGCAACCCCCGCAACGAACTTGAATTAAAGCTAGCCGACACCCACAATTTTAGCGATGATGTTCGTCTGGCCTGCCAGACGACGATAACTGGTAATGTTGATATTCGTCGACTTTTAGTCGATATTGAGGACTTAAAATTTTCCACACTCAATCATAAAAAATTAGGCCCTATAGGGTCACATCGGAAAGTTGCAATTCTCTTTGCGGACATTCAAGGTTTCACCCCTATGAGTGAGCGCATGCAATCTTACGATGTGATGTACGTCTTAAATAAATATTTCGATTTTGCTGGAAAAATTATCAACGCAAACGGAGGCGAGATAAATAATTATATTGGGGACGCATTTTTAGCTATTTTTGGACTAGACGATGCCGGTGATGAAGTATTCAGAGCCATCAAATCAGGTCTCGAAATACAGGATAACCTCATTACTTTTGCCAAAACCATCGAAGTCAACTTCAATGAAGAATTTAAAGTTAGAATTGGCATACATTATGGTGATGCAATTATTGGAATGTTAGGCAGTCGAGGGACAGAACGGTTAAGTGTAATAGGTGATACTGTTAATACGGCAGCTCGTGTTGAGGCCGCGAATAAAGAATCCGATACTTTTATGCTGGTTTCCGAAACCGCCTATGAAGAGGTTAGAGACCGCGTAGAGGTTCACGACTACATACGGGTCAAACTCAAAGGTACCAGTGAAAGATCTTCCCTGTACGAGATATCAAAAGTTATAGGCGACACAAATGCACTCAAAAATTTAAAAACACGTGTTCTTGAGGGAACCGTTTGGCACCGTAGTTTTAAAAGTGCTGAAGTATTAGATAAAGATAAAAAAGTTATTCAATTATTCGACAAAGATCTTTTGATTTTTAGGTTCGGTGGTGAGTTGAAAGTTGTTCAAAATAATTGCCCTCACATGAACCTTCCGCTCGATGCAGGCCAAATAACAGATAATGGAACGATACTATGCCCGTTTCACGACAGTGAATTTTGCATTCACACCGGAGAAGTTAAACGATGGGTGGAAAATTTGCCCCCTATGATACCTGAAAAGCAGGCTGAGTTAATGAAAGGGATAAAACCGGTTCCAATCCAATTATTCCAAGCACAAGAAATTGATGGATATATTTGGATTTCCGAACCAACTTAATTTTTTACTAAATACGAAAGCGGTTTGACAATATTTCGTTAGAATAGATTTTCAATCAAAAATAGCGCTGGAGCTTTTCTTTTTTAATTTCATTAATTCAATTAATTCTGTATATTTATTGGATCCCGAAGGTAGCCGCTCATATTCACAACTGGCTGTAAAGCTAATCATGTATTTTTCTTTCCAAGCAGCGATATGGGCAATTCCCTGCCATTTAATGACAGAAAAGATAATAATTTTCTTTTACAAAAGTTGCCTTGCTAAAAAATTAAAGATCAATATCGCATCACTGAACAGCACTATATTACTGACTTCAGAGTATTCTCAATGGACGTGGTTGAGATAAAAAATAAATAGATATTGCCAATATTGTTGTGCCCAGCGCGCGGTGAGCCTATCAAACCAACTACTCAACTTTCAAAAACCAAATAACTAAAACCAAATAACTAAAACCCGACTAATTTAATGAACAACAAAGGTATGTGACATTAAACCTTTTGCTGAAGATGATAATTATAAACCAAGTTATTATTTTACTTAAAGTTAAATAATAAAACAGGACGTACAATGAAAAAATTAACTAGAAAGTTTGCTACTATTTTAGCCACAGATTGCGTGGGTTTTAGCCAGCATATGCTCAAAAATGAAGAGCTCACTTTCGAGAGTCTTAATGCTTGCCGAGCTATAATTGACGGCTATATCGACGTCAATGGTGGTGCAATATTTCACACTGCGGGAGACTCGGTCTTAGCTGAGTTTACTAGCCCACTTGACGCAGTTAATGCGGCGATCAAAATTCAGGATGCATTATTTGAAAGAAATGGGGCGATTGAAAACGATACTCTAAAGATTCCCCTTACTTGGCGCATAGGCATCCATTGCGATGATGTTATTTTCGAAAATGATAACGTTTACGGAAATGGAGTAAACATAGCTGCGCGCCTAGAAGCACAATGCGAGCCAGGACAAATTCTAGTTTCCAAAATGGTCAACGAAATTGTGTCCTCTCGTATTGAAGCTATCTCACGTGCCGCAGGCACTAAGAAATTAAAGAATATCTCAAATGAGTTTGAAGTTTTTACAATTTCAACAAATAAAACTGATCAAATAATCTCACATGAACCTAGCAACGTTCTTGATGAGGCCGATAAAACCAAAAAACCCATTTTATCTGTTTTGCCGTTTAAGAACTTGAACGCAAACGAAGACAGTTCGTTTTTAATCGACGGCATTTATGAAGACATCATAACTGAGCTGTCCATGGTCCGCCAAATTTCAGTAGTTTCGCGACAATCTAGTGTAAATTTTTCTGAGGGAACGGAAGACTTGGAAAAGTTTATTGCACAATTTCATGTGGACTATCTCATCCAAGGCTCAGCGCGATCTTCGGGCAATAGAGTACGTGTAACATTGTCATTACTAGATACACAAACCAACGAAGTGATCTGGAGTAAAAAATTCGACAAAGAAACGAGTGACATTTTCGAGGTTCAAGACGAAATCGTCAGAAGTGTGATGTACAAAATTCTTGGAGAGATTGAGCTCGTAAGCTTGCAACGTGCAAAACGAAAACCAACAGAAAATATGAGTTCATACGAGTATTTGTTAAGAGGTAAGGAAATGCATCATAAATACGAAGCTTCAGCAAATGCCGAAGCTTTGAATTTTTTTGATTTAGCGATCGAATCTGACAATGAAAACGCTCAGGCATATGCGTGGAAAGCCTGCACCTATGGCCAAGGTTTAGCGCGCGGGTTTATTAAAGAGTCATTCAATGATGCACTTCCGAAGTTTACTGATTTGTTAGAAAAGGCAATGTTAAGTGATCCTAATGATTACGAGGTTCACAGATTACTATCTGGGCTCTACGATTTAACAGGAAAGTTCAAACTCTCTGCCCAACACGGTAAAAAAGCTTTTGACGCTCTACCAAATGATCCACGCATTTTGCAACAATATGGCGAGGCCCTATTAAAGACTGGTCAGACAAAGCAGGGTTGTGACTTGACGCTTTTAGCTTTGGAATATGATCCTGTACCCCAAGGACAATCAAATAGTGACAAGAGGAAAACAGATGCCGTTTTTGCATGTTTTATGGATGATCGCATTGATTTAGGCCTTAGATTTTCTGAAGAAATTGAAAAAAGAACCCCTCAAACAATTATCTTTTCAGCATGCATGGCTGTTGCAAAGTCCAAAAGGATTGAAAATTTTAGCTGGTTGGTTGCAGACATACAAAATACACAAAAATCAGACATTGAAGACACGATAGAAAAAATGGGGAAAATTGATATGGTCGTTCAGAATAAATTGCGAGAAGTTTTCACAGAAGTGGTCGAACCGTTTATGGATGCATCTTAGAAAAAACCATGCCTTTAGTTTTATTAATTAGGTGGACAGACAATTAGTTTCAAACCGCTATGTCCTTATTAAGTATAATAAAGTAGATCAAAAAAGAATTCACTCCAACAGCCCCAATTTGGTGTTTGTGGCACACAGAAAATTTGAACAGAATAAATTAAAATGAATAATACACCAAACATCGACGCCAGCTCAAAATTCCAAGACAGCCTACCCGTTTCCTCGGACACTCTTATGGCACAAATGGATGAGTGGGGAATCGAGTACAGGCGTTTTAATCATGTTCCACTCAGAACTGTAGACGACTCCAAGAAGGTTCAATCTCTATTTTTGTCATCAAAACAAGGTGGAGGTCACATTAAAAATCTCTACCTACGTGATCACAAAAAACAAAACATTCTATTGGTATCAGAACAAGATAGAAAGATTGATCTCAAACGCCTGCCCGATCTTCTTGGTGCAGGGCGCTTGTCATTTGGATCTGCGGACAGATTGTTTGAACATCTGGGAGTGCGCCCTGGGGCTGTCACACCCCTTTCCATGATCATCGGTGTAACTAAAGGCGTCCAAATTTTTATCGACCGCGATTTAAGGGAGTGCCATAAGTTATATGTTCACCCATTGGTAAACGACCGAACGCTTGAATTGAGCCTCGCTGGTCTAGACTTATTCTTTCAAAAAATTAGAGTTGATGTAAATTGGGTATCCTTGTGATAATCACCTTAAATTCTCACCCATCGTGCCAATAAATGCCTTGAAATAAATACCTTTAGAAATAGTGGCGTTCCAGGATCTCCCGCCATTTCTTTCTTTACAAAACATGACAGCCTCCTGCGCAATCAAAGGCGTTAGCTCTTTTTCCTAAAGCTTTTACCAAAGGCATTTCACCATGCAACGTTGCCTAATGGAGTAAAACAAACTAGACGCTGCTCTTTGGCTTTGATGCTGCGTGTAACCGCCCTTGCAAGGATTGATAAGATGGACCAAACGACACTGATGCAGACGAAAGTCTTAATGCGTCAACTTCTTAATTTACGCAAAAAAATGAAAGAAAACACGGCTAAAATGGCCCAAGGTACTGGCTTGGCTGATTTGGCGCAAAGCTTGAGTGCGCAAGAGACTGAACAGTCCGCCAGCCTTGCAGCATTGGGGTTTAAAACCGATACGCTTTCCCTGAACGCATTTATTAAAGAACCAAAAACCATGGGCCATGCAGGAGTCAGCGGCTACCACTTGCCCCATCAATCAGGTTATAAAGCCAAACGCCCAAGCTAAAGCCCACTCACCATATTAATTCGCGTAGATTTTGCAAGCTTTGTACGGGTTTAGGATTGCAAAGTGTTCTAGCTTGTTTAGGCTAAAGGTAGGGCTTTTCGCCCGTTTTTTTAAGGGCACCATGGCAGAGCATTCTTTCCGTTTCACCCACGCCATAACCCGCAAACCTGCCCCTTCAGTTGTCTCGGGACTGCGGGCCGAAGAACGTGGTGAGCCTGATTACGTGCGAATGCTTACCCATCACGCTGATTATGTTGCCTGTCTGACCGGGACAGGCGCAAAAGTCATCACACTTGCGCCGCTAGATGACTTCGCAGACTCTGTCTTTGTCGAAGATACGGCCCTTTGTTTGCCCAAAGGAGCGGTCATTATGCGTCCTGGCGCCCCCACCCGCTTGGGGGAGACGACAGAAATGACCCCGCATCTTGCTGCCCTTTATGGACATGTAGAAACTATCACAGCGCCAGATGCATTTATTGAGGCGGGCGATATTTTAACCACCGAGCGTGAAGTGCTGATCGGCCTTTCGGCGCGTACCAACCGCCAAGGTTTTACACAATTGGCAAAGATAATCGCGCCTTGGGGTTATCGTTTGCGCGAAGTTATCACGCCAAAAGGGGTTTTACATTTCAAGACTGATTGTTCTTTGCTTGATAGTGAAACGATCTTATCCACCAAACGGCTGGCAGCCTCAGACTGTTTTGCGGAGTACCGAGTTTTGCACACCGCCGACGGGGAAGAGGCCGCAGCCAATGCCATTCGTTTCAACGATCTGGTGCTTTTTCCAGCGGGTTTTCCCAAAACTCGTGATATGTTACTTGCGCATGGCTATGATGTGCGTGAAATTGGAAATAGTGAGTGTGCCAAGATTGATGGTGGGATGTCTTGCCTGTCATTACGGTTTAGCCCTAAAGTCATAGGGTTCTAACATAAGATCCAAGGTTTTTGGCGAAAGTTTCTTAAACTATTTGCTGCCTCCTCAACTGCTCCCCACGCACAAGAATATCCATGCGCAACGCCTTTAAGCGGGCGTAGCTTCGGGCATGTTAGAATCTTTGACAAAAATCTGCGCCGCGTCACGAAAACCTTTCATCTCAATTGGGTTGCCCGCAGGGTCAGTGAAAAACATCGTCCATTGCTCGCCGGCCTCACCCTCAAAACGCACCGAAGGAGCCAATAGGAAAAAGGTCTTCGCCTCCTCGAGCCGATCGGCCAGAGCGCGCCACGCCGCATAGGGCAAAACCACCCCAAAATGCGGCATGGGAACCAAATGGTTCCCAACCTTACCTGTGTTGGCAATAGCAAAGGGTACGCCAAAATGCAGGCTGATTTGATGGCCGAAAAAGTCAAAATCAACCCACGTTTCAGTACTGCGTCCCTCCGCACAGCCCAAAAGACCACCGTAAAAAGCCCGCGCAGCCATAAGATCGTCAACATGGTAGGCGAAGTGAAATGGCGGCATCATATGGGTCCTACCAGGTTAAAATGTGAATCTTAAATAAAAAGTAGTCACCTAGTAGATTATTTTGGCAAGAAGCTGCCGTCTAGGGTAATAAGTGATAGTCTACGATTTCGAAACCCCAATGGCTTATGTTAAAGGCCCCTATGAAGCCCAATTTCGCCCTCCAATTTACATTCGACGATATTGTCCTTGCCCAAAGGACAGCTGAAGATTGGCGCGAGATTGGCAGAACCGACTTAAATACCTCAGATCTTGACTTGGTGCTTGGTTATTTCCAGCGTTTGATGGCGGAAATAAGCCCCGAAGGCTATGCAACTAAGCTGGTCATACCCAATTCTGAAATACTTTATTTGGATCTGCCCGCACCTGGCCCTTTGGCAGCCACAAGGCGCGCGCAAATCTCAAATGAGCTTGAAGGGCGCACCCCATACCCCGTTTCGGACCTGGTGTTTGACTGGTGGGGTATGGAGCCCATCGTGCAAGTTGCCGTGGTAGCACGCGAAACCTTGGTCGAGGCTGAAAGCTTTGCCCGGCGTTATAATTTCAACCCTATCTGTTTTGTTGGCCTTTCCACCACGGATAAATTCCGCTCGGAACCGTTTTTTGGCCTTACGGATTTGGCGGAAATCCTAATTCCAAAAGGCGAACGGTTTTTACGCGATCAAGACCCGATGCGCATTCTGCCCCCCCTGTCCAATGGTGACTTTGATGAAGCACCCCCTCTTTCCAACCAGAATAAGCAGGTCAAACCGCTAGACGTAAATGAATCGGGCATTCAATCCGTTTTCAATACAGCCGAAATCAAGTCACAAAGTGCAGCCAACCTTGAGGGCTCACCTCAAAACGAAATTCCACCATGGTCCAGCAATTTTGACGAAACTTTTGGCCCACAAGATGCATTTTTTGTGCGCATTGCCGAAGCTACGCCACAAACACCATTCATCGCCACTGTTTTGGCCCCAAAGTCTAAATCAAGCGAACAGGCCCACGTACGCGATCGTGTCCAAAATCTGCCGCCACCCGAAGACTTGCTGGATACCTCGGCACCAAAAGGCCAAAATACCATCGCCGCGGTCACTTCGCGCGTACAGGCCTTTTTGCAGGATAGCTTCACCACTTTGGGCTGGCTTTTGTTTGCGCCATTTCAAATTGCAGCACAAAAAATGCACGAGATGGGTAAAGGCGTCATCTCCACTTTGACTGTGGGGCTGAAACAAATACTTTGGCTTGCTCGCCTGGGCACAACTGACGGCGTGCAGGCTACAGTAAAAAGAGCAAATGCCCTTTTGATTTTTTTCCACCATCTGGGTCAGAGCTGCGTATTAGCGGTTTTGAGCGGGATCGCGCGTGCGCTTTCAACAGCACACAATAACTATGAAAGGGCGCGTGCCGCCACGCATCACGCCTATATGAGCACAACGGGCCTTTTAGAACAAAAGGCACAAAGTGCTACGGCGGCTTTGCGCAAATCTAGCTTGGCGCTACATAACCGGTTCACCACCAGTTTGCGCAAAATAAATGACCATATCGATGCTAAAATAGCCTCGATACTTAATTTCAATACCTTGATGCGGTTTTCGGCATCAGTGATTTTCTTTGCGTTAAGTTTGGGAGTGGCACAGTGGTCTTCTGTCAGGCTTTATGAAATTTTCAATACAACCGCCCTGCGAGCACCAAACAAAATCGTTCTTACGGCCCCCACGCTGGAAAAAGACACTTTGATCACCCTTAAAAAGCTCCTTAAACCTGTGGAGCAAGTGCCCACTCTCACCGTACAAATGCACCCACCCCGCATGCCAAAACCCCCTATAGAAGAAGAGGTGACGGCGCATTACGATGCTCCCGCAATTTTACCCAATTTCACTTGGCCCACGAATGAGCAAACGGCTGCCCTTAGCCTGCCACATAATTATTCGACTTCGCCAGTACTGCTAAATCAATCAGCCCAAACACACTTTTTGACTGCGTTTTTTCAAGGCACCCGCCCTTGGATTGAGAGATTTCCTCACCCAAACCCACTTTCGCCACCGAAAACCACCGCCTTTTACCTGCCCAACTCCAACGACTTAGAGACAAATTCCGAAAGGACTTCTACAGATTTGGCCCAGCCTTCGGCTGAACCTATCATGCCTTTACTCCCTTTGACCGCAGCCCTGGGCAAGACGATTGCCAATCAAGATGAAATTTTTTTGGCGATGAGGGATTACAACGCACCATCCACCGAAGCGGGCGTATTGCCGCAATTGATGTTGCAACAAGATTATTTACCTTCGATCATACTAGACAGTGTCGCAGCACAAAAGGGTGCACCCCAAACGTTGCGCGCGCCAGGCAGTATGGCGCTTACCAAAGAAGGGCAGATCAGCGATCAAGGCGTGATGGTATACGCAGGACGGCCCAGAGCTGTGCCTCCCGTGCGACCCGAAGATTTACGTTACATGCCGGAGGCACTGGATTCGTTTGCCGCCGCCCCAGACGATGTGCTGAGCCCCGAAACACGGCCTCAAAACCTGCTCGCGCCAAATAAATCTATTGACACGACCCAGTCAAGGTTGGGAAATTTGCGCCCACGCCCACGCCCCACGGGCCTAACCCTGCCTGCCAGTATTGTGGCCTCAGAACTCCCTTTGTCGAAATTATCGCTTTCAACCTCCACACGGCCGAAAGTACGGCCTAAGAATATTGAAAATAACCTTGCCAAAGCCCAAAGCCCAAAAGCTGCAGCGAAACCTGCGCAAGAACCCGTTAATCTTGCGACTATTTCCCCCACCAACAGCAAAACCGTCATCAAACGTGCAACCGAAAAAAATATGATCGACCTTTCGCGGATTACCTTAATAGGTTTATATGGGACATCGTCTAATCGCTATGCATTAGTGCGCCAAGCCAATGGCCGATTTGTAAAAGTATCTGTCGGTGATAGCTTAGACGGCGGCTCTGTCGCGGCGATCACAGAAAATGAACTGCGCTATCAAAAGGGCGGGCAGATCGTCGCGCTTAAGATGCCAAAAGGCTAAAATCTATTAAGAAAGCGCTATTTAAATGAAAATAAAATTGTCTTGAAAGGGCATTTATGGAAGGATTTTTACTGCAAGCCTCATTCTACCTCGCCGCAGCTGTCTTGATTGTGCCGCTTTGTGTCCGCTTTGGTTTGGGCTCGGTCTTGGGTTATCTAGCCGCTGGCATTTTGATGGGCCCTGTTTTGGGTGTTGCCGGTACGGAAACCAAAGATTTGCAGCATTTTGCAGAATTTGGCGTGGTGTTAATGTTGTTTTTGATTGGGTTAGAGCTGGACCCAAAAGCGCTCTGGGCTATGCGACACCGTCTGCTTGGCTTGGGCGGGTTACAAGTGTTAGGCACGACCGCTTTGGTAGCCCTTATTTTAGAGCTGTTGGGCCTGAGTTGGGCGCAATCAATCACTTTGGGGCTTATCATGTCGCTATCGTCAACGGCAATTGTGCTGCAAAGCTTGTCAGAAAAAAACCTGATGGCCACGTTGGGCGGGCGCTCAAGCTTTACCGTCTTGTTGGCGCAAGATATAGCTGTAGTGCCAATGTTGGCGCTTATTCCGCTGTTGGCTGTTGATAAGGCAGGGGTGCGCGCCACCGCTTATGAGGGCAGCCAACTGATAGAAGATAGCGCCGCCGAGCCTCTTTTATCGCTGATGCAAACCTTACCCGGTTGGGCTGTGACCTTAGCCACTTTGGCGATCATTGGGGCTATCATTGGCGCGGGGCACTTTCTGACCCGCCCTGTTTTTCGCTTTGTGAACGCGTCAAAACTGCCCGAAATGTCTACCTTTATTTCACTTTTAACGGTGATGGCCATCGCCTTTTTGATGATGCTTGTTGGGCTATCACCAGCTTTGGGTACCTTTGTGGCGGGCGTGGTTTTGGCCAACTCAGAGTTTCGTCACCAGCTTGAGGCGGACATCAAACCCTTTAAGGGGATTTTGATGGGGCTTTTCTTTATGACGGTGGGTATGGGAATTGATCTGTCGGTCTTGGCAAGCCAGCCCTTCACCATATTAGGCCTGACCATGGGGCTGATGCTAATTAAGGCTGCAGTTTTGCTGGCATTAAGTTTTGGTTTTAAAATCAAAGGCAAGGACCGTTGGCTTTTTTCTCTTGGTTTGGCTCAAGCGGGCGAGTTTGGTTTTTTGGTGGCCGCGTTCGGCGTACAACAAACCATTCTTGACGATGATATCGGGCATTTAACCATGATGGTTATTAGTCTTTCGATGCTGTTTACGCCTGCCCTTTTCATCCTTCAAACCCGCATTGCCGCCTATTTGGCTGCGCGCAATCCCGACAATCGCCCCGCCGACACAATCGACCATGGTGGCGATGTGATCATCGCAGGAATCGGGCGCTTTGGCCAAGTGGTGCAGCGCGTGGCGGCGCTTTCTAACATCTCAACAGTGGTGCTTGACGGCGATATTCGCGCGCTTGACCGATTACGCAATTTTGGGGTCAGAGGATTTTTTGGCGACCCCGCCAAGCCCGAGCTGTTGCACGCTGCAGGTATTGATACCGCACGGATATTGGTCGTCGCGGTTGATGATCCGCAAGCGGCGCTAAAAATAGTCACCATTGCCCGCGCCGCGCGCGCAGATTTGCATATCATCGCCCGCGCCCATGATCGCATCCATGTTTATGAGCTTTATAAGGGAGGTGCGAATGACATCATTCTCGAAACATTTGATGCCTCGCTTAGGGCGGGGCGGTTTATGCTTGAGAATATGGGCTTTTCTGAGTATGAGGCAGCGAATTTCTCAAAGGCTTTTTACGCGATGGACCGCTCGGCGCTACGCGAATTAGCAGAGTTGTGGGTGCCGGGTCAGCCCATTCACCTTAACAAAGCCTATATCGAACATTCCCGCGTGCTGGAAGAAAAGCTAAAAATGGCCCTGCTCGAGGCAAAAACCGTAGATCATGCCCGCGCCGCACCTGCCGACGCGAAGCCAAGCCCAACCCCAGAAACGACCCAAGAATTAATCTCAGAACAAATTTCGGCACCCATAAACAAAACTACGATCGAGGTAGATGCCTCGCCCCTTGGCGAAGCCAAGCTTAAACCCCAAGCGAGAGCCGCCAAAGTTAAATAGCCTTAGCCCGCGCCAGAAACACCCGCTTGGTCGAAAGTGGCCATGCCAGAATGGCAATTCACAGCCGCTTGTAATATTCCGATCGCCAGCGCGCCCCCAGAGGCTTCGCCCAAACGAAGTCCCAAATCCAAAAGTGGTGTCTTGCCCAAACGGACTAAAAGCGCCCGGTGCGCCCCTTCGTCGCTGACATGACCTGCAATAACATGATCAAGCGCGCTGCTGCTGACCGCTTGAAGTACGCAAGCCGCAGCCGTGCAGATAAATCCATCTAAAATGACAGGAATATGATTAACCCGAGCATAGGCCATAGCCCCCGCCATCGCCGCCAGTTCTCGCCCGCCAAGACGTCCTAAAATCTGTAAAGGCGAAGGTGCGTTTGCCATATGCAAGGTCACCGCATCTGCCACCACTTTCGTTTTATGCGCCAAGCTTTGATCGTTAACGCCCGTACCTCGCCCCGTCCAATCTTGGGCAAGCCCGCCATAAAGCGCATGGGCTATCGCTGCGGCTGAAGTTGTGTTGCCAATGCCCATCTCGCCCACGACCAACAAATCGCAGTTTGGATCAACTGCATCCCAGCCTATTTTCAAAGCGGCCAGCGTTTCCTCTTCGCTCATTGCGGGAGCATTGGTGAAATCTAGGGTCGGGCGTTCTAGCTCTAGCGCGTACACCGCAAGGCGAGCGCCAAAAGTTTTGGCTAATTGATTGATCGCAGCCCCGCCCGCGTGAAAATTACCCACCATTTGGGCTGTGACCTCCGCTGGAAAGGCCGAAACCCCTTGGGCAGTTACACCGTGATTGCCTGCAAAAACGATGATCAAAGGCGCCGTGATAGCCGGTTGCGCCGTTGCCCGCCAAGACCCGTACCAAATGGCCAGCTCTTCCAACCGCCCCAAAGCCGCTATCGGCTTGGTCAATTGCACATTGCGGGCCACGGCGGCGGCGTGCGCCTTGAGGTCTGGGCCTGTTGCCTCTTTCAGAACTGATGAAAAGGCCACAAAAGATGAAAAGATCTGATCCATGTTTTTTCCCGATTGATAGTGTGTTTGCGCATAGCTATCGTTTAAGCGTGGTACCCACCAGTATAGAAGGGGCATGATAATGCCATTTAACGACAAAGCCCAAAAATGGCGTGGTCCTCGGTTGGGAGATGTGCATATAGCATTTGGGCTTTTGACCCGCCTGCCACTACCATGCTTTGGGACCAAAGGGGTTGAGGGAGTCGCAAATGGGTCGGCGGCGAACTCGGCTTGGACTTGGCCTTTGGTTGGGGCCTTTTTGGGAGCACTCAGCTATTTAGTGGGTGCTTTCGCATTAGCACTTGGCTTACCTTTGCTGATCAGCGGCTCGTTGGCTGTGGCAGCTATGGTGATTGTAACCGGGGCTTTTCATGAAGACGGATTGGCGGATAGTGCCGACGGTCTTTGGGGAGGCTATAAGCCCGCGCGACGCCTTGAGATTATGAAAGACAGCCATATTGGCACCTACGGAGTTTTAGCGCTTATTTTGGTGATCGGGTTGCGGATAATTTCTCTTGGAGCACTCCTGCAAAACCCTATGGCTTTTGCAGGCATAGTTGCCCTTGGGGCGCTTTCGCGCACGCCCATGATCTTATTTATGGCCTTAATGCCAGGTGCACGCAATGGCGGACTGTCGCTGTCGGTAGGGCGCCCTTCGGTGGTAGTCGTGGGAATGGCCTTAGCACTTTCAGCGGCGTTGGCCTTCGGGCTTTTGGGCGTACAAGCGCTTTGGCTTTGTACAACAATATGCGGCGTCACGGCACTTTGGGCATTAGTTGCCTGGCGCAAGATCGGTGGCCAAACGGGTGATATTTTAGGCGCAAGTCAACAATTGTCGGAAGTTGCAGGACTTTTGACCTTAGTCAGCCTTTGGGCCTAAACCGCCAAAACAGTTTAGGCCCTAAAGATTTAGGCCGCACGGCTCATCAAAACAGTGCCGACAGTTTTTTGCGCACCCGCCTCATCAACTCCGTTGACCGCGGCCACTTCGCGGGTCAAACGTTCTAGCGCGGCTTCATAAAGTTGACGTTCCGAATAGCTTTGTTCGCGCTGATCGTTTGAACGGTGCAAATCGCGCACCACTTCAGCAATCGCCAAAAGATCTCCTGAGTTGATCTTTTGCTCATATTCTTGTGCGCGGCGCGACCACATTGCCCGTTTTACACGTGCTTTGCCTTTGAGCGTATCAAGCGCTTTTGACACGATATCGGGCGAGGATAGACCACGCATACCAATTTCGGTTGCCTTATGAGTTGGCACCCGCAGCGTCATTTTGTCTTTTTCAAAAGAGATCACAAAAAGCTCAAGATGAAGGCCCGCAACTTCCTGTTCTTCGATCGATATGACCTTACCAACGCCGTGCGCGGGATAGACCACAAATTCATTTGGACGAAAGTCAGCTCTTTTCGATTTTGTCATTTTGTCTTCCTTGAACGGCCCAAATACACCAAAAATTCCAGCCAGCTTGGCAACGCCAAGCTGTTGGTTTCTATAAATCTGATGGTTTGGGCGGCAATTATGGGCTTGGGCAGATTATCTAATGTAACAACCATATCACAAAATTAGCCTGATTCCAACAATCAGAATCACCTTCGGTCACTAAAAGGGTGCAAAACTCAAGTTTTTCGGGGATTTTGGGGTGCAAAGCCACCTAAAACGAATCGCCTTGCCCTTAGCCGCCCGTACCAGGTGTGGGATCAAAGTATTTTAAAAGCTTGTCGGTTTCACCGTCGCGCGCTGTTGCCTCGGAAAGCGGGTCTTTTTTCGTGATGATAACGGGCCATTTTTCCGAATATTCACGGTTGAAAGTGACCCATTTATCCATATCCGCTTCCGTATCGGGGCGAATGGCGTCTGCGGGGCATTCAGGTTCACATACGCCGCAATCAATGCATTCATCGGGATGAATCACCAACATATTGCTACCCTCGTAAAAGCAGTCAACGGGGCAAACCTCTACGCAATCGGTGTATTTACAGGCCACACAGTTATCGATCACCACGTAGGTCATAGGCAGAGGTTCCTTTAAACGCTGTGCCCTTGCTAGACCAAGCTTTCTGGTCATTCAAGGGCGCCAGTAGGGGATTTTTGTTCACAGCCACTTAAAGAAGGACTCTTTTATCGATGTGGCCCCTTTGATGGGTAAGCGTGGCCATTTCGAACAATTTGATTTGATCCTGCCAAACCAAAGTAAGTACATCACATAGCGTGACAGTGGTTGCGAGCCTAACCAAAAGTCATCGGTGAAACGCAAGCAGCACTCACTCACCACGCGAATGACTTGACGGCAGATTTTAAAGAAACGCTCATGTGAAAGCCATTTATTAAGTCATAAAACTGCATTTGGCGGATATTTAGAGGACGAAGTAAGGGCTTTGCCGCATTTTTCTAAATTTATTTTCCCAGTTTGAGGACCATCAATGCAGCGAAAGGGCTATCTGGATCGATGGGCTTTTCAGCACGCGGTGTGCGGGCTGAAAAAGATTGTTGTTCTTTTGCACCACCATCTTTCCCACCATGATTTTTTCCTTTCTTGGCACGGTTCGGCTTGCCTTTGTACCCCTCGGTTGAGCGATTGCCTCCCCGCTCTTTTGAGCGATCATTCTTAGGCTCACCACGTTTCGCGGCTTCACCCCCTTCAGCTTTCGGCTCCGCAAGTACAGTTTGGGTAACACGGGCACGGCGGGGAGTGTGGCCCACATCTACGCTGCGCGCACGCGGTGCCCACGTAAAGGTGGTAAAGCTCTCAACTTCGGGAGTTGAGGCTTCGGTTTCAGGTCCGGAGGCGTCAAGTGAGTTCAGTTCGCGAGATTGACTCTCAAACTCTTCTGGCACCCTTTCAGGCGTTACATGCGCACTTTCGTCAGGAGTAGCGGGTGACGCAATTGCAGCTTTAACTTTAAGTCTTTCACCAATCAGTGCTTTATAGCCCAAGCCTGCCATCAAATTGGTGAACTGCTCAAGCGTCATGCCCGTGATTGATAACATATCTGAGCTTGCCTCAAAACCTGTGCGGCTGTCTTTGGCGCGAAGCAAATCGGCCAAACGCTCTAACATATCAATACGAATTGCGCGAGCACCCGCAGGGTGATAGCCAGCCAATGTGTAGTGTTTTTTGGGCATATCGGGTAAATTAGGAATGGTCACCAATCCTGGGGGCGGGCTTTCTGGAAATTCAGACAGGCCTGCAAACAGCGACCAAAGCACCAAACGCAACCTTGTCGGGGCTGGCTTTAAAAGAGCAGGCAGAAAGACCGTGAATTGCCCAAAGCGGACGCCATGTTTGCGCAAGGCCGAGCGAGCATCTTGATCAAGGGCTTTGACCTCATCATTCAGACCATCACGGGGCAAAACTCCAAGCGCTTCGACCAAGCGAAAGGCAAAACCGCGCGCAAGGCCCAACATGGTTTCATCACGCGACATGGCTAACAAAGGCTCAAACTGCGCGGCAGCTTTGCGATCTATGAAATGCTGCAAACGGCGTTTGACCTTGTCAAGCACTTCTTGGCCAGCCTCTTCATCAACGAAAGCCACAACCGAAGGGCGCAGGGCTTCGGCACCTGAAACCAATTTACCAACTGCAGTCGTGCCCCACATCAGGCCACCTTGTTCAGTAAAATCCATTTCGGTATCTGGCGCATTATAAAATTTATCTGCCAGAAGATGGAATTGTGGGCGTAAAGCCTGAACGGCGGCTTGGCGCATCACGCGGGCTTCGTCAGGGCTCGACGAGGAATCTTGGCGAAACCGGAACCCTTCCAATTTGCCAACGAATTCGCCTTCTACAGTAACTTCACCAGTCTCATTTACCTCGGCCACAAGGCTCTCCTTCTGCTTTAACCGCCGCATCAGCACTGATGTGCGCCGGTCAACAAATCGTTGGGTCAACTGCATGTGTAATGCATCTGACAATCGGTCTTCTACAGCGCGGGTCTCTTCTCGCCAATACTTTTCATCGTCAACCCAGTCTTTCCGTTGTGCTACATATGTCCAAGTGCGGATATAAGCCAGACGTTTCGACAAAGTATCAATGTCTCCTTGCGTTTTATCGATGCCCGCGACAGCTTTTGCAAGCCAATCAATGGGCACGCGGCCTTTTTGTAAAAAACCAAAGATGCGTGCCAAGAGAGTTGTATGATCGACGGGTGAGACATTACGAAAATCTGGAATCTGGCAAACATCCCATAGAAGCCGCACGTCTTGTGGGCTGTTAAGGCACCCTTCCATTTCGGGCAGCTCGGACAGGATCTTAAGCGTAAGCAAATCATCAGAATCGCGGGTACGCGATAAAAATTCATGTTCAGTTGGCATTTCAAGCGCGTTGATCAGCCTCACGACAGAGCCGAACTCTAGCTTCTCATTGCGCCATTGCAACCGTTTGATCGGGGCAAAGCGGTGATTTTCAATAGCATTGATCAAACCCTCATCCAAAGGGGCCGCATCGCCGGTCACTCCAAAGCTGCCAGATGCCGTGTGCCGTCCTGCCCGCCCTGCAATTTGTCCCATTTCATGCGCAAACAAGGGCCGCATGCGGCGACCATCAAACTTTTCAGTGCCCGAAAAAGCTACATGGGAAATATCAAGATTAAGTCCCATCCCAATTGCATCGGTTGCCACCAAATAGTCAACATCGCCATTTTGATAAAGCTCAACCTGCGCATTGCGCGTCCGTGGCGATAGAGCCCCCATCACAACTGCGCAGCCCCCCTTCATGCGGCGCATCAATTCGGCGATAGCATAGACCTCTTCCACCGAAAAACCCACTATGGCGCTACGCGCAGGCATGCGGCTTATTTTGTGTATCCCAGTCCAAGTCAGCGCTGAAAAACGTTCGCGATGCATAAAATTAACATTTTTTATCAAAGCATTAATTGGGTCACGCATTACATTTGAACCCATAAAAAGGGTTTCCAAAAGCCCACGCGCGCGCAACAGACGGTCGGTAAAAATATGACCTCGTTCGGGATCAGCGCAAAGCTGTATCTCATCAACTGCAACAAAATCAGCACCTATCTCAAGCGGCATCGATTCGACTGTGCATACCCAATATTGCGTTCGCTCAGGAATGATACGTTCTTCTCCCGTGACCAAGGCCACTACCGAAGGGCCTCGCGCAGCGACGATTCTGTCGTAAACTTCGCGCGCCAAAAGCCGCAAAGGCAAACCAATCACACCCGTGCGATGCATCAACATACGTTGAATGGCATAATGGGTCTTGCCCGTATTCGTCGGCCCTAAGACCGCCGTAATCTGCCCCGATGAACCCATAAATTATAATTCCTGTCCAGCAAGGCTGAGGTCCAGCCTTATCACGGCCGATTGAATTTGTGCCATATGCGGGTTAGCAGCCAGGGCCGCGCGGTAAACTTCAAGGGCAGCTTGGGGGCGGTTTAGGGCTTCTAATATCATTCCAAAACCTGCCAAGGCTCCATAATGACGCGGATCTTGGGCCAAAACCTGTTGGATATCTGCCATAGACTGACCAAATGCGCCCATCAAGAAATAGGTTGTGGCGCGAGCATTATAACCTTCGATAAAGGCAGGCGCATTATCGATCAAAGCAGAGAAATGTGCCAAAGCCGCGTCAAATGCGCCGTTTGACATTGCCGCTTGCCCCTTTTGTAACAAAAGATCCATCTCCGCGGAACCAGAGTGCGCGCGCTCAAGCTCTATCTCATGAGCTATAAGGGGGCCATCTTGGGGAAGTGAGGTGGCAAGCTGATCATAAAGCCCTTGCAAACGCTCAGAAGGTTGCGCGCATGCCAAATCTGAAGTCAAAGCCACCAACAGCCCCAAAATCAGGCCAAAGGTCGGATTGAAAAATATCTCTAAGGGCTTCATAAAGGACAACCTAGTGTTGATTATGATAATTGCCATATCCCAAATTCAAGGCCAAGAAAATGAGCGCAATTTTAGAGCACGCCGTAGCACGATTATCACAAAAGATTGTCAAATTTGATGGGGTCATTAAATTTTCAATTATTGATGAGGGTGAAATCTTGCTTGATCAAAAAGGCGTTCGCATTGAAGGTGGGCCAAGCCAAGCAACCTTAACCGCAAGTGCTGATGTATTTGAAAAAATTTTACTAAGTGAATTGAATGCAATGACAGCCTATATGAGCGGTAAATTACAAATCAATGGTGACATGAGCGTTGTCATGCGCCTTGCGCGCGCGCTAAGCGCATGAGCTATTCTTCGCTTCAAGTAGAGGCCCCTTTTTTTCAAGATGTTGCCCATGGCCCAAAGGGAAATCAGGCAGTTTTCGTACGTGCCGAAGATGCGGTGCGCCTTAGAATTACTCATTGGCCTGCTGCATTCACCAGCTCGCGCGCTGGCACTATTTGCCTTTTTCCCGGGCGCGGCGAACCAGTTGAAAAATATGGCCGCATGGCGCATTCTCTAAGCGAGGCGAACTTTGACATTGTCGCGATTGATTGGCGTGGACAGGGCCTCTCAGACCGACTCAGCATAGATCCGATGGCGGGCCATGTCGGCCATTTTGATGATTATCAAAAAGACGTCGCCGCTCTTTTGAGTTTTATCAAAACCCAAGATTTACCACGCCCGCTTTATATGTTGGCCCATTCAATGGGCGGTGCGATCGGCTTGCGCTATTTGATGGATGCACGCTTGCAATCTTTTAAAGCTGCTGCCTTTTCGGCACCGATGTGGGGCCTACGATTGTCTAAAAACACGGAGATGCTGGCCCATCTTTTGGGCCACGGGGCGGCTTTGATCGGCAAGTCTGATATGATCGTGCCGCGTACGGGAAAAAGCTCCTACCTGACAGACAAATCTTTCGAAGAGAATGAGCTGACCAGCTGCCCCAAAATGTGGGACTATATGAAACAGCAAATGCTGGCCCACCCAGAGTTAGCCATCGGCGGTCCAAGTTTTGGCTGGGTAGATGCGGCGTTGGTGGAATGTCGGGCCCTAGCCACTCGCCCTAGCCCAACAATCCCCGCCTATTGCGCGTATGGCTCCGATGAAACCGTTGTTTCAACCCAAGCGATAGCAGCGCGAATGGACCAGTGGGCCACAGGAAAGACCACCCTTTATGACGGCGCACGCCACGAGATCATGATGGAGGCCGACCCCACACAAGAGCGTTTCGCCCAAGAGGTGATCACCTTTTTCCAATAATTCACCTAAAAGCCCACACTTTCTTGCAAATCACCGCCAAGCCCCCTAAATGCAGATACTCAAATAGGAGTGATCATTTTGCGCCAGACATTGCCCTTTCCCGCCCCCGTCTTTGACCTTTTAACCGCGGGGTCCGCTGATGGCTTTGGGGCCTTACCCGAATGGGATCTTTCCGATCTTTACAAAGAACCCGACGCGCCCGAATTCAGCCGTGACATGGCCTGGTTAGATGGGGCCTGCACCGATTTCGCCAAGCGATATGAAAGCAAACTGGCCAGCCTTTCAGCGGATGAGATGCTGGTGTGCATTCACGACTATGAGGCGATCGACATCACCGCAGGGCGGATCATGTCTTATGCGGGCTTGCGCTATTATCAAAACACAATGGACTCTGAGCGCGCCAAATTCATGGCCGATGCCCAAGATAAAATAACACGCTTCACCACGGCTTTGGTGTTTTTTACACTTGAATTCAACCGATTAGAAGATTGTCACTTGACGAAACTTAAAGATGCGCTGCCTGATCTTGCACGCTATGGTGCAGTGTTTGATCGGATGCGCGCGATGCGCCCTTATCAACTGTCAGACGAACTTGAGACGTTTTTACACGATCAATCCACCGTCGGTGCCGCCGCTTGGAACCGTTTGTTTGACGAAACGATGGCCGGCCTGACCTTTGAGGTGACAGGCGAGGAAGAGCCCCTAAATCTGGAAGCCACGCTTAATCTTTTAACCGATAAAAACCGCAACAAGCGCGAAGCCGCCGCAAGGGCCTTGGCCTTGGTGTTTGACAGACATGTCAAACTGTTTGCCCGCGTGCACAATACGCTGGCCAAAGAAAAAGAGATCGAAGATCGTTGGCGCAAAATGCCAAGCCCGCAGGCGGCCCGGCATTTGTCGAATAATGTCGAACCCGAAGTGGTAGAGGCGCTGCGCAATGCCGTTGTGGCGGCGTATCCAAAATTGTCGCACCGCTATTATAAGTTAAAAGCCAAATGGTTGGGGCTAGAGCGTTTGCAAGTTTGGGATCGCAACGCCCCCTTGCCTATGGATGCCAGCGATCTGGTCACATGGGAACAAGCGCGCGACACGGTTTTACAAGCTTATGGCGCTTTTTCACCCAAATTGGCGGCATTAGCCGAACCGTTCTTTCAGAAAGGTTGGATTGACGCGGGCGTGAAAGCTGGAAAAGCACCAGGCGCCTTTGCCCACCCAACCGTCACTACTGTGCATCCTTATGTTATGCTCAACTACATGGGAAAACCGCGCGATGTGATGGTTTTGGCGCATGAACTAGGCCACGGCGTGCATCAGGTTCTGGCCGCAGATCAGGGCGAGCTTTTATCCGCAACCCCCCTGACCTTGGCCGAGACCGCCTCTGTTTTTGGGGAAATGCTGACCTTCCGCCGCCTGCTTGACCAAGCCACCACCAAGGCTGAGCGTAAAACACTTTTGGCAGGCAAAGTCGAAGATATGATCAACACAGTCGTGCGTCAGATCGCCTTTTACGATTTTGAATGTAAACTGCACGCCGCACGCCTTGAGGGCGAACTGACCCCCGACGACATCAACGCGCTTTGGATGTCAGTTCAGGCCCAAAGTCTTGGCGAAGTCTTTGATTTCATGGACGGGTATGAAACCTTTTGGGCCTATATCCCGCATTTCGTCCATTCCCCCTTTTACGTCTACGCCTATGCGTTTGGTGACGGCTTAGTGAATGCGCTTTATGCCGCCTACGCCGACGGCCTGCCCGATTTCGAAGAAAAGTATTTCGCGCTTTTGAAAGCGGGCGGATCTATGCACCATAAAGAGCTTCTCGCCCCATTTGGTCTGGACGCGACCGATCCTAAATTTTGGGACAAGGGCCTTGATATGATCGCAGGCTTTATTGACGAATTAGAGGTGATGGAAGATTAGGGGGCATTACTGCCCCCCTTTTTTTTAAATTTCTGTTGCAACTGCAAAGACCTGATCGATCATCGCTTGCGTCCCGCGCGAAAATTCCAGCGGGCAGGCATAGGGGGCACCCGTTTGCGCCGCGTGGCCAAAGGCTTCGACTTGGGTAATATAGTGATTGGCGGCGGGCCACCGCTCTACTTGGGTCACCAGGCCCGGTTGGTGCCATTCGAGCCGTGCAATATCATATACATTGGCATTAAAGGGAGCGGTAAGGCGCAACATCCCTTTATCTCCTTGGAACACAACCTCTTGACGCAGGAAAAGCCGCATCGAGGTCATCGCAGCATAGGTGAAGCGCCCCATCGGTCCTTGCATCGTGCCAATAACTTTGGCGAATGTATCAATGCCATTTTCCAACTTTATTTGCGCGCTTAAATCAAGCGGTTCTGCATCGGTGACATAGCGCACCGAGCTATAGGTATAAACGCCAATATCACGAATACCACCGCCACCCGTTTCGGGGCGGTTACGTATATTGTCTCTATCGGTGCGGTTATCATAGGAAAAATTAGCATCCACGTGTTCAACAGTGCCAATCGCCCCCGATCGCACCAAGGCACGGGCGCGCTCCCACTGGGGGTGATGCACGATCATATAGGCTTCAGCGACCAGTTTGCCCGACGCATCACGCGCTTTGATCAGCTGATCTATTTCATGGGCCTGCATTGCAATTGGCTTTTCGGTTAAAACATGTTTGCCCGCTGCAACGGCTTTGAGCGTCCATTCGACATGCAAATGATTAGGCAAGGGAATATAGACCACATCGATTGACGGGTCGGCCAGCAGGGCTTCATAGCTCTCATGCAAGACCAAACCAGAGGCGATAGCGGAAAATTCGGCCCCACGTGCCACGTTTGAAGTAGCCAAAGCCGCGAAGCGGGAGGCGCGGGCTGCATTAATTGCGGGTGCCATATGTTCAAGCGCAAACTTTGACCCACCCAAAATACCCCAATTCATGGTTTCAGTCATATCTATTACCTTCTGATCGTTTATCTGACCATAGCCCGCCAATTAGGGAATGAGAATAAAAAAAAAGCCCCGCAAAACGGCGGGGCTTAACACTCTTTTGGGCGTTTTTTTAGGCGGGCACAGTCATACCCTTATCGCGAGCCATCTCACGCATGCGCACTTGCAGTTTTTCAAAAGCACGCACCTCTATTTGGCGCACCCGCTCACGTGAGACTTTATAGGTTTCTGATAGCGCCTCTAAGGTTTCGGGCTCATCGGTCAAGCGTCTTTTCCTCAGGATTTCGCGCTCACGCTCATTTAACACATCCATCGCTTGGGCCAAAAGCGCGTGACGTGTCTCAAATTCATTGCGTTCAGCATAGTCCTGGGCTTGGTCAGAATCGTCATCCTCTAGCCAATCTTGCCACTGGGTGGACCCATCGCCATCAGATCCAACCATCACGTTAAGCGAGGCATCTCCCCCCGACATACGGCGGTTCATATCGACGACTTCCGTTTCTGTAACCGACAGGTCTTGCGCGATTCGGGCCAATATTTCGGGGCGTAGGTCGCCATCTTCTAAAGCACCCAGCTTTGATTTCACTTTGCGGAGATTAAAGAACAACTTCTTTTGCGCCGAGGTCGTGCCAATTTTTACCAACGACCAAGACCGCAAAATATATTCCTGGATCGAAGCCCTTATCCACCACATCGCATAGGTCGCCAAACGAAAGCCTTTTTCAGGGTCAAACCGTTTAACGGCCTGCATCAGCCCGACATTGGCTTCTGATACGACTTCGGCTTGTGGCAAGCCGTAGCCACGATAACCCATGGCAATTTTAGCCGCTAAGCGCAGGTGGCTTGTGACCATTTTATGGGCAGCGGCGGTGTCTTGATGGTCAACCCAACGTTTGGCCAACATATATTCTTCTTCAGGTTCCAACATTGGAAATTTGCGAATTTCCTGCAAATAACGGCTCATGCCCTGATCTGGGCTGGGGGCTGGTAGATTTGAATAATTACTCATTTTTCCATACTCTCATGACCATTCTATAGATTGGACATGCTATAAATGGGCGGCACTTGGCCCAATGTCCAGTAGTGCGGCACAAAATCACAGCAATGTTAACTACACATAAATAAATTAGTGGGCCTTTGGCGGTTTTGAGTTGCGCAGCTCTTCAATCAAAGTGGCCATATCGGTGGGTAACGGCGATTCGAACTGCATCCGTTTTTTGGTTTTTGGATGGATAAATCCCAAACTGGCTGCGTGCAACGCTTGGCGAGGAAAAGCGTTTGCCATATCCGCCACCGGATCCCCGACCGAGCGCGCAGCCACGCGTCTGCGCCCACCGTAGGTATCATCGCCCAAAAGCGCATGGCCTGCATAAGACATATGCACCCGAATTTGATGGGTACGCCCCGTTTCAAGCCAGCATTCAACTAAGGCCGCCGCTTCAGGCGTGCCAAAGCTTTCGAGCACCCGAACCCGAGTGACAGCATGGCGGCCAAAGCCAAACAATACCGCTTGGCGCTGGCGATCAGTTTTATGGCGCGCCAAGTTTGTGGCAATTTTCACAATGCCGCCCGTTTCAAAGCTGACACCTTGAATGCCGCGCAACCTAGGATCAGCGGCATTGGGGGTGCCATGCACCACGGCTAAATAATGGCGCGTGACCGAGTGATCTTCGAATTGCGCAGCCAGAGCGTGGTGGGCTTTGTCTGTCTTAGCCACCACCAAAAGTCCCGACGTGTCTTTATCAATTCTGTGCACTATGCCCGGGCGCTTAACCCCACCCACGCCCGACAGGCTGTCGGCACAGTGATAAAGCAAGGCGTTCACCAAAGTGCCGTTCCAAGATCCGGGGGCAGGATGCACCACCATGCCCACAGGCTTATCAACTACAATCAATTCATCATCTTCATAAACGATCGAGATAGGGATATTTTGGGGTAAAGTATCAAGCTCGATCGCTTCGCCCAGCATGATAATAAACTCTTGACCCTCAAACACTCTTGTTTTGGGATTGGTGATAGGCACACCGTCAAGCGTCACCGCCCCTTCAGCGATTAATTTCATCAAACGCGAGCGCGACAATGACGCTTTCTCTGGCACCTCGCGTACAAGAGCTTTATCAAGTCGGTCAGGGGGATCTTCGCCAATGGTTACGGTTAAGATTTCTAGATCTTTTTCAAAAGGCTCTGCCATGGTTCAGGCTCCAACGCCCGAAGGCCTACCGCCTTCGCTCAAGATTTTAAAGGGACTCGTGATCGGCTTAACGCTCACGATGATTATCGCGGTCATAACGGTGGTTTGGCTACTTGTCACGCGAATGCCAAGTGCTTTGGCACAAAGATCGCTTATTTTGCCCCAAAATATCGCTTTACCCGTAGGAGAGAAAGCCCAATCTTTCACATTGGGGCCCAATTATTTGACCGTGATCACCCAAAGCGGGGCGCTTTTGGTTTTTTCGCTTGATGGAACCAAACTTTTAAAAACTATTCCAAACGCCTTGCCCTAAAGCGCGCACAGAGGCATAGCTTTCATTTTAAGCGAATAGGTTTTGGGACGGCTTGATTTCATCAGCTATTTCGCAGTTTCGATAAGGATAAAGGTTGGAGATCATATGATCCGTTATTCGCTAAAATGTGACAATGATCATACGTTTGACAGCTGGTTTCGCTCGGCTGCTGATTATGAACAGTTGCAAAAGCAAAATCTGATCAGCTGTACGCTTTGCGGATCAAACCATGTGACCAAGTTACTGATGTCCCCCGCCGTGCGCCGCGCACGCCCAGCCCAGCCCAAACCCCAAGCAGAGGGTAAATCCGAAACGATCACCAAATCCGCCGTAGCACAAAAGCATCCAAACAATTTAACTGGTTTTTTGACCGCCCCCACGTCACAGCTTGAAACCGCTATGGCGGCCTTACGCAAACACGTTGAAGAAAACTCAGAATATGTTGGAGAAAATTTCGCCGCCGAAGCGCGCGCTATTCATGAGGGCGCAGCCCCAGAACGCGCCATCTATGGCGAGGCCAAAGCCCAAGACGCCCGCGCGCTGATTGAGGAGGGAGTGCCCCTGGCCCCCCTGCCCTTTATTCCAAAACGTAAGGTGAATTAAGTCGTTATATTTGCTTTTCAGGCAATTGTACGACTAGGCCATCAAGTTCGGATGTGACTTTGATCTGACATGTCAACCGCGAACGCACTGCGTCAGGTTGCCATGCAAAATCCAACATATCTGCTTCCATCGGGTCTTTTGCGGGTAACCGATCAACCCACTCGTGCGCAATATAAACGTGGCAGGTCGAGCAGGCGCAGGCCCCACCGCAATCTGCTTCAATTCCAGGCACCCCATTATCACGCGCTCCTTCCATCACGGTCAGGCCGTTTGTGACTTCAATCACATGTGCGGTACCATTATGTTCCAGGTAAGTAATTTTCGCCATTTTACAGTCCTTCACCTGACCAGTCCGAGCCGACAGTCTTTCAAGCGACTTTCTAATATTTTTTTTCGCCCTTGGCCAGAGGGGCAAAAGATTTATACCTTGCATTTTAGCAAAGCGTTCTCTATTTGTTCTGACTTCTTAGCAACAGGTCATCAATGTCTGATTGGCTTATACCCACGCCCCCACCCAACAGTTGGCCCAAGCCCCCCCATGCTTTGCCCGCCGCCCGCTTAAATGAGCCCTCAGTAGGGGCGCGGGTCTGTGTGGCAGGTTTAGTCTTGGTACGCCAAAGGCCAGGAACGGCAAAGGGGGTTATTTTCGTCACACTGGAAGATGAGACGGGCACCTGCAATGTGGTGGTGTGGGCCAAAGTCTTTGAGAAATTCCGCCGCGCAGTGATTGCAGGACGGTTATTGCGGGTTACGGGGCGGCTGCAACGCGAAGCTGGGGTGGTGCATCTGTTGGCCGATCAGATTGAAGATCTGTCATCGTTGCTTGACCTTTTGATAAAGCCACACGCGGCATCGCCATAAAAGAAGGCAGGCCACAAGGCCTGCCTTAAGGGTTAAGAACACGTTTAAAGGTAAGGTTATTCCTCAAGTCCAAGTGCTAAAAAACGCGGATTTCCATCGCGACGTATCAACAAAAGCAAAGATTTACGCCCGGCGTCTTTGGCGTCTTGCATCCGCTCCTTCAAAATCTCGATGGAACTCAACTCAACCTGACCCGCTTCGACCAACACATCTCCAGCACGCAAACCTTTGTCAAAGGCCTCTGACACCTCATCTACGTTGGTGACCAAAAGCCCTTGGCTTCCGAGTGCCAAACCTGCCGCTTCAGCGATGTCGGGTGTGACCACTTGCAGCGTAAGACCCAAAAGTTTAGCGCTGGCTGGCTCCAGCGGGGCCACTTTTGGTGCGTTGGCAGGTTTTGCAGCCGCCTCGGCCTCTTCACGACGACCCAATGTCACCGAAAGATTTATCTTATCAGCTCCCCGCATTACGGTCACTTCGACCGCTTCACCCACAGGCGCATCGGCCACCAAACGTACTAGGACGCCAGTATCCTTTACCTCTTTGCCGTCAAAGGTCAAAATAACATCGCCAGACTGTAGGCCCGCATCGCGTGCGGGCCCTTCGGGCACATCTGTTATCAAAGCGCCCGAAGCAGAGGCAAGCCCCATCGCTTCGGCCACATCCCCGCCGACATTTTGGATTTTAACCCCAAGCCAACCGCGGCGCGTTTCACCAAATTGGATCAATTGGTCGACAACCTTCGTCACAACGTTTGACGCCATCGAAAACCCAATCCCGATTGAACCGCCATTCGGCGACAGTATGGCGGTATTCACGCCAATCACCTGACCGTTCATATTGAACAAAGGCCCGCCCGAATTGCCGCGATTTATCGCCGCATCAGTTTGTAAAAAGTCATCATAAGTGCCTGATAGTTCGCGGTTACGCGCCGAAACGATGCCTGCAGTGACCGAAAACCCTTGCCCCAAAGGATTGCCAACTGCCATCACCCAGTCACCCACCCGCATCACATCACTGTCACCAAAGGAAACCGAGGGAAAATTTTCGTTACTTGTTACTTTTAAAACTGCAATATCGGTTTTAGGATCAGTTCCCACCAAAACAGCAGGTAGTTTTTCACCCGAAAAAAACTCTATCTCAATTTGATCAGCGCCATCAATAACGTGATTGTTGGTCACAATATAACCATCGTTTGATATCACAAATCCCGAGCCCAGCGCGTCAGACCGGCGCGGTTCGGCAGGACTTTGATTATTGGGATCCATAAATTCGCGAAAGAAGTCCTCAAAAGGCGAGCCTTTAGGCACCATCGGCGCACGACCTGTGGGGGCGGCAATCATGGCGGTTGTGGTAATATTCACGACCGCAGGGCTTACATTCTCTGCCAAATCGGCAAAGCTTTCCGGAGCACCGCGCGCATTGAGCAGTGCCGGGCTTACCAATAGGGCAGCCGAAAACAGCACCGTCAATAGTTTGCGGCCACGCTTGGAGGACTGCATCAGTGGCATAACGGCCTTTATTCCCTTTTGGTTTAAGACTTGAAACAGCACTCTTAGCTCCCTTTCGACTGTTTGGGGCCAAAGGCAATTGCCTTGATCCTACGCCTACCTTTTAAAACAGCAACGCCCCAAAACGCAAATCAAACCGTGATCGCGGCTATACACATCAGCGTTACTAAGAAAAAGGGCCCAAAAGGTTTCCCCTTTGAGCCCAAAAGAGCAAAGCTATGCCCAAATTTATTGTTTTTGATCGTCACGCAGATAGTCAAAGAAGGCGCTGTCAGGTTGCATCACCATTGAGGTGTTGCTGCCCTGTAAGGCACGCTCATAGGATGTTAAAGACCGAGAAAAGGCAAAGAACTCTGGATCGCGGCCGAAAGCTTCTGCGTAGATCTTATTACGTTCGGCATCGGCTTCACCACGAATGATCGAGGCCTCTTTACGCGCTTGAGACGTGAGCTCAACAACCGTTCTATCCGCCGAGGCGCGCACACGTTGCGCCGCTTCGCCGCCGCGTGCCACTTCATCCGCCGCTTCACGTTCACGTTCGGCGCGCATCCGTGAATAGGTTGCAGCCAAGTTTTGGTCTGGCAAGTCAGTACGCGTCAAACGCACGTCAACCACATCAACCCCAAGTGACGTAGCCTCACCGCGCGCAAGGTCGCGGATTTGGTTCATCAGATTGGTACGGTCTTCAGACAAGACCCGCTGCGAGGGAACTCCCCCCAATACTTCACGGATCGAGGCGTTCAAAATTCGGCCCAAGCGATCTTGCGCCGCAGCAATGCCGCCTACGCCAACAGATTCGCGAAAGGACATCAAATCAACAATCCGCCAGCGCGCGAAAGCATCAACGACCAAACGGCGATCATCCGCAGGAGTGACCTCCATCGCTTTGGTGGCCAAGCTTAGGATACGGCCATCGTAGCGCACCACATCTTGGATAAGCGGAATTTTAAAGCCAAGACCCGGTTCTTCTTTGATTTGTTTGACCTGACCAAACTGCAAGACCAGCACTTTTTCGCGCTCATCCACAATAAAGACAGCTGACATCGCGACCGAAGCTGCAGCCACAAGAACGGGAATTAAATATTGAATGCGTGCCATTAGTTGGTTCCTCCATTGGTACTAGAGCCAACCATTCCTTTAAGCTCATTGAGCGGCAGATAAGGCACGACGCCCATTCCCCCCGCTTCGCCAGACACCCCGTCAAGAATGACTTTATTCATATCACCTAAAACTTTTTCCATTGTTTCTAAATACATACGTCGACGCGTCACTTCAGGCGCTTTCACATATTCTTCGTAAACCGCTAAAAAGCGGCTGGCTTCACCTTGGGCGTCATTAACAACCTGAGCGCGGTAGGCTTCGGCCTCTTCCGCTAATCGTGCCGTTTCACCACGTGCGCCCGCGGTTACACGGTTAGCATAGGCGTCAGCTTCTTTTTCTAGACGGTCACGCTCTTGCTGAGCGGCTTGCACTTCACGAAAGCTGTCGATCACTTCGCGCGGAGGATCAGCCTTGTCAAAATTGACCCGCACGACAGAAATCCCTGCTTGATAGCTGTCAAGCGTATTTTGCACGGCAGTGCGCAGGTCGGACGCGATGAGGCCCCTATCACGGTTCAAAACAGGTGCAAGAGATGAACGTGCGATAATATCACGCATCGCCGATTCCGCGACCGCGCGTACCGTTCCAGGCGCATCAGTTAGATTAAACAAAAAGGCGGTTGGGTCTGAAATATTCCAAACAACCTGGAATTCGATATCCACGATATTTTGATCTCGGGTCAGCATCAAACCGGAATCGCCCAATTCAGCACGCGTGCCAATGTCTGTCTGACGTTCGCCCGTTACTTGCACGATCTCGGCCTTGACCAGCGGCCAAGGTGCAAAGTTCAAGCCTGGGCTGCCCATCGAGGAAAACTCTCCCAAAAACAGTTCAACCGAGCGCTCCTCGGGTTTGACCGTGTAAAGCGAGGCAAAGGTCCAAAGACCAAATGCAGCCAAAAGCGCCAAAAGCGCACCCTGACGTGTAAACAAGGGGCCAAGCGGGTTGTCATCGCCACCACTCCCACCACCGCCACCACGATTGCCGCCTTGATTGGCACGACCGCCCATCAAAACGCGCAGTTGCTCTTGGCCTTTACGCACCAGCTCTTCTATTTCGGGAACCTGTGGTGGTTCATTACTTGATTTGCGGCCATCATTACGCCCGTCGCCTTTGTTGCGGCCATCATCATTACCGTTTCCGCCGCCACCCCAAGGGCCACCGTTTCCTGACATTCACACAATCCTTTTTGTTTCCTTAGTCACTAACTGGTGACTTTTAATTAAAATTCAAGTTTTCATCGGCGTTTTATTGCGATTTTGGCAAAATTCTTGTGGGTTTTCTGAGTGTGACTAATTCTTCTGACATGGTCGGATGCACTGCAACCGTGCTATCAAACTGGGCCTTGGTGGCCCCCATTTTAACGGCGATGGCCACAAGTTGAATCATCTCACCCGCCTGAGGACCCACAATATGGCAGCCAAGCACTTTGTCGCTCGTAGCGCAAACTACTAATTTAAAAAGCACTTTTTCATCTTGGCCTGCAAACATACTCCGCATCGGGCGGAATTGGGTACTATAAATGGCGATATCACCGCGCTTGATAGCCTGTTCTTCGGTCAGGCCCACGGTCCCCATTTCAGGCTGGGTAAAAATAGCCGATGGAATATTTTCATAATCCATTTGTCGCGATTTTCCCAAAAAGATCGTATCGGCAAAAGCGTGCCCTTCACGAATAGCCACGGGTGTTAGGCTTACACGGTCGGTCACATCCCCCACCGCAAAGATTGAGGGGATAGAAGTTTGCGAAAATCCATCCACCAGCACTTCGCCCCCCGCCCCAAGACCGACACCCAGTGCCTCTAACCCCAAGTCTTGGGAGTTGGGCACCCGGCCCGTGGCAAAAAGTACCAAATCAGCCTCAAGCCCTACGTCGGTGGCGAAAAGGGCCTGAACACCTGTCGCGGTCTTTTGCAATTTGGTCACGTCGCATCCAGTTAAGACTGTGACGCCACGCGCCTGCATCGCACTTGCTACATGGGCCGTTGCCTCGCGGTCAAAACCACGCAAAATAGCATCCCCACGGTAGGCCAGGGTAACAACTGCGCCCAACCCATTGAAAATAGAAGCAAACTCTGAGGCGATAAAGCCCCCACCCACGACCAAAACCCGTTTTGGTACGGCCGAAAGGTGAAACACCTCATTAGAAGTGACGCCCAGTTCGGCCCCTTCGATATCGGGCACAAAGGGCCGTCCGCCTGTCGCCACTAAAATATGCGCAGCCGTAATAATTTGTCCATCATCAAGGGCGACGCGGTGCGCATCAACAAGGCGGGCGCGTTGCGGGTAAACCTGCACATCGACCCCTTTAAGCGTTGCACGGTAGGCTGCCTCTAGTCGGTCAAGCTCGGCCTTTAGATTGGTTTGAAACGCATCCCAATTTGCTACGGGCGGGGCGATATCCCAGCCATAGGCACGGGCATCACGGACCATTTGCGGAAACTCCGAAGCAAAAACCATCAGCTTTTTGGGCACGCAACCCCGAATGACGCAAGTCCCCCCAAGCCGATATTCTTCGGCTAAACCCACATGCGCCCCCCCTTCGGAAGCAGCGATGCGCGCCGCGCGCACCCCGCCAGAGCCGCCACCAATAACGAAAAGATCATAATCAAAAACACTCATTTACCTTGCTCCGCCATTGCAAAAATATCGCCGCACTCCTGGGGATCAAGGGTGCTGAAAAGGCTACCTTCATGCCCACGCGTCTCGGCGCGCCCATCAGGATGACCGATAATCACCCTATCACAAAGCCCAATGAAGAGACCATTTTCCACCACACCAGCAATAGCGTTCAACCCTTGGGCCAAAGCCAGTGCATCTGGGATGCTTTGCAAATGCAAATCCAAAATGAAATTATTCTCATCCGTCATTAAAGGGGCCCCTTGGAATTGACGCAGCGTCACTGTGCGCCCCGATAGGCCCAAATCCGCCAGCAACGCTTCGATTTGGCGTTGGGTGGTCGTAGAGCCAAAAGGGATCACCTCGACCGGCAAGGCAAAGGCACCCAAACGGGCCACGTCTTTTGCAGGGTCCGTGATCACTATCATCTGATCCGAGGCTTGAGCCACAATCTTTTCTTGTAACAAAGCTGCCCCACCACCTTTGATCAGCTGAAACTGGGGGTCAAATTCGTCGGCCCCGTCAATGGTCAAATCCAGCCATTTTGCCTGATCCAAAGTTACAATCGGCACATTAAGCGCATGCGCCAAAGCGGCGGTGCGACTTGAAGTGGGCACTCCTTGCACTTTAAGCCCTTCTTTCGCAATACGGTCGGCCAAAGCGCGTACCATCCAAGCCGCAGTCGAGCCCGTACCCAAACCCAAACGCATGCCATCTTGCACAAAATCAACCGCACACTTTGCAGCAGCCAATTTGGCAAATTCTGTTGCGTTGAGAGGGTTTTGGATGGGCGACTTGGTCATTTTAGGCTCCTTTTCTTTGGGGCCGTTATAGTCAAATCTTCCCTGTAAGCGAGGGGCAATCTAACAGTTTTTTAGACCATCGGCAATCTGTGGCTTTTTAGACGATTTCATGTCGTTTTTTGATGTTGTTTGCGGGATCTGCATGTTTAATTGCATCAACATGTTTAACTGTAGAGCAGATTTGCTCCCTACCCGACGCACAAGCTTAAGAAATTAGTAAGGATCCCTATGTTTTTGTCTGTTTTCGATATGTTCAAAATCGGCATTGGCCCCTCATCCAGCCATACGATGGGGCCTATGGTTGCGGCAGCACGTTTTTTGGACATGTTGAAAAAAAGCCCTTTTCGCGCGGCCGGCCTGCGGGCCAGCTTGCACGGGTCGTTGGCTTTCACCGGGGTGGGGCACGCCTCAGACCGCGCAACGATCTTGGGGTTGGCAGGATTTGTGCCCGCCACTTATGAGCATGCCCGCGCCGAAACGGTGTTGGCGGCCATTTTCCAAAACAAGCTAATCGATGTGCCAGACCTTGGAGCACTGCATTTCGATCCCAGCAAGGATTTACTTTTTGACTACGATACGGTTCTGTCTGGTCATGCTAATGGCATGATCTTGCGCGCCACCGATGCGCAGGGCGATGTGATACTCGAGCAGATTTTCTACTCAATCGGCGGCGGCTTTGTGCTAACGGATTCTGAACTTGCAACAGGAAAAATCCCAGACACCTCAGGCCCAGCCGTTCCCTTTCCGTTTGTGAACGCGACCGAAATGCTGAAAATGGCCAAAGCGTCCGGTAAATCTATTGCCGAGATTAAACGTGCTAATGAGCTGGTGCATAAAAGCCCCAATCAACTGCACCAAGGCATTGCAGACATTTGGGCCGTCATGTCTGATTGTATCGATAAGGGCATGCTCGAAACGGGTATTTTGCCAGGTGGCTTAAAGGTGCGCCGACGTGCACAGGGCATCCACGCCTCACTTTTGGCCGAGCGCGGCTTGAACTTGGCCCCACCCCATACGATCAACGACTGGATGAGCCTTTACGCCATGGCGGTGAATGAGGAAAATGCTGCAGGCGGGCGCGTGGTCACGGCCCCTACCAATGGTGCGGCGGGCGTGGTGCCTGCGGTACTGCGTTATTATCTTGACCATGTACCTGGCGCCTCGAGCGAAAAGATCGACGATTACTTCCTAACCGCGGCAGCGATTGGGGGGATTGTGAAGCATAATGCATCAATCTCGGGGGCGGAATGTGGATGCCAAGCCGAGGTGGGTTCAGCGGCAGCAATGGCGGCGGCGGGTTTGGCCGCAGTGTTAGGCGGCACGCCCGAACAGATCGAAAATGCTGCCGAAATTGCCCTGGAACATCATTTGGGCATGACCTGCGATCCGGTTGCAGGATTGGTGCAAGTGCCCTGCATTGAGCGCAATGGACTTGGCGCGATCAAGGCCGTGTCAGCAGCCTCATTAGCGCTGCGCGGTGACGGTGTACATTTGGTGTCGCTGGATGTCTGCGTGGAAACCATGCGCCAAACTGGGCGCGATATGAGCGATAAATATAAAGAAACCAGCTTAGGCGGCTTGGCCGTGAATGTGCCAAATTGCTAACACCCCTTTTATCTCGCGCCCCCGATCAAATCTTGCGCGGCATTCTTTTGATGCTGGTTTTTTGCCTTTTGGCTCCCTTGTTGGATGTGGCCTCGAAACTGGCGACAGCGGATATTCCTGTGGGGCAAATAACTGCCGCGCGCTTTATCGTGCAAGGCGCTTTGATGGTGCCCGTCATGGTGATGATGCGGATTGAGTGGACACTTTCAAAGCGTATGGTCAAATATGTGGCGCTCCGCGCATTTTTATTGATACTTTCAACCTATTGTTTTGTCATGGCTGTTACCGTCATGCCTATTGCCGACGCTTTGGCAATCGCTTTTGTTGAGCCCTTTATTCTTTTATGGCTGGGCAAAGCACTTTTTAAAGATGAGGTTGGGCCACGGCGCATTGGAGCCAGTGTGGTGGGGTTTTGCGGGGCTTTATTGGTCATTCAACCCAGCCTCAACGCCTTTGGTTTAGTGGCGCTGTTTCCCTTGGGCACGGCTTTTGCATTTGCGGCTTACATGCTGACCACCCGCGAAATGGCGGGCTATATGCACCCTGTGGCCATGCAGCAGCACACGTCGCTTATGGGAATAGTCATGTGCCTGCCCATTATGCTTTTCGCAAACGGAACAGGATGGGCCGAATTTGATCCGGTGATGCCGCAAGGCCTGAACTGGCTCTGGCTTTTTGGTGTGGGATTTTGGGCAGCGATCAGCCATATGTCCATGACCTATGCATTGAAATATGCGCCCTCAGCCACCTTGGCACCGCTGCATTATTTCGAGATCGTGGCAGCGGTGGGCTTAGGCTACGCGGTCTTCGGCGATTTTCCAAATATGATGACTTGGGGGGGCATTGGGGTGATTGTGGCCTCGGGTCTTTATATCATCTACCGCGAAAGATTAGCCGCGCAGCAACTGCATTAGCGCTTTGGCCACCGAAGTCAAACGCGTGCGCGGCAAAATCACCAGCATCCCTGCCCCCTCAAAGAACAGCCGAACCTGCCCTGAAGTCACTCGATTTGAGGTGCCTATCTGGACCATCGGATCAAGAGACAGCCCGTCAATCGGCCAGTCCAACCCTTCTGATTTCCCCTTAAGTGCGCACATCGGAAACAACGAAAGCCTGTCGCCCGCCCGCAGATCAAGCGTGATCGAGACATGGGCCGGGCAGGCGAACAACACATCTTTATGCCCCACTAAAAGGCAGCGCTTATCAACGTGACGCAGCAACGTGTGAAATACCGCCAGTTCATGATCGACACGTCCTCCCAAGGCCCCCAGCACCAAGATCAGCGGCGCTTCTATATGACGTAGAGCCTTGTCAAAATCGGTCGTCTCTTGCTCGGATAAGCGCACAATTCTGTCCGGACCCAGCTTAACTTGTAGCGGCTGCGCCAGACTGTCCATATCGCCGTAAACCACATCCGGCATGGTCGCGCGCGCCAAAAGATAGGCCGCCCCCCCATCTGCTGCGACAAAGTGATCGGTCATCTTTTGTACCGCACGAAAATCAGCCACACGGATCGGCCCACCTGCGACCAAGCCGACGGGGTGGTTCACACGCGTCCTTGGGGCTTTTGGGTCGCTATTTTTCATAAAATTTACACATTTTTAACGCTTTCCGAATTTTTGTCTTATTTTGGCACAATTAAGACATGATTTCGACATATTTAAAGCGATTATTTACCCGAGCAGTGCCCTTATGAGAGCCAAGGGCTTTATAATTAATATGCGCATCAGTTGGGCTTTGCGCAGCTGATAAATACGAGCATAGTGACCGGAGCAATGCCAAACCAATATATGCTCTATACGTCAAATACCGCGACTTGAATAAATTCGCGCAACCTGAATATTAGGAGTTTTTGCCCTGCTCTTGTTTGTCTTGAAGCTTTTGTGGGTCGGGCTGGCCAATTCCTCTGAAAATGGCACGAAACGGCGCCATCCATAAAAATCCCAAAGCAATATACACTGCCAATTCGCCCCAAAAGGGCATGCGGGGCAAGGCGGTGATGACCAACATGACACCGATTATATAGGCGGGCAACCAAATCAATAGAACGACCAATGATAATCTTCTGCGGGTTTTGTAAGTTAGGGCCATGGGCTGCTTTCTAGTCTGCAAAAGGATCGGTGACTAAAATCGTGTCTTCGCGCTCGGGCGAGGTTGACAAAAGCGCTACCGGACATTGGATTAACTCTTCAATACGGCGCACATATTTGATTGCTCCGGCAGGTAATTCCGCCCAGCTACGTGCGCCCGCTGTCGTGTCAGACCAGCCCGCCATTTCTTCGTAAATCGGCTTGCAGCGCGCCTGTTGATCAGCAGCGGTTGGCAGATATTCCAGTCGTTCACCGTCAAGCTCATAGGCGACGCAAATTTTTAGGGTGTTAAACCCGTCCAGCACATCAAGCTTGGTCAAAGCAATGCCCGACATGCCCGAGGTGGCGCAAGTTTGGCGCACAAGGGCCGCATCAAACCAACCGCAACGACGTTTGCGCCCTGTGACGGTGCCAAATTCATGACCACGCTCTCCCAGACGTTGGCCGTCGGCGTCAAAAAGCTCAGCCGGAAAAGGTCCCTCACCCACGCGAGTGGTGTATGCTTTCACGATGCCCAACACAAAATCAATTGCGCCAGGCCCAACCCCAACGCCCGTCGCCGCTTGGCCTGCGATGACATTGCTTGAGGTCACGAAAGGATAGGTACCAAAATCAATGTCCAAAAGCGCGCCTTGCGCCCCTTCGAACAAAATACGTTTGCCTGCGCGGCGTACGTCATTCATGACTTTCCAAACAGGTTTTGCATAGGGCAAGACTTGTGGGGCTATTTCGGCCAGTTGCGCCAAAAGGGCCGAGCGGTCAATCGGCTCCATCCCTAAACCCCGGCGCAGAGCATCATGGTGGGTCAAAAGACGGTCAACGCGGGTCTCTAATGTCGCCGAATCGGCAAGATCTGCCACGCGAATTGCACGACGCCCCACCTTATCTTCATAAGCCGGCCCAATACCTCGCCCCGTTGTACCAATTTTAGCCGAGTCGGTCTGAGATTCGCGCGCCCGGTCAAGTTCGCCGTGCAATGGCAAAATCAGTGGCGCGTTTTCCGCTATTATCAAATTTTCAGTTGTTATTTCAACACCTTGACCACGCAATTTTTCAATTTCAGAAATCAAATGCCAAGGATCGAGTACCACGCCATTGCCAATGACCGAAAGCTTGCCGCCGCGCACAATACCTGATGGCAGCAAAGACAATTTATATACTTTTCCGTCAATCACCAAAGTATGGCCCGCATTATGACCGCCCTGAAAACGCGCTACCACATCGGCACGCTCAGACAACCAATCGACCAGTTTGCCTTTTCCTTCATCACCCCATTGGGCGCCTACGACAACGACATTGGCCATACGATCTTGTCCTTCATCCATTCTGAAAACCGACATTCGGTATAGCGGCGCAAATCGTGCAGTTAAACAGCTAAATTTGACCAATCACGCTAAAGCCCCCGCTTTGTGAGCACGAGGGCTTGCAGAATGGAGTACTTCTGCCTAAGTAGACCCGTCTGGTAAAGAAGGCCCGTTATGGAAAACGTAATTCTGACAATTCATTTGATTCTAGCCCTGCTGTTAATAGGCACGGTTTTGCTGCAGCGCTCTGAAGGGGGCGGTTTGGGTATTGGCGGGAGCGGTGGCGCAAAGACGGGCCGCACTAAAGCCACAGCCTTGACCAAAGTAACTTGGATATTGGCAGTTGGTTTTATCATTACCTCGATCTCATTGACGTTGATTTCCGTTAAGAAATCTGCTGGAAGCTCGGTGGTAGAACAATTTGGTGGCACGCTGCCCGAACCAAAAGCTTTGCCGCTTGATTCATTATCAGGGGATCTTTTGACACCACCCGTTGCGACGGATTCGCCAGTGGCGCCGCCTCGTGCGGATGCAACTCAGCCCGCCGGCAATTAAGACCCAAAAGGTGGCCGCCCATCACTTTTGGGCACGGGCGAAAGGCAAAAGCGCCGCGACAGACTTACGCTAGGGATAGACGAAAGAGAGATATTTGAAACAAAATCTAGCGATTGTGTTGCTAAGTATAGAATAATCTGTTATCTCTCAGATCCCGTGATAGTGCGATTCCTAAGTACTGGTTCGCACAAAATTTAGACACGGGGGCTCCCAAATTATGGCGCGTTATATCTTTATCACCGGTGGTGTTGTGTCATCTTTGGGCAAAGGCCTTGCATCCGCAGCATTGGGTGCCTTGTTACAAGCGCGCGGTTATTCGGTTCGGCTGCGCAAACTTGATCCCTATTTGAACGTAGACCCAGGCACCATGTCGCCCTTTGAACATGGCGAAGTGTTTGTGACAGATGACGGAGCTGAAACTGATCTTGATTTGGGCCATTATGAGCGTTTCACAGGCGTTTCCGCGCGCAATACGGACTCGGTCTCATCAGGGCGGATATATTCGACGGTTTTGGAAAAGGAACGTCGTGGCGATTATTTGGGTAAGACCATCCAAGTTATTCCTCATGTTACCAATGAAATTAAAGACTTTCTAAAAGTCGGTGATGAAGAAGTTGATTTTATGCTGTGCGAAATCGGCGGGACTGTCGGTGACATCGAAGGCCTGCCTTTTTTCGAAGCCATCCGCCAGTTTTCTCAAGATAAACCACGCGGGCAATGTATTTTTGTGCATTTGACCCTAGTGCCCTTTGTCGCTGCCTCGGGCGAGTTGAAAACAAAACCAACCCAACATTCGGTTAAAGAGCTGCGCTCAATAGGTATTGCGCCTGATGTTTTATTGCTTCGCTCAGAACATCCAATTCCTGAAAAAGAGCGCGAAAAAATCGCACTTTTTTGTAATGTACGCAAAGAATCAGTGATTGCTGCCTATGATCTAAAGACCATTTATGAAGCGCCACTGGCATATCACCGCGAAGGGCTTGATCAAGCCGTGCTTGACGCTTTTGGTATCTCACCCGCGCCCAAACCGGCGCTTGAGCGGTGGGAAGATGTGATGGACCGCATGACGAACGCCGAAGGCGAAGTGCGCGTGGCTATTGTGGGCAAATATACCCAGCTAGAAGATGCCTATAAATCAATAGCTGAGGCTTTAACCCACGGTGGCATGGCCAATCGAACACGGGTACGCGCGCAGTGGATTGATGCTGAAATCTTTGAAAACTCCGATCCCGCCCCATTTCTTGAGGGGTTCCACGCCATCTTAGTCCCGGGTGGTTTTGGGGAACGCGGTACCGAGGGTAAAATTCGCGCAGCCCAATATGCGCGTGAAAAAAAAATCCCCTATTTGGGCATTTGCCTAGGCATGCAAATGGCCGTGATTGAGGCTGCACGCAATTTGGCGGGCGTCAAAGATGCAGGCTCGGAAGAATTTGACCATGAAGCTGGCCAAAAACGTTTTACCCCTGTCGTTTACCATTTGAAAGAATGGGTCCAGGGCAATCATATAGTGGCGCGCAAAGTCGGCGACGACAAGGGAGGCACCATGCGCCTTGGGGCTTATTCAGCATCCCTAGCCCAAGGGTCAAAAGTCGCCCAAATTTATGGTGCAACTAATATAGAAGAGCGGCACCGCCACCGTTATGAGGTTGACACGAAATATCGTGAAAAGCTTGAAGCCTGTGGTTTGGTCTTTTCTGGCATGAGCCCTGACGGAAAATTGCCCGAAATTGTCGAAGTCAAAGACCATCCTTGGTTCATTGGCGTACAGTTTCACCCTGAACTTAAATCAAAACCTTTTGCACCCCATCCACTCTTCGCCGACTTCGTACGTGCTGCGATTGAAATGAGCCGCTTAGTATAATATTATTTATTAAAGAAAATCCCTTTGAGGTTTTCTAATTTAATAATCTTTTCTCTTAGCGTGACTTGGTAATGGCCAAAGGGTGCCCATGCCTTGGCATGACCAACAAATCGATCCAATACTTTATCATTGACATCTATCGTGCCAATCAATGATGCGCTGACTGTGGTGGAACTTAAGGAGGCCGCACGCCAGCTTGACCGAGCCAATATGGCCTTCCTCTCTTGTGTAGCCCCCTCACCCCCCTGCACTAGGCAATCTACTGTGCTTTGGTGGAGATAAATTTGCGATTCTTTTGACCAATTTCATTGATAAGTCGCAATATGGACCATATCGCACAGCGCATAATGACACGGTTAAGTGAACTAGGAGTTTTTGAGGGGAACCCGTGCCAGATCTCAGTCTCCATTAGCCTGACCTCAACCATACATCACGGCCAACCGTCGGCGCAAAGCCTTATGGCAGACGCTGACTTGACGCTTTACAGTGCAAAACGTAAGGGGCGCTGGCAGGTTTAATGAAATTGCAGCGCACCCTTAAGATTAACGCCGCAGGCGGCTTAGTTAATTCTTAAGAAAAATGGAAGTGGCAGACCGTAGGGGAGTTGAACCCCTCTTCCCAGGTTGAAAACCTGGTGTCCTAACCGATAGACGAACGGTCCGCATTAAGTGGGCTTGATTTACCCAAGCTAAGGGGGGCATGCAAGAGGAAAAACAAAAATTATTCAACTTTCTGCGCGTGCTGCATCTTCAAGGCGCAACTGCACCTTTGTGCGGCCGCCGAAATGGTTAAGCTCTAGCCGACCCGCCAAATGATAGCGCGCAGCACCTGCATTTTCCAAAGCGGCAAGTGGCCCCTCCATAACACCAAAAGCTATTGCATCAAGCTTTGGCCCTAATCCGTCAGAGAAGTTTAGCCTTAGATGGTTCTCACCAATGCGCCGCCCGCTAACAGCTTGCGCACTAAAGGCGAACCGCGGCGCCGATGCGCTGGCCCCAAAGGGCCCCGCGCTTTCAATCTGTTCAATCAGGCCAGCCGTCGCAGCCGAGGGCATGAGCAAACTATCAATGTTCAAATCCTGAGGGCCCGCTTGCCCCGCGCCTTGGCGGCCCAAGAGCTCAGCCAAGCGGGCCATGGCCGCCTCTAGCTGGTCGCGTGACAGGCTCAGGCCTGCCGCCATCTTATGGCCGCCGCCCTTTTGCAATAGCCCTTCCAAGGCAAGCCGCTGCACCGCTGCCCCCAGATCCACCCCCGCGACCGACCGCGCAGAGCCTTTGCCCTGATCGCCGTCAAATCCAATAACCACGGCAGGGCGGTGGGTGGCCTCTTTCAAGCGTGCGGCCACAATGCCCACCACACCCGGATGCCAGCCATCATCGGCAGCCCATACCAGCGGCCCATCAAGCCCGCGCGCTTGGGCTTGGGCCAGAGCTTGCACCCGCACGGCGGCCTCAATCTCGCGGCGTTCGTTGTTTAGGACTTCAAGCCGCTGGGCCAGCGCTTGCGCCTCGTGGGGATCGGTTGTGGCCAACAGTCTTGCGCCAAGATCGGCCTGTCCAATCCGCCCGCCAGCATTGATGCGTGGGCCCAAGACAAAGCCCAAAGAATAGGCGCTTGGGGCCGTATCAAGGCGCGCACAATCGGCCAAGACCCGCAAACCTAGCCGTTCGCGCCGCGCCATCACCTTAAGCCCTTGGCGTACAAAGGCGCGGTTCACACCGATCAGCGGCGCCACATCCGCCACCGTCGCCAAAGCGACCAGATCCAAAAACCCCATCAAATCTGGTCCCGTTTGACCCAAGGCGCGCAATTGGCGGTTGGTTTCCACCAACAGCAAAAACACCACCCCCGCCGCACATAGATGAGACAAGGCCCCATCTTCATCTTGGCGGTTGGGATTAACCACTGCCAAAGCAGACGGCAAGGTTTCAGCCCCTAGATGGTGGTCAAGCACCACAACATCTGCGGCGCGGGCGGCCGCGATCGGTTCATGCGATAGGGTGCCACAATCCACGCAAATGATCAGATCATGCGCCGCGGCCAGGGCCTGCATTGCCTCCACGTTGGGCCCATAGCCTTCGTCAATACGGTCGGGAATATAAAGTGTGGCCTGATGGCCCATTTCACGCAACCAAATCAACAAAAGCGCCGCCGATGCACCGCCATCAACGTCATAATCCGCAAAAATAGCTATTTTTTGGTGGACAGTTAGGGCTGAAATCAGCCGCTCTGCGGCCTTTTTCATATCGCGCAACATAAGCGGATCGGGCAGCAGATCGCGCAGGCTGGGGGCTAAGAACCCATCAATCGCGTTGGCCTCAACCCCGCGTTTTGCCAAAAGCATGCAGAGCGTCAAGGGCAAGTGGCTTTGTTGGGCCAAAGCCTCGGCGGCGCGATGTTCGGCATCGCTCGGGCCAACCCAACGGCGCCCCAAAAGCGAGTGTTCCACATTCAAAAAGGCAGCTGTTGTCATCTGTTCTGATTGAACCACCACTGTCTTGGCTTCAAGTTAAAACTGCACCCAAGCGCTATTTTAGCTTATGATTAATGGGCACGCGGTAGCTCATTCGGCGCATAGACCCTGTTTTTGAACGCATTAGCAGCGTCTCGGATGTCAGATAAAGCCCGTCCGATTTGATTCCATCAAGGATTGACCCTTGCGTGACGCCCGTGGCTGCAAAAATCACGTCAGCGGTGACTAATTCATCGCGCAGATAAATACGGTCGAAATCTTTGATGCCAGCACGGCCCGCGCGCTCACGCTCATCATCATTGCGGAAAAGGAGTTTGGCATAGATTTGCCCACCCATACATTTAAGGGCTGCAGCCGCAAGTACCCCTTCGGGTGCACCACCCGAGCCCATATAGATATCAATGCCCGTGAGTTCGGGTTCGGCGCAATGGATCACCCCTGCCACATCACCATCGGTGATCAATCTGATCGCGGCCCCTGTGGCGCGCACTTGTGCGATCAGATCTTCGTGGCGAGGGCGCTCCAGAATGCAAACTGTGATGTCGCTTGCGTCAACGCCTTTGGCGCGGGCCAGAGCGCGCACGCGCTCGGCCGGCTCCATATCTAGGGTGACAGTATCGACAGGATAGCCAGGCCCAATGGCCAGTTTTTCCATGTAGACATCTGGCGCGTGCAGCATCGTGCCACGCGGTGCCATGGCGATGACCGTCAGAGCGTTGGGCATATCTTTGGCTGTCAGCGTCGTGCCTTCCAGCGGATCAAGTGCTATATCCACCTCAGGGCCTAGCCCCGTGCCAACCTTTTCACCGATGTACAGCATGGGGGCTTCGTCGCGCTCACCCTCGCCGATCACGACGACGCCTGCGATATCAAGCAAGTTCAACTGATCGCGCATCGCATTGACCGCCGCTTGGTCCGCGGCTTTTTCATCGCCCCGCCCGATCAACTTAGCCGAGGCCAAGGCCGCAGCTTCCGACACGCGGGCCAAGCCCAATGATAATAGTCGATCTTGAAAATCTTGTGATAGCGCCATAATTGGGGCCTCCTATGCCTACGACATACCCTTAAAGGGTGGATTTTTGCACAGCAAGTTTGATGGCGCTAACAGGTCAAATTATTTTCAAATTTCTTCAATTCTAAGGGCGACCGGGTCACCAATCAAGACGCCCGTTTGCGCAAAAAGGCTAAGGGCTTGGGCAATCATCGCGGGGGCAGCCGTATGGGTGACTATCAAGACAGGCGCTTGTGTGCCTTTGTGGCCATATTGGCGCATCCGATCAATTGAGACGCCTGCAGCCCCCAAGGCTGTGGCAATTTTGGCCAAAGCGCCCGGCTCGTCGCGCAATATTGTGCGTATATACCAGGGGGTTGGCGAATGTATTTGCGCGGGTTTGGCTTTTTTCAAACTCTGTGCGGGCTGCCCAAAAGTTGGGGTTTTTAGGCCGCGCGCAATATCAAGCACATCTGCCATCGCCGCACTTGCGGTAGGGCCAGCGCCTGCCCCAGCACCGCGCAATACAATCTGTCCCACCGCATCCCCTTCAAGCACAACCATATTGGTGCCGCCCTCCAACTGACCCAGCGGGCTTTCAGCGGGCACAAGACAAGGTGTCATGCGTTGCTCTAAGCCAAATTCAGTCATTTGCGCTACACCCAAAAGTTTGATGCGGTAGCCCATGTCAGCGGCCAGAGTAATATCATCAATCGAGATAGCACCGATCCCCTCAAGGGTGACGGCGTCAAATTGCACTTGGGTGCCAAAAGCAATCGCGGCCAACAGCGAAAGCTTATGCCCCGCATCAATACCACCCACGTCAAGCTGGGGGTCGGCCTCAAGATAGCCCAAGGCGCGGGCCTCTTCGAAGACTGTTTCATAGGGCAATTGCGCCGAGTGCATGCGGGTCAAAATATAGTTGCAGGTCCCATTCATCACTCCCATGACCCGGCCTATTTTATTGGCCGCGAGCCCTTCACTCAGAGTTTTGATAACAGGAATACCGCCTGCGACAGCGGCTTCAAACCGAATGGTGCGACCCACTTTTTCTGCCACAAGCGCCAGCTCATGCCCGTGCAGCGCCAACATGGCCTTGTTGGCGGTGACTATATCTTTGCCTTTTGATAGTGCCATACGGCTTGCGGCCAAAGCGGGCCCGCCAGAGCCGCCCATCACCTCGATAAAAACATCAATATCGTCGCGCGCGGCCAGAGCGACCGGATCAGTTTCCCAAGCATAAGGCGAAAGGTCAACGCCGCGATCTTGGCCCTGCGTGCGTGCGCTAACGGCGGTAATGACCACAGGGCGTCCCGCACGTGTCGCCAGCAGATCGGTATGATTTTGCACGATTTTTACGATGCCAACACCAACGGTGCCCAAACCGGCCAAACCCAAACGAAGCGGCGCACCCATGTCTTTCTCCTTCACATAAAGCTAGGTTCTGTTAGCGCTTTGTGAGTGATCTTGCAACGCAGCAATCAAAGGGTCGGACAGATTGCACGCGCTATTAGCCACTAATGGCACGGCCTTGTTCGTCAAGCTCGGCCGAGGTGTTGGCTTCGCGTGGCTGATCTATCTCTTTGGAAAGCGTATCCAAGGTAGCAAAAGACGGTGCTTTACCGCTGGCCGGGTTTAGGGCGCGCGCGGCGTCAAGGACTGGAAAACGCGCGCAGCCTGCCATCACAAGCACGAAAGAAAAAAGGCCAGTCGCCAAAACTGCTACCCTAAAATACCCGATCAATGTGCAGGCCTAATAAAGGTACCGTTGCGCAATTCTGCCATCGCCTGGCGCAATTCTGCTTGGGTATTCATGACAATGGGGCCGTGCCATGCGACTGGCTCTTGAATTGGGGCGCCTGAAATGAGCAAAAAGCGAATGCCGTTGGGACCCGATTGCAGCGTGACCTCATCGCCGGCACCAAATTGCACAAGGGTTCGGTCGCCGGAAAGGTCACGGATGTTCAGCTCTTGGCCCATGACTTCTTTTTCCAGCAAAACGCCCCTAGGGCCGCTAGCATCACGGAAGTTTCCTGCGCCTTCAAATACATAGGCAAAGGCGCGCCTATAGGTGTCAACCTTAAAGCTCTTGCGTTTGTTGGGCGGCACATAGATATCCAAATATTGTGGATCAGCGGCTATACCGTCAACAGGGCCCGTCTTGCCCCAAAAAGAGCCAACGATGACTTTAACAATAGTGCCATCATCATCCATAATTTCGGGGATGTCATTGCCCTTTACATCTTGATATCTGGGGGCAGTCATTTTCAGGTCGCTTGGCAAATTGGCCCAAAGCTGAAAGCCGTGCATCTGACCCTTGGCGTTTCCTTTGGGCATTTCTTGGTGCAAAATACCAGATCCCGCAGTCATCCACTGGACATCACCGCCGCGCAACGTACCCCTATTGCCCAAACTGTCGCCATGTTCGACAGCGCCTGCCAAGACATAGGTGATCGTCTCTATGCCACGGTGAGGATGCCAGGGAAAACCGCGCAGGTAATCCTGTGGGTTTTCATTGCGAAAATCATCAAACATCAAGAAAGGGTCCAGCTGTTCGGGATTAGTAAAGCCAAAGGCGCGGTGCAAATGCACGCCTGCCCCCTCCATAGTGGGTTGGGCGCTGGCCTCATAGGTGACAGGGCGAATGGACATGGGCTGCTCCTTTATTGATTTATTCATATCTAGGGCAGCCTCACGAAAAGGACAAGAACATGCGTTAGAGAGAGCCGATGCAAAAACAAACGAACCTGAAAATTCTGAGGACGACATGAAAAAATATCAATTAAACCGATATTTTAATTATTTTAAGAGACCTCAGCATAACCCCTACTTTAGTAAAAAGCTCAAAATTATACCATTGTTTTTGTTCGATAAAATCTAGTTAAACCCACCAAAACGGAGTTATGCTGAGGTCTCTTAAAATCATTAAATTTCTTCTAGCCCATACAATCCACATTTGACTATTTTTATTATATT
>ERZ889078.145-NODE-145-length-60634-cov-224.739662_pt1 | contig 60634 bp, 62 predicted proteins | sample MGYA00521266_ERZ889078 | MGnify/ENA primary metagenome ERZ889078 (study PRJEB32303, sample SAMEA104408618) | aquatic metagenome | biome: Brackish water; feature: Pelagic; material: water | place: Baltic Sea | collected 2014-06-16T06:34:00 | depth 76,534 m ... | reverse complement strand
TAACTGCTTCGCCTGTATTTAACACCAATGTATTCCCTTTTATCTTAAGAGGTGTTAGATTGATTGGAATTGAATCAGTTGCAGCCTCATTAGCTAAAAAAACACAGGCTTGGGAGAAAATTGCCAGTGATTTTAAAATTAATACCTTAGAAAAATTAGTGAATGAAATATCCCTCAATGAAATTCAACAAGCTTATAAAGAAATATTAGCAGCAAAAGCAGTTGGAAGATATCTGGTTAAATTTTAACAAGACCAAGTGTTAACTAAAATTAGCGAACACAGAGAGTAGAGAGATTTTCTATCATCTCTACTTAATGGTTTAAAAGATGGTAGTCACGGTCAGATTTGAACTGACGACTTCCAGCATGTCATGCTGGCACTCTAACCAACTGAGTTACGCGACTTTAAAGATTGCTATCAACAGGTGTCGATAACGAATTGGAAATTATACCCCCTTAAAAAGGAGAAAACACCTCACAAAGAGGTATTCAAATCACTAAAAACAGGTTTTAATCGTTTCCTGAATATTGCTAGCAGCCTCATATGGGTTATCAGCATTTTTAATAGGACGACCTACAACAATATAATCAGAGCCTGATTTGAAAGCTGTAGCCACATCAACCACACGTTTTTGATCGTCATCGTTGTCAACTGGACGAATACCTGGCGTAACAGCAATTAGCTTGTTGTCAACATATTGTCTTAAAAATGGCACTTCAAGACCGGAAGAAACTACACCGTCACAGCCTGCTTCAAAAGCGCGCTTGGCACGAGAAATAACCAAATCTTTCACATCACATTTAAAGCCTAAATCGTCAAGATCACCACGGTCTAAACTTGTTAGCGCTGTTACTGCCAAAATTTTAAGGTCACCTTTATTTTCAGCTGCTTTCTCCATCAACCCTTGGTTACCATGAATAGTGGCAAAAGTAGCACCCGTTTGACTAAGGCGAGCAATCGTTCTGCCCACTGTTTCCGGTACATCAAAAAACTTAAGATCAACAAAGACTTTCTTATCTTTTGCGATCAACCAATCCATTAATTGAAAATATTGGCCTGTCATTAGCATTTCCATGCCAATTTTATAAAAATTAACACTGTCATCAAGTTGATTAACCAAATCTTTAGCCTGATTAACTTCTGGCACATCTAATGCAAAGATAAGTCTATCTTCAAGTTTAATATCTTTCATGGTGGTTCCTATTTAAAAAATGCTGCCACCAGAATAGCCATTTTCATTGGCTTTTCTAATCCAGAGTTTTGATTGTTCAATATCCTTATCGACCGACTTCGCTAAGGCATAAAAAATGCCCAAATTATACTGTGCTTTTGCATATTCCTGGTTGGCCGATTTTTGGTACCACTCAAATGCCTTAGATAAATCCTTATCAACACCCAAGCCTAAATCATAGGCCAGTGCTAATTCATATTGAGACTGTGCATCACCCTGTTCGGCAAGTTGCTTAGCCTGCTCAAAGGTTTTTCCTACTGCCATTTAATCATCGTGGAGAAATATCAATATTTACTTTAACCGTGTCACCATATGGTTTATTTTTAGTCGTGTAAGTAAATGTACGATTATCGTAATCATATTCAACACGATAATGGCTTAAACGCTTAACTGATTCACTGCGATACTTTGTTTCACAAACCTCTTTACTAACCACTCTACCGGTCTTTGATTTGGCCAATTCATCATCATGTGCTAGCGAAGCACCAAGTAATGCACCTGCAGCTGTCATCGCATCTTTGCCACTTCCACCGCCAAATTGATTGCCAAGCAGTCCACCAAATAATCCACCTACAATTTCGTTCGTTGCAGAGCCATCGTCGTCTCCTTGATAAAACTCCTTAATATAGCAGTCTTGATATGGCTCTCGAATCGTGTGTGTTTTGTATATTTTATCCACAGAGGTAATTTTTGCCACATCTGAATAATTACCTGCATTTACCGCTTGCACAGCAACCAATAAAGGAATTAACATTATTGTATTTATCTTCATCTAACAACTCCATTTAGTAGTTTTATAGTAATATATATTCTACGCTTTTTGATGATATTTATCTATGAATTCTCAGACATTATATTACGTATATGATCCAATGTGTTCTTGGTGTTGGGGTTTTGAAAAAACCTGGCTTCAGGTTAAAAAATCACTGCCGAAATCTATAACTATTAAATATATATTAGGTGGTTTGGCACCTGATAGTAAAGAAATTATGTCTGATGAAATGCGTCAATATATTCAAGAAAATTGGCTAAAAATTCAACAAACCATCCCAGGTACGCAATTTAATTTTGATTTTTGGAAACATTGCTCGCCTATGAGATCAACCTACCCTGCTTGCAGAGCAGTTATAGCTGCAAAGAATCAAGGCTTAGAATATGAACTCAGCATGCTTAATGCCATTCAGAATGCTTACTACTTACAAGCAAAAAACCCATCTAAAGATTTGACACTCATTGAGCTTGCACACTCTTTAAATTTAAATATTGAGCAATTTACCCAAGATTTAAATTCGACAGTAACACACCAACAGTTATTAGATGACATCACACTTGCAAAATCTCTAAGGATAACCAGCTTTCCATCGCTATTACTCAGTAGCAATCAGGGAGATAAGCCAATTACTATTGATTACAATAATGCCAAACTAATTATTAACCAAATCTTAGCTTGAATAATTAGCCCACAACGTTGATAATAGCAAACTTGCCTTCGTAGCTCAGCTGGATAGAGCAGCCGCCTCCTAAGTGGCAGGTCAGTGGTTCGAATCCACTCGAGGGCACCATAAATTGATAAAAAAATTCGCAAATAATGCGAATGAGTAAAAATCAGCAAAAATAACTTAAAAAACAACAAAAAATCAAGCTTTAGAGTGGAAAACAAGACCTTTTCACCTTGAAAAATCTCCAAAAACAACCTTTTTATCCAAATAACACCTTAAAACAAAAATAATCCAAACGGATAATTAAAAATTTGGCAAATTTTAACAATGAGTGTTTTTTTAAGGTTTTATCAATAAAAAAGTGAATTTACACTGAGTTTTTATTGCTTTACTAAGGTGCACCCCAAGAGTACTTCCTCGCTTCGTTCAGGGCGCGGGATTAAAAAACTTTAAATGAACGGCTTCAATGGCTTGCTCAATCTCTTCACTCCATTCAAAATTGACGGCGTTAATGTTTTCTTTAAGCTGATCCATATTGGTAGCGCCAATAATAGTGCTGGCGCAAAACCAACGTGAATAAGTAAATGCCAGTGCCAATGTGGCTGGCGTAGTGCTTAGTTCTTCAGCTAAATCAGAATAAGCTTTAATAGCTGGCCCGACACTTGGCTTTTCATAGCGCTGGGCAAAACCATCAAAGATATTAACTCGTCCTTGAGCTTTTGGATCGTTAATGTATTTGGCACTGAGATGGCCAAATGCCATAGGAGAGTATGCCAATAAAGGAACGTTTTCACGATAGCCCATTTCACGCAATGAGAAATCATAAGTACGGTTGATAAGGTTGTAAGCATTTTGCATACTAACCACGCGTGGTAAGCCTTCTCGTTCAGAGGCGTTTAAAAACTGCATTAAACCCCAAGGCCATTCATTAGACAAGCCAATATGTCGGATCTTACCCTCTTTGACTAGTTCAGATAATGCTTCTAGCGTCTCAACAAAAGCTGTAAATTCTCGCTCATGCGTTGGATCAAATAAATATTGACCAAACATAGGTGTGTTACGCTCTGGCCAATGCAGCTGATACAGATCAATATAATCAGTCTGTAAGCGTTTTAAAGATCCTTCCACGGCATTGTTTAAGTTTGAGCGATTAAAGGCATGTTCACCATCACGAACCCAAGGCATTCCTCGCGAACTTCCAGCAGCTTTAGTGGCTAAAATAATTTTATCACGAGGCTTACTTTTTACCCAATTACCAACAATGGTTTCAGTGGAATAAGCGGTATCAGCTCGCGGGGGAACTGGGTACATTTCAGCGGTATCAATAAAGTTTATCCCTTGGCCCATTGCATAGTCAAGCTGTTGATGTGCTTCTTGTTGTGAGTTTTGCTCACCGAAAGTCATGGTGCCCATGCAAATATTAGACACCATTAAATCACTACTTCCAAGCTGGGTATATTTGATCATTATTTGAATAAGTTTATAAAGTGCAATATATTAACATGATAAGCGAGATTCGAACTGCACGGTTGAATGTATACTGACATTTGAATTTAATTAGTCAAAGACTCTGTGAACAACATCAATTTACTTGATAAAAATAACAACTTCAATATCTTGTTAGCAGGCATTATAGGTCTGTTTATTGGTGTAGGTGTAGCCAGATTTGCCTACACTTCTCTACTCCCTTCTATGCTGGATGACAAAACTCTGTCACTTACTTTTTCTGGTGTTTTGGCTTCCACTAATTACGTTGGTTATTTACTGGGTGCCCTGTTTGCGGTTTTTATCAAAGACATCGATACGAAGGTTAAATACTTTAGGTTAGGACTGGTCTTATGTGTTGTTTCCACCGCCATGATGGGTGTTGCTACTCAAGATATGTGGCTAATAGTTAGTAGAATTATTGCAGGCTTTGGTGGCGCTATGGCCTTGGTAGTTGGTGCAGCGATTGTTATGGTGAAGCTTAACTTTGAAGATAAAACTAAAGCGATGGGGATTTATTTTTCTGGCATTGCTATTGCGTTAGCGGTGTCAGATATTATTGCCAGATTAGTTTTAACCATTGATACTTGGCAAGTTTCTTGGCTGGCTTTGGCTCTTAGTGCTGCATTGGTTGCACCCTATTCTTGGTATATTTTATCGACTGATCAAAAAATACAAGCCAATAACACTAGCCACTCTCTAGACAAAAATTTATTCTCTCGTTTTGTAATCATTCTGATTGTGGCTTATTTTACTGCAGGCGTTGGTATGGTTGTCCAAGGTACCTTCCTGCCTACTATTATTCAGTCCTTACCAGGATTGGAATCTTTTGCTGGGTTTACTTGGTTATTAGTGGGTTTGGCTGGCATACCCTCTTCGATAATCTGGATGCGTTTGGCGCACAAATATGGCAATGTAAATATTATTATTATTGCCATGATTATTCAAATTATTGGGATTTTGATTCCTACCCTCAGTAGCAACCTTTATCTTAATTTATTATCGGGCATTTTATACGGTGGAACATTTGTAGGATTGGTGGCATTATTTATGCATTTAGGTGGCAAACTTGCTGGCAAAAATCCAGTCATGCTAATGGGTGCACTTACTACTGCTTATGGCATAGGACAAGTTAGTGCGCCTTTATATGCTGTAACCTTAACAGACCAATCAGGTGATTATAATCAAGCACTGTACGTTACCGCTATCATTGTATTTAGCGGAGTGATTATGCTACTGGCAACTAAAATATTCAACATTAAACACCTTCACCCTTAGCTTTAGTCGTATAATAAAAAATTAACAACTCAAAAAGGGTTAATCAATGGATTCTAAACTTAACGAAAAAGCTCTGGCGATCTCTTTAGGGGTTTTATGGTCATTAGCAATTTTATCTTTATCAATTATTGCCATGATGTCTGAGAATTATCTACATAATGTTGTTGGATTCTTTTCAAGTATTTATCTTGGCTATTCATTAAGTTTTACTGGCATTTTAATAGGCATGGTATGGGCATTTATTGATGCTGCGATTGGCGGCTGGTTCTTGGCATGGCTATATAACAAACTGGCGAAATAAAGCTCTAGATGAGTACTTCCTAAAACCTTAAAATCTTGACCATAGGTGTATTTTATTTTTTTGAGTTAATCAACACTTGAACGAAAAAAGCTTCACCAAAAAGTAAAGCTTTCATTAAAACATTCTGATTATATTAAGCAAAATCTATATTCATGTCTGCGCCTAGCTCCTTTGCTGAAATAGTTCTATCAACTTCCTGCTCAAGATCTGTAATACGCTTTTCCAATACAGAAACAATATGCTCACGAGTATGCTGATGTTCAATATTAGTATTTGTCATATCAAGACAATGTTTAATTGACTGCAACTCTTCAAGTAGATTCTCTTTACCTATTTCCATAAAATTTCTCCTTTTTATAAAACTTCACATTGATTATATAACAAATTTATTGTACAAAAAATAATTTATTGTACAACAGATATAAGAATTTACAAAAATAGCGTATTATTTAAATATATATTCTTTATAAGAAAAATATGAAAAATAAAATTATTACTTTATTGTTGTTTATATTAAGCTCTACAAGCTCTGCATTATCAATTGGAGACTACGCTCCAAATTTTTCACTTCCAGATCAAAATGGTGAATTTAAATCACTTAAACAGCATCGCAATAACTGGGTTATTATTTATTTTTATCCAATGGATGATACGCCTGGGTGCACAACAGAAGCTTGCAGCTTTAGAGATGCAACTGATCATATTATTGCTAAGAACGCAGTAATATATGGTGTTAGTATCGATAGCGTAGAGTCACATAAAAAGTTTTCTAAAAAATATACTTTGCCTTTCTCATTATTATCAGATATTAATGGAGAGGTATCTAAAAATTACGACTCTTTAGGAAGTTTTTTAACTTGGAAAGTTGCCATTAGAAATACTTTTATTATTAATCCAGCTGGCATAATTGTTAAAAAATATACTGATGTTAACCCTAAAAAACATGCACAAGAAGTTCTAAAAGATTTAATGACCCTTCAATCAAACAATTAAAGAAAGGTATTAACTTATCACACTCAATTCTAGCTTCGTCTAAACATCTTATAGATATTTACACATTAAGATTTATAAAATTTTACTAACATAGTTGTATAACAAACCAATGAAATAAGCCTCTAGCTAGGTATAATCAAATTTATATTAAAAACTTAGGTTATCTACATGTCGGGCAACTCTTTTGGAAAATTATTTACAATAACCACTGCGGGCGAATCTCATGGTGAGGCATTGGTGGGCATTGTTGATGGTTGCCCGCCTGGCATGGACTTATGTGAAGCCGATCTTCAAGGGGATCTTGATTTAAGAAAACCTGGTACGTCTCGCCACACTACGCAGCGCCGAGAAGAAGACTTAGTCAAAATATTATCAGGTACTTTCGAAGGTAAAACTACGGGCATGCCGATCGCACTAATTATTCAAAATACCGATCAACGCTCGAAAGATTATGGCAATATTGCCAATACCTTTCGTCCAGGTCATGCTGATTACACTTATGATCAAAAATATGGTTTTAGAGATTATCGTGGTGGCGGGCGCTCGTCTGCTCGAGAAACTGCCATGCGAGTTGCCTGTGGCGGTATCGCTAAAAAATATCTAAAAGAAACACAGGGTATTGAAATTAAAGGCTACTTAAAGCAACTTGGCCCTATTGAAGCTGAAACTCTTGATTGGTCTGAAGTACATAACAATCCATTCTTTTGTCCTGATGCTAGCAAAATTACAGAGCTAGAAAATTACATGGATGCACTAAGAAAATCTGGTGACTCTATTGGTGCTCGCATCAACATAGTAGCTACAAATATGCCAGTCGGACTAGGTGAGCCTATCTTTGATCGATTAGAAGCAGATGTTGCCCATGGGATGATGAGTATTAACGCAGTTAAAGCTGTTGAAATTGGTGCAGGGTTTGAATCAGTTACTCAAAAAGGTACTGAGCATCGTGATGCTATTAGTATTGATGGTTTTAAATCTAACCATGCAGGTGGTACGCTTGGTGGCATTAGTTCGGGACAAGACTTACTGGTATCTATCGCACTTAAGCCAACTTCAAGCTTACGCTTACCTATTGAAAGTATCGACAAAGAAGGCAACCCGATTGAAGTTATCACCAAAGGTCGCCATGATCCTTGTGTTGGTATTCGCGCCACCCCTATTGCTGAAGCTATGCTTGCAATAACAGTGATGGATCATGTGATGCGTCATCGTGCACAAAATGCTGATGTTAAATCTGCAACACCCGTTGTACCTGGCTCTATCTTATAGCCACTACTTACTTTAAATTTACTTACAAGGAAAAAATGTTGTTTTCATTGATTAACAAATACGCCCCTATTAACGCTAAGAATGATTTTTTATCAGGCTTAACAGTTGCCCTGGCACTTGTACCTGAAGCGGTCGCTTTTGCATTATTAGCAGGTGTCGATCCATTAGTTGGCTTATATGCTGCCTTTACTATTGGCCTAGTTACCTCAATTATTGGTGGACGACCTGGCATGATTTCTGGTGCAACTGGTGCAATCGCTGTTGTTATTGGAACACTCGTTGCCCAGCATGGCGTTGAGTATTTATTCGCAGCAGTTATCATGACTGGCTTAATTCAAATCGCGTTTGGCGTCTTGAAAATGGGTAAATTTATTCGCCTTGTTCCTCATCCGGTTTTCCTAGGCTTTGTTAATGGCTTAGCTATGGTTATTTTTATTGCACAAATCAAGCAATTCAAAATTGGAGACGACTGGATTACCGGCACACCACTCGTTATTATGCTTGTCATTATTGCTGGCACCATGGCCATCATTCATTTCTTACCTAGATTCACCAAAATCGTGCCTTCTACATTAGCAGCCATTATTATTGGAAGTGTTGCAGCTATTTGGATGGGCTTAGATACAAGAACAGTTGGTGACATTGCTTCAATTAAAGGCGGCCTACCTATTTTCCATATTCCGGATGTTGGTGGTCTAAGTTGGGAGATGATTGAAATTGTCTTTCCATATGCGATAGTCATGGCACTTGTTGGCTTGATTGAAAGTCTACTAACACTAAACCTAATTGACGATTTAACTGGAACAGTCGGCCAGCCCAATAAAGAATCTATCGCTCAAGGTGTTGCTAACTCTGTAACTGGCTTGTTTGGTGGTATGGGTGGTTGTGCCATGGTTGGACAAAGTTTAATCAATATTAAATCTGGTGGACGTGGCCGACTTTCAGGCGTTGTTGCTGCTCTTGTACTGCTTATGTTTATTCTATTTTTATCTGAATATATTGAGATGATTCCAATTGCAGTCCTAATTGGCGTGATGTTCATGGTGGTGATCGGTACTTTTGAATGGTGTACTTTCCATCTATTCGGAAAAGTACCAATGCCGGATGTTATTACCGGCATGTCAGTTGCTATTATTACTGTACTTACTGATAACTTAGCATTGGCTGTTATTGTGGGTGTTATTATGTCAGCACTGACTTTCGCTTGGGAATCTTCAAGCAAGATTCATGCTGATAAATCAACCAATGAAGATGGTGCTACAAGTTATAAGCTTAACGGCTCTTTATTTTTTGGCTCTATAGATAGCTTTCAAGCACTGTTTACACCGGCTGAAGATGCAAATGATGTTTATATAGATTTTAACAACTCAAAAGTGATGGATCATTCAGCCATTCAAGCAATTGATAAGCTTGCAGTTCGTTATAAAAAAATCGGAAAAACGCTTCATCTTCAACATCTGAGTGCTGAATGTCGATTACTATTAAAAACGGCCAGAAACTTGGTTGAAGTTAATATCTTAGAAGATCCAAAATATCATGTGGCTGACGACAAACTAGCTTAATCAAACTATTGACTAATGCCTTTTTTTGATTTATATTAATCTTCTATGAATTTATTTATTATTTAAGGAAATATAGATATGAAAAAAACTCTACTAATAGCGATGCTTATATCAAGCAGTGTCATGGCTCATCAGTCATTTCATAATTATTCGCCTAGTCATGGCCTTAATGACAATTTTTGGTCAAATTTCAATAGACAGTTTCAGCAATTTGACAACGGAATACGTACTGTTCAAAATCAAAATGCGATTACTACGCAAACTAAGCGATATTTTGATGATCAATCTAATCACTACATGATTGAAATAAAAGTGAAAGGATTGGCTAAAGAAAATTTAGATATCACCACTAGAAATAACATGATTTATATCAGTGGACGTGTGCAAATATCTGAGAAAACAGCTAACAGTTCTCGCACTTCATCGAGTAAATTCTCGCAATCTTATTCATTACCAAATGATGCGGATACAGATAATATTAACGCTGAATTTAAAAGTGGACTCTTAACTGTCTCTATTCCAAAACTAGAAAAAGCTAAACCCTTGGTAAACAAAATTACTATTCAGTAGATCGTTTATTTACCTTTTTCGTCACCCCAAAGCAACTTATGCATTTGTACTTGCATACGCACATTAAGCTGAGCTTCAAGAATCCAATCGGCTAATTGAGTTGGTGTTATTTGATCAAACACAGGGGAGAATAAAACACCAGCTTGAGTTGGGTATTGATTTAGAATGTCAACACTCCAATCAAAATCATGGCGCGATCCAATGACAAATTTAAGCTGATCTTTTGCTTGAAGTTTTGCAACATTGCTGTATAAGTTTTTATCCACTTCATTTGAACAAGGTGTCTTAATATCCATCACAATAGAAACGCCTGGATTAATCTGTTCAATATCAATACTGCCACTAGTTTCTAACGAGACTTTATAGTTATTTTTAATCAAAGTGTCTAATAAAACATAACAATTAATTTGCGCCAACGGCTCTCCGCCTGTCACACAGACATATTGAGTGTTGTATTGGCCAACTTCAGCCATAATTGTATCGATACTAATTAGGTTGTTGCCTTTAAAGGCATACTCAGTATCGCAATAAGTACAGCGCAGTGGGCAACCTGTTAGGCGAATAAAGATACTAGGCAAGCCCACTTCTCTAGCCTCACCTTGTAGTGAATAGAAAATTTCAGTAATGTTTAAATCGGTATTCATAAGGCTGTTTTAAATTGAGAGTCTTTTAAGTTTTTTATTTGATTACGGACATCTGCAGCGCGTTCAAATTCTAAGTCACTTGCCAGTTTATACATCTGCTTTTCTAATGATTTTATTTCTTTAGCAAGTTGTACGGGAGACAATTGAACCAATATCTGTTCACCTGTATCCTCATCCATTTCTACGCTGGTTAGGTCGGTTTCTAAGATGTTAATAATCGGCTTTATAATGCCTCTAGGAGTAATGTTATTCTCCTCGTTATGTTTCTGCTGTTTTTCACGCCTTCTATTTGTCTCATCCATGGCTTTTTTCATCGACTTGGTGATTCGATCAGCATATAAAATTGCCTTACCATTAACATTTCTAGCCGCTCTACCCATGGTTTGAATCAGCGATCTTTCAGAGCGCAAAAACCCTTCTTTGTCTGCATCCAATATCGCCACTAAAGACACCTCAGGTATATCTAATCCCTCTCTGAGTAAGTTAATACCCACTAAGACATCAAATACACCAAGACGTAAATCACGAATAATTTCTACACGTTCAACTGTATCAATATCAGAGTGTAAGTATCGAACTTTAACCCCATGCTCATTTAGATATTCACTAAGTTGTTCAGACATCTTTTTGGTCAATGTAGTCACTAAAACTCGATCGCCCACTTTAACACGCTTGTTAATTTGGCTAAGTAGATCATCCACTTGAGTGCCAACTGGCCTCACCTCAATTTCAGGATCTAATAGTCCAGTTGGGCGAACCAGCTGCTCTGCAATCGTAGTAGAAACATCAAGCTCATATTGTGCAGGGGTCGCCGATACTAAAATACACTGATGAATACGCTCTTCAAATTCGTTGTACTTTAATGGGCGATTATCCAGCGCAGAAGGCAGGCGAAATCCAAATTCTACTAAGGTTGTTTTACGCGCCCTATCGCCTTTATACATGCCACCAATTTGGCTAACTGTAACGTGTGACTCATCCAAAATAACTAAGGAATTTTCAGGCAAATAATCTAGCAAAGTAGGTGGTGGATCGCTCGGCTTACGCGAAGACAAATAACGTGAGTAGTTTTCAATACCGTTACAATATCCCAGCTCGCGCATCATTTCAATATCCATATGTACGCGCTGAGTAAGGCGCTGCTCTTCCACAAGTTTATTTAAAGATAGCAATTCCTCACGACGATCTTTAAGCTCAGCCTTAATATCATCTAGCATATTTAAGATCTTAGATTTTGGCGTCACATAATGCGTTTGAGGATAAACAGTAATACGTTGTAATGACTTGAGTCTTTCACCTGTTAAAGGGTCAAACCAATACAATCTTTCAATTTCTTCATCAAACATTTCAACACGCAACGCTCGCTCTTCAGAGTCTGCTGGAAAAATATCAATCACTTCACCTTTAACTCTAAAACTTCCTCTAAGCAAGGTCACATCATTACGCGTGTATTGCATTTGCGTAAGTCGAGATAATATTTCTCTTTGATTAGAAACCTCTCCCACACTTAAATGTAGCAACATCGACATGTAGCTTTCAGGGTCACCTAAACCGTAAATAGCTGAAACACTAGCAATAATGATTACATCATCGCGCTCTAAAAGTGATTTGGTAGCAGATAGACGCATCTGCTCAATTTGCTCATTAATTGATGAGTCTTTTTCAATAAATGTATCAGAGGCAGGTACATATGCCTCGGGCTGATAATAATCATAATATGAAACAAAATATTCCACCGCATTATTCGGGAAAAATTCTTTCATTTCTGCGTATAGCTGGGCGGCCAAAGTCTTGTTTGGCGCCATAATAAGGCTGGGACGCTGGGTTTGTTGGATCACATTTGCCAAGGTAAAAGTCTTACCTGAGCCCGTAACACCTAGCAAGGTCTGAAATTTCTCACCCGCATTTACACCATCAACCAGTGCCTTGATAGCACCGGGCTGGTCTCCACTTGGAGAAAATTTAGATTCTAGTTGAAATTTCTTGCCCACTACTTGTATTTTTTCATTAACATAAACCCTCAATTTTAATCTATTTTTTATAAAAAACCATGCCAGAGTTCCTTTCTAAAAGAGTTCAAAAAGTTAAGCCTTCAGCCACTCTTGCAGTCACTGCAAAAGCCAATGAATTAAAGTCTCAGGGTATTCAAATTGTATCAATGGGATCGGGTGAACCAGATTTCGATACGCCGATTAATATCCAGAAAGCCGCCATTGAAGCTATCCACAATGGTCAAACTCGATACACTGCAGTTGATGGTACGCCCGCTTTAAAACAAGCTATTATTGATAAATTTAAACGTCAGAATAATCTGGACTATACAGATACGCAGGTGATGGCATCTTCAGGTGGTAAGCAGGTTTTTTATAATTTGTGTCAAGCTGTACTTGATAATGGCGATGAAGTTATTATTCCTTCCCCTTATTGGGTGAGCTACCCTGATATGGTGCTTTTGGCTGATGCTACACCAATCGTGGTGGAAACTGGCTTAGAGCAAGATTTTAAAATTACCCCTAAGCAGTTAGAGCAAAGCATTACTGATAAAACCAAACTTTTTATTATTAACAGCCCTTCCAATCCTACCGGTGCAGTTTATTCAAAAGACGAACTACAAGCCTTGGCAGATGTACTGATTAACTATCCCAAAGTACTTATTATTACCGATGACATCTATGAGCATATTCGCTGGGGAAATGACGACTTTATTAATATTGTCATGGCAGAGCCTAAATTAAAAGATCGAACTATTATTCTTAACGGTGTTTCTAAAGGTTACGCCATGACAGGCTGGCGTATTGGTTATGGTGCAGGCCCAGAAGCTATCATTAAGGCCATGAAAAAGATTCAAGGTCAATCAACCTCTAATCCTTGTTCTATTGCACAAGCAGCAGCCTTAGAGGCACTAAATGGCGATCAAAGTATCATTGATACAATGGTTAGTGCATTTGAAGAGCGTCATGAATACATTGTGAATGCATTAAATGCTATTGATGGTGTTGAATGTCCAAGATCCCAAGGTGCTTTTTATTCTTTTCCAAGAGTTGAAGGCTTGATCAAACGCCTAGGCCTTAAGGATGATATAGAATTTTCTACCTATTGCCTAGAAAAGCTTAATATTGCACTTGTGCCTGGCTCTGCCTTTGGCGCATCAGGCTACGTGAGATTATCATTTGCCACTAGCATGGATAACATTAAACAAGCAGTAGAAAAGTTAGCTAGCATTTAATTCATTAGTAAGCAAAAAAAAACTTCCATAGATGAATATCTATGGAGGTTTTTTTATAAAGGCTCTTTTAGTTATTTATCATTAAAAGATGGTGCCAATTATTTAATGATCTTATTTTAAAGCTTCTTTTATGTCTCTTCTATCTACATAAGCCGTGCTATTTTTCATTTCATTCACTAGATCTTTGTGTTGCGCTGGAACAATAAAAGAATCATCAGTAACCAAACAAGGAATCTCTTTCTTAGTAAGTTCCATAATCACTTCAAAAGCAACATCTGAACCCCAACAGCTAATAAAATCACCATAAGTGTTGCCTTTATTGAAGTGACTAATCACCAAAGAATGTTTATCTAAAATAGCTTGAGCTATATCTGTCGGCTTCGTATTTCTTTTAAATTCAATATACTCATCATATTTTTTAACGTCTTCTTCTTTAGGATTTTTAACTTCTAAAGCTTTTCTCTTATAAAAGTTTAAAACTGAATGGGCAGCACCTTTAGGTGTTTTGCTGCTTTGCATAAAAGTTGTAAAACTCTTGACTATATGCATAGGCACAACCACATCATCCACTGTTATAAGATATGGATCATCCTTATGAGGATAAGCTGCTCCAGTAATTACTTGGTACATGGCATTAAGGTTGGTCGCATCTATATCTATCTCAATAGTAGGCTCGCCATTAATAGTCACATTCTCTTTGAATTTTGATGAAAGATTCGTCCATGGCGCTGTTATCTTGCCACCAAAGGCAAATTCCATATTTTCATGAGTTGATTGTTGCTCAATAAATTCTCTTTGAACGGTGAACTTCTTAAAAACTTTGTTTTCACTACCGTCATCGTTCAATAATGCAATTCTACAACCATTTAAAAGTTGGTCATATTGCCTTACTCGTTCACCCAGCCATTTTGAATACTTGGTGTCTTTAAAGTCAACATAAACGGTGCGACCATTTTGTTTTCTAGCCTCTCTAAGTGATATGTAAGAACCGACCGTTTTATCAATTGAGTTATCCGACCAACCAGTATCCTTAAACCACTGAATAAGCTTATCAGTAGACTCCATGGTAGTCATTGTGCCTTCGCTAGGATTGCCTATCACTTGTACAATATATCCTGCAATCTTTAACTTATCCAAAGAGTTATTGATAGCGCCACACTCTATGTTCAATGGATTATATTTCACACCACCTAAAGACTGAATTCTACGAGAAACAACGACCTTATTTTTGCCATGCACATATAGGTTACATAAAAGCATTCTAAGGCCCTTCTTCTGGTGTCTATCTTGAAGGTCAATTTGTTTTCCCAGACTATGCGCAAGCTGCTCTAGATGAGGCGTAGTAACGTGTAAAAATAGATCTAGTTTTGGTATGTGGGGCATAATTTTTTTTAGTTAAAATTAAAGAGGATATATGATAGCTTATTTACTATCACTCACTTTTTTTTATTAGAAAGTTTGGCGTTAAAACCTTGGTTTTTATTTTTTACAGAAATACGATGATGAAAGTCATTGTTGTTTTTTCGTAAAGGTTTTGATCTTGGCGAATTTCCAGCTCTAGAATAAGGTACTAAATGCTCATCGCCATCACCTATTAAATCACTGCGTCCCATTTTCTTAAGAGCCTGTCGCAATACATCCCAATTTTCAGAATCATGGTAGCGTAAAAAAGCTTTGTGCAATTTTCGTTGTTGCCCGCTACGTGGGGTTTTGACTGATTCTGACCCTCGGGTAATTTTCTTAAGTGGGTTTAATTCAGTATGATACATAGCTGAAGCTATCGCCATAGGCGTAGGAATAAAGGCCTGCACTTGATCTGGCTTAAAATCATTACTCTTCAACCAAAGCGCTAGATTTAGCATATCTTCATCACTAGTTCCGGGGTGTGAAGAAATAAAATAAGGAATAAGGTATTGCTCTTTACCTGCTTGTTTGGAATAGCGATCAAACAGTTTCTTAAACTGATGATAAGAGCCAATACCAGGCTTCATCATTTTTGACAAAGTATTATCTTCAGTATGCTCAGGTGCAATTTTTAATCGGCCACCAACATGATGAGTAACCAACTCTTTGATGTACTCAGGATCACGAACAGCAAGATCATAGCGCAAGCCTGAGGCAATAAATACTCGCTTAATGCCTTTTAGCTTTCGTGCACGTCGATATAATTTTGTTAGTGGCTTATGGTCTGTTCCTAGATTTGGGCAAATGCCAGGATAGACACAAGAAAGACGGCGGCAAGCGGCTTCTATTTTTGTATCCTTACATTGAAGGCGATACATGTTTGCTGTCGGGCCACCAAGATCTGAAATATTACCTTTAAAATCATCAATATTATCACGAATTGCTTCGATTTCACGAATCACTGAATCCTCTGAACGACTTTGAATAATACGCCCTTCATGCTCAGTAATAGAGCAAAAAGTACAGCCACCAAAACAACCACGCATGATATTAATCGAAAAACGAATCATGTCATAAGCAGGAATCTTCAAATCACCGTAAAAAGGATGTGGCTTGCGCGTATAAGGCAATTCAAACACACTATCAAACTCTTCCATTGATAAAGGAATTGGTGGTGGGTTTAACCAAACATCCCGCTCACCATGGCGTTGTACCAAAGCACGCGCATTACCCGGATTAGTTTCTAAATGAAAAACACGTGACGTATGTGCATACAGATAACGATCTTTTGCTACTTGCTCAAAAGAAGGTAGACGAATAACAGTATCCTCCCTCTTTAGTCCTTTAGTGCGGTGATCAAAATCGATAACCTGCACCGCTCCTTGATTAGGGTCAATCTTAATAGGCATAGCCTGATTATTCTTATCGCCACAACCCTGTTTATCTTTGGCAGATGTGTCTATATAAGGATCTGTTTGTGGGTGAACTAGACTCTTGTCAGCATCAATTTCACTTGAATCTAGCACCGTCCAACCCTCAGGAATTCCTTGGCGCATAAAAGCTGTACCACGAATGTCCGTAATTTGTTTAATATCTTCACCTGCCGCAACTCGATGTGCAACCTCAACCACAGCGCGCTCAGCATTACCAAAAAGCAGTAAATCAGCTTTAGAATCAGGCAGGATAGAGCGACGAATGGTTTGTGACCAATGATCATATTGAGCAATACGCCTTAAACTGGCTTCAATACCACCAATGATGACAGGAATACCTTTGTAAGCTTCCTTGGCGCGCTGAGTGTAAACAGTGGTCGCACGATCAGGGCGTTTGCCTGCCATAGCACCTGCAGTGTAAGCATCATCTGAACGTGGCCTTTTCTCAGCAGTGTAATGATTCACCATAGAATCCATATTGCCCGATGCAACAGCGAAAAATAAATTAGGCTTTCCTAGCTGACGAAAAGCATCTGCAGAATGCCAATCAGGTTGAGAGATAATCCCTACTCGAAATCCCTGGGATTCTAGCAAACGACCAATAATCGCCATACCAAAACTAGGATGATCTACATATGCATCACCTGTAACGATAATAATATCGCAACAATCCCACTCCAAGCCATCCATCTCTTTTCGAGACATAGGAAGTAATGGCGCAGGAACAAGCCTTTTTTTATGGGGCCAGAATTTAGGGTAAGAATGTAGGTTTTTAGGTGGCAAAGACATGATGCTAAATTATACAGCAACAGGCACATGGTTTAATAATCGTAAAATTAAAACTGGGTGGCGCGTTCCAAGAGTTATTCCGTTCTAAAAATTAAACGAAAGCGCACCCATATCAAAGCATACCTTTTGAAATAATAAATTCTATTACTTCTTATTGCAGTCCCAATTTGTATCGCCATAGTCAATATATCTACAAGTATTATATTCAGAAAATTTCTCTTTCCATTTTCTACTAGGATCAAAATTTCTTTTGTCTTCGTAATACATTCCTATTGCTTGTACAGCATAACAAGGGTTCGACTGAATTAATAATTTAAGCTCTTCTTTTGTCATAATAAGAATCTCCTGTTTATTAACCCATTGTACTCTCAATTAAATTTCGAGATAAGCTTGCAAAGATAGAACTAGATACTGCCATCCAAATATTATTTAAACGCAGGAAATCTTAAAATGACTGAATCTTTTAGTAGACGAAAAAAAGGCTCACAATCGCTTGAAAGCCTTTAATAGTATGGTGGGGCGTGAGCGATTTGAACGCTCGACCAGCGGATTAAAAGTCCGATGCTCTACCAACTGAGCTAACGCCCCATATTAGTTTTTTCAACACTTGGTGCGAAAAGTGAAATTATACATTATCTCTATTTAAAAACAATCAAAAATCAGCCTTTATTTACTATTTCTTTCAAGAATTTCCCTGGCTTAAAAAAAGGTACGTATTTTTCTTCTACCTGTGTTCTTTCGCTGGTTTTTGGATTTATACCTTGGCGTGCTTTTCGATGTTTTTTTAAAAAACCACCAAATCCTCTAATCTCAACACCCTCGCCCGATACAATCGATTGGGTAATACTTGCTATGATTAAATCAACTGCTAATTTAACATCAGACTTAGGTAAGCTGGTATTTTCGGTTAAGTTTTGAACTAGATCGATTTTTTTCATAATTTCACCATAAAAAAAGGCCGCTTTGTATTCCTACTCAGCAGCCTTTTTAGTCATCAAGATTTACTTATCTTTTGCTTGTTTAAGTAAGTCACCTAGTGTTGAACCAGCTACTTCATCAGAAGACTGCTTATTGTAGTCTGCCATAGCTGCCTGCTCTTCAACTGAGTTCTTAGCTTTAACACTAACAGAAACGTTGCGAGATCTTCTATCAACATTCATAATAACAACTTCAATTTCTTGACCTGTTTTTAGGACTGTTGTTGCATCTTCAACACGCTCTTGTGAAATCTCACCCGCTTTTAAGTAACCAGTAATATCTTCAGCTAGGCTGATAACTGCACCACGTGGATCAACTTCCATGATAGTACCTTTAACAATAGTACCCTTCTTGTTAGCAGACGCGTATTGCATAAAGTCGTCTTCAGCTAATTGCTTAATACCTAATGAAATGCGTTCTTTCTCAGCATCGATATTTAGAATAACAACTTCTAATTCTTGGCCTTTAGAGTAGCTTGATACTAATTCTTCAGCAGATTGCTTATCCCAAGAGATATCAGCTAAGTGAATTAGACCATCAATACCACCTTGTAAACCAACAAATAAACCGAAGTCAGTGATTGACTTAACATTAACGATAATCTTGTCGCCTTTGTTTTGAGTTGCTTCAAAAGCTTCCCAAGGGTTTTCTAATGCTTGCTTCATTGATAATGAGATACGGTGCTTAGACTCTTGTACATCTAGGATAACTACGTCAACCTCTTGACCTAATTTAACAATCTTAGAAGGACGAGCGTTTGCGTTTGTCCAATCCATTTCTGAAACGTGAACCAAACCTTCAACACCGTCTTCAATGCGTACAAATGCTCCGTAGTCAGTAAGATTAGAAACAGTACCTGTAACTTTCTTACCAATTGGTAAGCGATCTGAAATACTATCCCAAGGACTAGCAGAAAGCTGCTTAAGGCCTAGTGATACACGCATCTTCTCTTTATCGTAGTTAAGAACTTTAACTTTGATCTTATCGCCAATTGTTAGCTTCTCAGATGGGTGGTTAACACGCGTCCAAGAGATATCTGTAATATGTAGTAAACCATCAACACCACCAAGATCAACAAATGCACCGTAGTCAGCCAAGTTTTTGACGATACCGTCGACTTCCTTACCTTCTTCAAGTGTTTCAAGTAATGCTTCACGATCTGCTGAGTTAGCTTCCTGCATAACAGCTTTTCTAGAGATAACAATGTTGTTTCTAACTTCGTCCATTTTGATAACGATTGCTTCAATTTCTTGACCTGTCAGGTAAGAGAAGTCTTTAACTGGGCGAACGTCAACTAATGAGCCCGGTAAGAATGCCTTAACAAGGCCAATATCAACAGTCAAACCACCTTTAACAGCGCCAGTTACAATACCAGTGACTGTCTCTTTAGAGTTCATTGCTGTTTCTAAAGACTTCCAAAGCTTAATACGTTTAGCATCAGCGTATGACAACAGTGTATTACCTAGGCCATCGTCGATTGATTTAAGGGCGACTTCTACAATATCGCCTTCTGCAACCTCTATTTCACCTTTTGGATTTTTAAATTCGTCTAGAGAGATAAATCCCTCTGATTTTAGTCCAACGTTTACAATCGCTTTTTCGCGATTAAGACTAATTACAGTACCCATTAATAAGGCACCTACTTTTACGTTTTGTTGTTCTACGCTGTTTTCAAACAGCTCAGCAAATGATTCTGACATATTTTCTTCTTTTGATATTGACCGGTAATTCTTTAGGCTATTTACGGTTTACGCCTAATGCATATCGGGTTAGTTTATTTATAAAGCTTAACCGCTTAAGCTTTAACCAGTTCGCTCACTTGAGCGATTACCTCATCTAATGATAACTCAGTGGTATCAATGATGAGGGCATCTTTCGCAGGTTTTAAAGGAGAATGCTTACGCGAACTATCTCGTGCATCTCGCGCTTCAACCTCTACTAAGATTTGCGACATTATACCCTTATGACCTTGTGCTTGCAATTGTTTTAGGCGCCTATTAGCACGCTCTTCACTGTTTGCAGTTAGGTAAACTTTAAATTCAGCCTCTTTAAAAACTACCGTGCCCATATCACGACCATCAGCCACCAAACCGGGTGGCGTGGCAAAGTCTTGTTGACGTTTTAATAAGGCACTGCGTACAACACCAATTGAGGCAATTTTTGAAGCCATCTCGCCAGTTGCCTCTAATCGCAACTCTTTAGAAACATCATGACCATCAAGATAAACACTCACTAATTCACTATCTGCTTGAGTTTTAAACGCTAAATCCAGATGGGTAGCTATTTTTACCAAGGCTAGTTCATCAGTAATATTAACCCCCCTACTCTCTACAGCTAAAGCAAAAGCGCGATAAATAGCACCTGAATCAAGTAGATTCCAACCTAATTTTTGAGCAATAACACGAGCAACCGTACCTTTGCCAACACCGCTTGGGCCATCAATGGTTAGAACAGGTGTACTCATTTAGTTTCAGGGCTCAGCCCAAGACTACTTCCTCGATAAAAATATATCATATTTTTACCTCAGGGCGCATATGCGGAAACAATAAAACATCTCGAATCGATGGTGAATCTGTAAATAGCATAACCAATCGATCAATGCCGATACCTTCGCCTGCTGTTGGCGGCATGCCATATTCTAGTGCACGAATATAGTCTGAATCATAGTGCATGGCTTCATCATCACCAGCATCTTTTTCAGCCACTTGGGCCTTAAAGCGCTCAGCTTGATCTTGTGCATCGTTAAGCTCAGAAAAACCATTAGCAATTTCACGACCGCCAATAAACAGCTCGAAACGATCAGTGATAAACGGATTGTCATCATTGCGTCTTGCAAGGGGTGAAACTTCAGTAGGATATTGGGTAATAAAAGTTGGCTGTATAAGTCTTTCTTCAACCGTTTTTTCAAATATTTCAATTTGAATTTTTCCCAAACCCCAGCCATTTTTAACTTGGATACCTAATTTTTCAGCAGTAGTTTTAGCATTATCTTCGTTTAAATCTTCAGGCTTAAAGGTTGGATTGTGTGCAAGAATTGAATCAAACACGCTAATACGATTAAATGACTTCGAGAAATCAAAATCATCACCTTGATAATGAATTGTGTCACTGCCACAAACATCCACAGCAATACCGCGAAAGAGTTTTTCAGTCAAATCCATAAGATCATGATAGGTGGCATAAGCTTGATAAAACTCAATCATGGTAAATTCTGGATTATGGCGTGTTGATAAGCCTTCATTTCTAAAATTACGATTAATTTCAAACACTCGATCCATGCCGCCAACTACCAAACGCTTTAAATAAAGCTCAGGTGCGATACGCAAAAACATCGGCATATCTAATGCATTGTGATGTGTTTCAAACGGCTTAGCAGTAGCGCCACCAGGGATAGTTTGCAACATAGGAGTTTCCACTTCCATGAAATCCGCTTCATTGAAGAAATTACGAATATAAGTCACAATCGCACTTCGGCGCTTAAAAGTATCTCTTGCTTGCTCATTGGTAATTAAATCTACATAACGCTGACGATATCTGGTTTCTTGATCAGATAAGCCGTGGAATTTTTCAGGCAATGGTCTTAATGATTTAGTCAGTAACTTAATACTATCAACACGAACTGAAAGCTCACCCACATTAGTTTTAAACAAGGTACCCGTTGCTGCCAAGATGTCACCAATATCCCATTTTTTAAATTGTTCGTTGTAAAAGCCTTCGGGCAATTCATCGCGGGTGGCAAATATTTGGATGCTCCCGCTAGAGTCTTGTATAGAGGCGAAACTTGCTTTACCCATGACACGCTTGAGCATCATGCGGCCTGCAATCGAAACTTTGATAGATTTCTCTTCTAGATCTTCTTTAGAAAATTGATTGTACTCATCAGCCAGATTTTGCGCCAAATGTTCAGGTTTAAAATCATTGACAAATGGATTGCCTGATTTTCTTAATAAATCTAGTTTTGATTTTCTTTCAGAAATTAACTTGTTATCGTCTTGATTGCTCATAAGGTTTATTGGGGTGTTTTTTGCTCTAATTCTTGTTGTGCAAGTGATTTGGCTTTGGTTAAATCTTGCTCTGCTTGGATCGTCTTGCCCATGCGCTTTAGTAAAGTGCCACGATTATAATAGGCTTGATAAAAATTTGCATCCAATTCAATGGCTTTATTTAAGTCGTGCAATGCTAAATCATCTTTAGCAGTTTTAATATAGGCATTTCCACGATTATAAATAGCTGCTATATAATCTGCATCTAAACTAATTGCCTGTGAATAAGCGTTAATGGCTTTATCACTTTGCTCTAGACGATCATAACAATTACCTAGATTATTAAATGCACCGCTGTCGGTTTTTTTAAGCGCAATGGCTTGTTCAAAATATTCAACTGCAGAGCTAAAATTTTCTTTTTCTTGCTCTAAATAGGCCAAGCAGAAATAAGCCTCGGCACTGTTTGGATTAGCTTTAATAGCATTTGACATGCTTTCAACTGCTAAATCATTATTACCCTGTAATTGATGAAGATTTCCCAAACTAAGGTGTGCGTTAGCTTTAAGGGCTTCATCTGCATCTACATGATTAACCAGTCCATTCCATGCTTGAATAGCCAATGAAAGATCACCATTTTTCTGATGTGTATAGGCACTAACCATTAAGTCGCTTAGTTGTGTTTCTGTATTCATATTAAGCTAATAATTAGTTTTCTAATGTTGCTTCCAGTACGATGCTCATACAAATACAAGCTTTGAAATTTGCCCAAGGCAAGTGATCCTTGAACAATAGGAATGGTTTTTTGCTCACCTGTAAATATAGAGCGAATATGGCCAGACATATCAAAATCGCCTTCATTACAATGGCGGTAATCTGGATTAGCATCAGGAATATATTGTTGAAAATAATCTTCAATATCTAGTAACAAATTAGCATCTTCATTGCCCGTGATCATTAACGATGCTGATGTATGGGCAACAAATACATGGCACAATTGAGCCTTAGTGTCATTAATTATCTCATTTATTTGAGTGGTAATATCAACAGCGCCACGACCATTGGTCGTCACAATTAACTCATGTTGGCTCACTTTAATAAATCCTTAGCTTTTTGCGTATCAACGACTTCAAGATCCTTAGAAGGTTTTTTACCCAGAGTCTTAATAAAGAAAAACATTCCAAGTATTAAAAACACAAATGGTGCATACCATAAAAGATACGTATTTTTATTCATCGGCGGTTTAAAAACCACAAAATCACCATAGCGATCTGTCATATATTTGCGAATATCGTCATCTGTTTGATTATCAACAATTAGTTCACGTACTTTTTCACGCAAGTCTTTGGCAAGGCCAGCATTTGAGCCACCAATACTTTGCCCTTGGCAAACTGGACAGCGGATCTCGTCAACTAAACTACTATACCTTTGTTGATGCTTCTCATTTGTAAGGCTATTTGCCTCAATACTTTCAGCATAAACTGGCTGAAATGCCAACAACATAATACATAGGCTAACTCTTTTAAATAGAGCTGTTGTTTGGGTAAAATTTCGCATACGCTATTCATGAACGATAAAACCTAGATTTTACACTTCCCAAGGAACATAAAAGAAGACCCATGCCATTAATTACACTTGACAATATTTCTTTAAGTTTTTCAGATAAACCTATTCTTAACGAGGTAAGTTCCACGATTCTTAAAGGTGACAAAATCGCTCTAATTGGTCGAAATGGTGAAGGGAAATCTACCTTTATGCGTATCTTGGCCAGTACTATTGAGCCAGATGATGGCAAGCTTAAAATTAAAAATGGCATAAAAATAAGCTATTTAGAGCAAACACCGCCTGAAGATAACGACAAAACTCTTTTCAATATTGTATCTGAAGGCTTGGGGGAAGTTGGCGATACGATTGCCAAATATCAACATTTAATTAATTTGGGTGAGTTGGATAAAGCAAGTGAATTTCAGGAAAAAATAGACCAGCTTGATGGCTGGCAGTATCTACACAAAATTGAAACCATTCTAAATCGATTCTCTTTAAATGCACAAACTTCATTGTCAACTTTATCAGGTGGTTGGAGGCGTCGAGTGATGTTGGCGCGCGCCTTGATTCAAGAGCCAGATGTGTTGTTATTAGATGAGCCAACCAACCATATGGACATTACTGCCATCTTGGATTTAGAGCGCATGCTTAAGGAATACCATGGAACGCTGGTAATTATTAGCCATGATCGTTCGTTTATTGCCGGCATTGTTAATAAAGTGTTTGATCTAGATCGTGGGTATTTAAGTGTCTTTGAGTGTGGCTATAGAGCTTATGTGAAGCGTAAAAATGAACAGCTTCATGCAGAGGAAATTGCGAATGCCCGTTTTGACAAAAAAATGGCTCAAGAAGAAGTTTGGATCAGACAAGGTATTAAAGCACGTCGTACCAGAAACGAAGGTCGAGTAAGGTCTTTAGAGTCTATGCGAAAATCTTTCACTGATCGTCGCGCCAAAAAAGGTAATGTCAAAATTCACGCTTTAGAAGATGAAAACAGAGCCTCTAAGGTTGTATTTGAGGTGAAAAAAATCTCATATGACATATCTGGGTTAGAGTTGATCAAAGACTTTTCAATGCTGGTTCTCAAAGGTGAAAAAATTGGCATTATTGGTGGTAATGGTAGTGGTAAATCAACATTTATCAAATTACTACTTGGTGAACTTCAGCCAACTAAAGGCTCAATACGCCGCTCTAAAACTATTCAACTCGCCTATTTTGATCAAATGCGCGATAACCTTGATCCAAATATGAAAGCCATGGACTTTGTCTCTGGTGGTCGTGAGCATATTGATGTTGGCGGAAAGAGTAAACATATTATTGGCTATTTACGTCAATTTTTGTTCACTGGAAAACAAGCGATGGCACCTATTAGAATGTTTTCTGGTGGTGAAAAAAATCGACTCATGCTTGCCAAAATTTTGTCTCAGCCCGCTAATCTACTAGTACTCGATGAGCCTACAAACGATTTGGATGTGGAAACTTTAGAGCTTTTAGAAGAGATGTTGGTTGATTACAACGGCACTTTAATTTTAATTTCTCATGATAGAACTTTTTTAAACAATGTAGTTGGCTCAACGGTTGTTCTAGATGGTGATGGCGTCATTAACCAATATGCAGGTGGCTATGATGATTATCTTAGTCAAAAACAAGATAAGGTAGAAGCTCAAAAAACAAAGTCCAGTCCTAAGTCAAAACCAACTTCTGAAAAAACAGTTGACACGAATGCCAAAAAACTTACTTATAAGCAACAGCAAGAGCTTAAAAAATTACCTGAAAAAATTGAAAAAGCTGAAATAGAAATTGGCGAGATCCAAATGCAGCTTTCAGATCCAGAATTTTTCCAAACAGATGAATCTCAAGATACACTGATTCGCCTAGCCAGATTAGAAGCTGATTTAGCCCGTTATTTTGAAAAATGGGGAGAGCTTGAATGAGTAAAGATATACCGCTTATTGTTGATTTAGATCACACGCTAATCAACACTGACTTACTTTTTGAATCCTCCAAAGGTGTTCTTAAACAGCAACCTTGGCTAATCTTACTGTATCCATTTTGGTTTTTTCAAGGTAAGGGTTATTTAAAAGACCAGCTGGTAAAGCGCTTTACAATAGACGTTTCTGTCTTGCCTTATATTCAAGACACGATTGATTATATTAATGAGCGCAAAAAACAAGGCTCGATCATCATTCTTGCAACCGCCTCTCACAAAGATTATGCATTTGCTGTTGCCAAATATATTGATTTATTTGACGACGTTATGGCAAGCAATGCTGATTTCAACCTATCTTCACACAATAAAGCAGACAAACTGGTAGAGAGATTTGGCCATAAAGGATTTGATTATATGGGCGATCATATGCGTGATATGCCTGTTTGGGAGGCGTCAAATTTGTCAATTTTAGTGAATGCTACTGATAAGATTATTAATCGTACTGCCCACCTAAATACGTTACTTATTTCCAAGAAAGAAACATGATACAAGCCTGAATATTTTTAATATTAGCCATCACCTTAGAGGTTGCCGGCACGACTGCTATGAAATTCTCAGATGGCTTTAGTAAGCTGCTACCCTCAGTGTTGATCTTTGTTTGCTACACTTTTTCTTTTGTCGCCCTAACTTTTGCCTTGAAAAATTTGAGATAGGGATTGCTTATGCAATTTGGGCGGGGCTTGGAACGGTACTAATTAGTGTTATTGGCTTGCACTTAAGTAGCAATAACCCTTAGTAACAACTAGCTTTCTAGTACGTAAGACAAGCTACCTAATAATAAATAAATCACAGTGGTCACCACAAGAGTTGCAGCGATCACACGCGCTATCTTTAGGTTTTTTCCCAAGACTTTATTGCTAACAAACCACACACAGTAACCAATAACAAAAGCAATAATTAAAAGACGAATTAGAAACATGAGATCTACCTAGATGAATTAAGTGTTTCAACTATTTTAGTCGCTAATGCTAAGTTAATTCCATTGACTTTCTGAATTTCATCAACCGAGGCTTGTTTTATTTCCTCAAGCCCGCCAAAATAATTAAGCAATGCAGAGCGTCTAAGCTTACCAACCCCTTTAATTGACTCTAGAGGGGAAGTGGTTCGATTTTTAGAGCGCTTAAGGCGATGATTTTTAATGGCAAAACGATGTGATTCATCTCGAATATGATTAACCAACATGAGAGCTGGATCTTGTGGTGCCAGGTTAATCTTATTAACCTGGCCATTATCAACTATGATTAGGGTTTCCAATCCTGCTTTACGATTTTCACCCTTGGCCACACCCACTAGTTGAATCTCGTCAATGCCGATAGAATCCATCACCATAATTGCTTGATTAAGCTGACCTAGGCCACCGTCAATAAACACCAAATCAGGTAAAGGCTGATTATCTTTTAACAATTTTGAATAACGCCTATAAACCACTTGATTCATTGCAGCGTAATCATCGCCTGGGGTAATATTTTTAATGTCAAATTGACGATATTTACTTACCTTTGGCACGCCCTTTTCAAACACGACACATGATGCTGTGGTTGCCTCGCCCATCATATGGCTAATATCAAAACACTCCATATATTCGGGTAATTTTTTTAAATTTAAAACACTTTGTAAATGAACCAAAGTTGATTTTTTTCTAAATCTGGCCAATAAGTTCTGATTAAGATTTTCTTTAACTGTCAAATTGGCAATTGATAAATAGTGCTTTTTATCTTTACTTGGTGTGTCAATAATATGTGTATTAAGTGCGGTTGAAATTATTCTCTTGTCTAATAATTTATGACTAACGAGTAATTGTTTCGGTGTGTCTTTACCCACATAATACAAAGGTAAAAAAGCACATAAAACCACTTCAACTGATTGATGATTTGAATTTTTAGGCAGAATAAACTCTTGTCCTACTTGCTTACCTGAACGAATAAATAGCACCTCAATAGCGTTGACGCCATCTTGCTGAAAAGCAGAAATTACATCCATATCAGCCGTAGAACTTGAAGAATGCTGCTCTTGAATTTTTCTTAAATCAATGAGTTGATCACGCAGGCGAGCGGCTAGCTCAAATTCTTGATTAACCGATGCCGTTTGCATTTTTTTTGAAATTTTTTCTAAGGTTTGCTTACCCTTCCCCCCTAGAAATAAAGACATCATCTTGACATCTTGCTGATAATCATCATCATTAATATGCCCGACACAAGGAGCACTGCACAAGCCAATTTGATACTCCAAGCAAGCTCTTGATCTAGATCGATAAGTGGCGTTAGTGCATTGTCTAACCTTGAATATTTTCTTTAATAGATTTAAAGAATCTCGCACCACATGAGCCGATGGATACGGTCCAAAATACTGGTGTTTTTCTTGTTTGGTGCCTCTAAAAAAACTTACTCTTGGATGTTTGTCGTTGCTAATGGTGATATAAGGATAGCTCTTTGAATCTTTTAGCAAGATGTTGTATCTTGGCATGTGCTGTTTAATAAGTTCTGCTTCGAGTAACAACGCCTGAGTTTCGGTTTGAGTTACTATTACCTCAAAAGTGTCAATATTAGCCACAAGAGCTCTCGTTTTACCACTTTCATGTTGCTTAACAAAATAGCTGGAAACCCGATTTTTAAGGTTTTTAGCCTTGCCGATATAGATCACCAGGCCTTGTTTATCTAGCATTTGATAAACACCAGAATTTTGCGTTAGATTGTCAAGTTTTTCTTTAATAGACATGAGTGAAAAAGGTAAAATGAAAACGAAATTTCTTCTCTTTAAAAATACAATGTTAAAAATAGCCCTTATTATATTATCTATCCTGCAAATGAACTTTGCTTTTGCACAATCAGAAACACCTTTAGTTCCAATTGACAAAAAGGATGTTATCGAAATGCTTGATCCTCCAGGAGTAGCAGCGCTTAACATTATGCTGAGCGCACTTTCTTCTTTTAAAGTATTAAGAAAATCTGAGCAGGCTTCAATGGCAAACACCACAAGCCTGGTTAAGATAAAGATTCTACCTTTTATTGCTTTAGAAGAAAGCACACAGATTGCTCTTGAAGATCACTGGGATCAATTAAACCCTTCGCAAAGACAACTGTTTGTTGACTATATCGAACACTCATTAATCAAAGACTATGTCGGTATGCTGTATTCTTATAAAGAGATAGATTATGTTGAAATTGCACTACAGAAAAAAGTATTAAGAAAAGACAATAAAGCTTTAGTAAAGCTAGAAATTAAGCCAAATTCAGGTGCTAAAACTTCTGTAATTACCTTAAAAATGATTCGAAATGATCGTTGGAAGATATATGATGTTGTATTTTCTGGTGTTAGTGTTGTGAAAAATTACAGTTCACAATTTAACTCACATATTAAGCGCAAAGGCTTGGATAGTTTGATTGAAAAAACTATTGAAAGACTGAATAAAAAATAATGTACAAACTGGTTATTAAAGGTGGCACAACTCTTAACGGTATCGTTAAGATTGCTGGTTCTAAAAATGCTGCTTTGCCAATCTTGTTTGCTTCAATTTTAGCAGATGCCCCAATAAATCTTAATAATACTCCGCACTTAAGCGACGTTTCAACCACGCTTAGATTGTTAATGGACATGGGTGCAGAGTTTATTCTCGAATCTGATAATTCTCTATCTATAGATTCTTCAAAACTGACCAAGCTTACTGGCGAATACGATCTAGTTAAAACTATGCGTGCATCGATCTTAGCACTTGGACCTATGCTGGCAAAATACAAAGAAGCTAAAATTTCTCTGCCAGGTGGTTGTGCTATCGGCACCCGACCGGTAAACCTCCATTTAAAAGCTCTAGAAGACCTAGGTGCTAAAATTCATGTCAAGAATGGTTATATCTATGCAACCACGGATCAGCTTATTGGCACTGATATACATTTTGAACAAGTCAGTGTCACTGCCACTGAAAACATTCTAATGGCGGCGACCTTGGCAAAAGGTTTAACCACTATTCATAACGCTGCTCAAGAGCCAGAAATTATTGACCTAGTCAATTGTTTAATTAAGATGGGTGCCAAAATTACTGGCGCAGGCACCTCTATTATTTCCGTTGAAGGCGTTTCTAGCTTATCTGGAGCTAGACATAGTGTTTGCCCTGATCGTATCGAAGCGGGAACATACCTTATTGCAGCCGCTATTACTGGTGGTAAAGTGACGCTCAAAAATGTTCGCTACCAATCCATGCAATCTGTACTTGATAAACTGAAAGAAACAGGTGCTGAAATTGATTATAACGACAACACAATTACCCTGGATATGAAGGGAAAACGCCCTAAAGCCGTTAACGTTAAAACCAGTGTTTATCCAAATTTCCCAACTGATATGCAGGCGCAGTTTTGTGCGCTTAATTGTATTGCAGACGGCCAGTCGGCTATCACTGAAACTATTTTTGAGAATCGCTTTATGCATATTCCAGAGCTATCTCGTATGGGTGCGGACCTCACTTTAGAAGGTAACACGGTTATTTGTAAAGGTGTAAAATCGCTCACGGGTGCAAATTTGATGGCAACCGACCTGCGAGCTTCAGCTTCTTTAGTACTCGCAGGATTGGCAGCAACAGGCACAACCACAATCGAACGTGTTTATCATCTAGATCGCGGGTATGAAACCATTGAAGAAAAATTAAAATTATTAGGCGCTCAAATTGAGCGCATACAAGATTAGAGAAAATACCATGCTAACCATTGCACTATCTAAAGGCAGAATTTTAGAACAAACCTTACCTTTATTAAAAAAAGCCGGATTAGAAATCGCTGCCGAAGAGTTAAACTCTCGTAAGCTAATTCTAGACACCAATCTTGATGATGTTAAAGTCGTTATTATCCGCGGCACCGATGTACCTGTATTTGTGCAACATGGTGCTGCTGATATGGGTATTACCGGCAAAGATGTTCTGCTTGAACATGGTGCTAATGGATTATTTGAAATGCTAGATTTAGGTATTGCTAAATGTAGACTTATGGTGGCTGCCAAATCTGAAAACTACCAACAAGGTAATATTTTAAAAGTAGCAACCAAGTATGTTAAATCTGCAAAAAAATATTTTGAACAAAAAGGTCAGCCTTGTGAAATCATCAAACTTTATGGTGCAATGGAATTAGCACCTGTGGTTGGTTTGTCACACTGTATTGTAGATATCGTCGATACAGGCAACACGCTTAAAGCTAATGGCCTTATTCCACTGGATCATATTGAAGATATCAGTTCACGACTGGTGATTAATAGCGCTTCGTTTAAAACTAAAAATGCAGCGATCAAATCTTGGGTTAATGCTATTGAGAAAAACCTATGATCACTAAGCTTTCATCAGCTCAATCAGATTTTCAAGACAACTTAAGCAAGCTTCTTTCTTGGGAAAGTGTATCTAACAATAACGTTGCCAAAACTGTGGATGACATTATTGCCAATATTCGCACTCATGGCGACAAAGCATTAGTTGACTATACCAATCAGTTTGACAGAATGAGTGCTAGAAACATGGGTGAGCTGACCATTAAAGTATCGACGTTAAAAGAGGCGTTTGACACACTTGATGACAAGCAAAAAACCGCACTAAAAACAGCTGCTGATCGCGTTAATAATTATCATCAAAAGCAAAAACAAGTCACTTGGACTTACACCGAAGATGACGGCACTATGTTGGGCCAAAAAATAACGCCACTTGATCGTGTTGGGCTTTATGTTCCTGGTGGAAAAGCTGCTTATCCATCTTCAGTACTTATGAATGCTATTCCTGCCAAAGTGGCGGGCGTTGAAGAACTTATTATGGTAGTTCCAACTCCAGATGGCATTGTTAACCAATTAGTACTCGCTGCTGCTTATATTTCAGGTGTGGATACTGTCTTTACCGTTGGCGGTGCACAAGCTGTTGCAGCCCTTGCTTATGGTACGCAAACTATTCCTAAAGTTGATAAGATTGTTGGTCCGGGCAATATCTATGTCGCCACCGCGAAGCGTGTGGTATTTGGCCAAGTTGGTATCGATATGATCGCTGGACCGAGTGAAATTTTGATTATTTGTGATGGAAAAACTAACCCTGATTGGATCGCCATGGATTTGTTTTCTCAAGCTGAGCATGATGAAGATGCACAATCTATCTTGTTATGTCCAGATGCAGATTTTATCGACCAAGTTCAAGCGAGTATCGCTAAACTATTACCAACTATGGCGCGTAAGGCTATTATTGCAACTGCCTTAAAAGACCGTGGCGCCCTTATTCTAACCAAAGACATGGATGAGGCAGTTGAAATATCTAATCAAATCGCTCCTGAGCATTTAGAGTTGTCGGTTGAAGATCCACAAGGCATGCTTGATGGTATTAAGCATGCAGGTGCGATATTCATGGGTCGCCATACGTGTGAATCCTTAGGTGACTATTGCGCTGGTCCAAACCATGTTTTACCCACATCTGGCACAGCGCGTTTTTCATCACCCCTAGGTGTTTATGATTTCCAAAAGAAATCAAGCTTAATCATGGTGTCTGATGAAGGTGCTAATGTTTTAGGTGAAATTGCTGCAACGCTCGCTGATGGTGAAGGGCTTCAAGCTCACGCACAGTCTGCCCGCTACCGCATCAAATAACTTTAAATAACAGCGTCTTTTTTCCTTCTGTTTTGTTAGATTTTTAAAATTTTCAATCACATAGATTGACTATGCTTAATCAAATTTAATAAAATCTGCCTTACATAAGAAAAAAAATACTTGTTATTCGAATAAAACTGAATAAATTTACTCATTTCGATTATTTCTGAAATTTTAGTCATTGCGCTATAAGTCTTTACTATAACAGCAATATTTCAAATAAAAACTACTAAAAAGTGCCTTTTTTGGCTTTAAATTAGTCCTTTAAGGGTTATTAGGCGCTTTTGAATCTAGAAATATCGCGATTCGCATTATTTGCGGAATTTTTATAAGTATTTTCTAAAAAGGGAATTTATTTCCACCACCCATACCAGGTAATTTCATCTTTGATAGATCTGGCATACCGGCAGGCGCACCATTATCACCTTGCATGCCGGCCATTTTCGCCATCATCTTTTGCATTTTTCCGCCGCCCATTTTCTTCATTTGTTTTTGCATTTTTTCAAACTGCTTTAACAACTTATTAACGTCTTGTGGTCCGGTGCCAGAACCTTTGGCAATACGATTTTTGCGAGATCCTTTAATGAGTTTTATGTGTGAGCGCTCTTTAGGTGTCATGGAATTAATAATGGCTACCATACGCTTGGTATCCACCCCACCCATCATCTGGTTTTTAACACTTTGAGGAATTTGCCCCATACCTGGCATTTTATCCATCAAGGCTTCCATGCCGCCCATTTGCTCCATTTGTAGAAGCTGATCTCGCATATCGGATAAATCAAATTGACCTTTAGCCATTTTTTGAACTGATTTTTCTGCCTTTTTATGATCAACCTTGCGAGAAATTTCTTCAACCAAAGACAATACATCGCCCATGCCCAATAGTCGTGAAACAATCCGCTCTGGATGAAATGGCTCTAGTGCATCAATCTTTTCACCAACACCTAAAAACTTAATTGGCTTACCAGTAATATGGCGCACAGACAGTGCAGCACCACCTCGCGCATCACCATCAGTTTTGGTTAGAATAACACCTGTTAATGGCAATGCATCTGCAAAAGCTTTGGCTGTATGTGCTGCATCCTGGCCGGTCATTGAGTCAACTACAAATAAGGTTTCAATAGGATTGACTTGCTTTTGCAAGGCTTGGATTTCATCCATCATCTCACTATCTACATGCAAACGGCCAGCGGTATCAACTAACAACACATCATGAAATTGTTTTTGCGCGTGTCTTTTCGCATCAGCGACTATTTTTTCTGGCTTTTGATCAATATTGGATGGAAAGAAATCTATTCCAACCTGTTTGGCTAAGACCTCTAATTGTTCAATAGCAGCTGGACGATAAACATCCGCACTGACTACCAATACTTTTTTATTTTCACGCTCTTTTAGATAGTGCGCTAATTTAGCGATAGAGGTTGTTTTACCTGCACCCTGAAGACCTGCCACCATAACCACTGCTGGTGGTTGAGTTTTAAGATCTAGGGTTTTGTTTTCACCACCGATAATATCGGTTAATTCAGTCTCAACCAACTTGATAAAAGCTTGGGAAGGGCTAAGCCCCTCGCCAACTTTTAAACCTAATGCTTTTTCTTGTACGCGATCCAAAAAGGTCTTGATAACCTCAAGCGCAACATCCGCCTCTAATAAAGCTCGACGAACTTCGCGAATCGCCTCTTTGATATTCGCCTGGGAAAGTTTATTTTTACCTTGAAGGGTTTTAAAACTATTGGATAGACGCTCAGTTAAATTATCAAACATTATTACAATTATTGAATCAAAGTATCGTATTATAGTAGCTTGTATTAATCCAACAAGTTAAATATGTTTTTATCTTATTTCGCAATATCGGCCTATCTTGCTGCAGCCCTTTTGCTGATGCGTTTCTTTAGCCAGAATGAACTTAAACACCCTCGCCAGCAAACCACCTCATTACTCATTAGTTTTGCTATTATTGCTCAAACACTTACCTTTACTAATTTTTGGACGGCCGATGGTATTGTATTTGGACTAGCAAATAGCGCTTCTTTTGTTGCTTGGTTAGTGGCTATTTTGTTATTTCTTTCTTCTATTTCTAAACCTGTACATGTGCTTGGAATTTTGGTTTATCCATTAGCGGCTTTGTCATTGATGTTTGGTATTTTATTTCCAGATACTGGCAATAATCTCATTCCTTTAAGTATCGCTTCACATGTTTTTTTATCAATAACGGCCTACGCCCTATTGGCATTAGCTGTATGTCAATCAATCTTATTAAAAATTCAAGAGCGCCATCTTCATGATCGCAGTATTAATGCTTTTATTAATAAACTGCCGCCCCTTCAGACCATGGAAAGATTACTGTTCCAAAATTTAAGAATTGGTTTTTATCTGCTGACTTTATCTTTAATTAGTGGCTTTATTTTTATTGATAATTTCTTTGCACAGCAACTGATGCATAAGACTATTTTATCGATCATTGCTTGGGGTATTTTTGCAACACTGGTGATTGGACGAAGCTCTTTTGGCTGGCGTGGTAAACAAGCAATTACCGCTACTCAAATTGGATTTGGATTGTTAGTCGTTGCTTATTTTGGCTCTAAATTTGTCTTAGAGCGCTTATTGTCTTAAGCTGGTAAAGCTTTTAGTCGATATGAAGCACTGCCAAGAATGCCTCTTGAGGGATATCCACTCGACCCACACTACGCATACGTTTTTTACCTTTTTTCTGCTTATCAAGCAATTTACGCTTACGTGAAACATCACCACCATAACACTTAGCTGTTACATTTTTTCTAAGCGCTTTAACATTCGCACGAGAAATAATTTTCACGCCAATACAAGCCTGGATAGCAACATCAAACATTTGACGCGGAATTAATTCTTTCATTTTCTCAGCCAAATCTCTGCCTTTACGTACAGAATCATCACGATGAATAATAAGTGCTAAAGCGTCCACAGGCTCTTGATTAATCATAATATCTAGGCGAATAAGGTCCGATTCTTGATAGCGTGTAAATTGATAATCCATAGAAGCAAAACCACGTGACGCAGACTTAAGCCGATCAAAGAAGTCAAGCACAACTTCGTTAAGTGGTAGCTCATAGATCAACTGCACTTGCCTACCCATGTAAGTAATTGATTTTTGAATACCACGTTTTTCAATACACAAACTAATAACCGCACCTACGTACTCGCCTGTTACTAAAATATTAGCAGTAATAATCGGCTCTCTAAACTCTGCAATCGCTTGATTTTCAGGCATTTTAGAAGGGCTATCAACATGGTGAATATTGCCTTTAGTGTCTAGGATTTCGTAAATAACGGTTGGTGCCGTAGTGATAAGATCAAGATCGTACTCACGCTCAAGACGCTCCTGCACAATCTCCATGTGTAGCAAGCCCAAAAATCCGATTCTAAAGCCAAATCCTAAGGCATCGGAGCTTTCAGGCTCATATTGTAAAGCAGCGTCATTAAGGCGTAATTTCGCTAATGCATCACGAAATTTCTCATAGTCTTCACCAGAGATAGGAAATATTCCTGCGAATACTCTAGGTTGTACTGGCTTAAAACCTTTTAACGCTTCAGTTACCGAATTTTTAGCACTGGTAATGGTGTCACCCACTGGTGCACCATCAATGTTTTTAATGTTGGCAATTAAAAACCCAACTTCACCGGCTTTTAAGCTATCAGTCTTAACGCGTTTAGGCGTGAATACACCAACTTCATCGACTGAATGCTCGTCGCCATTTGAGAAAATCTTGATCTTCGTTTTGGCTTTAATTTCACCATCAAACACACGAATTAACGATACAACACCTAAGTAGTTATCAAACCATGAGTCAATGATAAGGGCTTTAATAGGGGCTTCAATTTCACCTTCAGGTGCAGGTATTTTTTCAACAATTTGCTCAAGAATATCTTGGATTCCAATGCCAGATTTGGCACTAGCATGCACCGCATCAGTCGCTTCAATACCAATAACATCTTCAATTTCTTCAATCACACGTTCTGGCTCTGCAGCAGGAAGATCAATCTTATTTAAAACAGCAACTACTTCCAAACCTTGCTCAAGAGCGGTATAACAATTAGCCACTGTTTGAGCTTCGACACCTTGTGAGGCATCAACAATTAATAAAGCACCTTCACAAGCAGACAATGAGCGAGAAACTTCATAGGAGAAATCAACGTGACCCGGAGTGTCAATAAAGTTTAGCTGGTAAATTTCACCATTATTTGCCTTATAGTCTAGTGTCACACTTTGAGACTTGATAGTAATACCGCGCTCTTTCTCAATATCCATTGAATCAAGTACCTGCTCAGACATTTCACGGTCGCTCAGACCGCCGCAAAACTGAATAAATCGATCAGCAATTGTAGATTTTCCATGGTCAATATGGGCAATGATTGAAAAGTTACGGATGTTCTTCATGACGGTGATAAAATAAACGTTTTAAACAATCTATTATACAAGCAATGAATAAAGTTCAATCAATTACCTGCTCTGCAACGAGCGATTTAGAAGTAAGCATTCCAGACTCACAAGGTCGTAATATTGTTTTATATTTCTATCCGAAAGATTCCACGCCAGGTTGTACGACTGAAGGCCAAGATTTTAGAGATAATCATCAAGCATTTGTTGATGCTAATACCGTGATCTATGGGGTTAGTCGTGACAAAATGCAATCTCATGAAAATTTTAAAGCTAAGCAAAACTTTCCATTTGAACTAATTTCTGATCCTGAAGAAACACTTTGTAATGCGTTTAATGTTATCCAGGAGAAAATGAATTATGGAAAAAAATACATGGGTATCGTGCGCTCAACTTTCTTAATTGACGCTGATGGCAATATTCTTAAAGCTTGGGATAAGGTTAAAGTTGTTGGACATGTTGATGAAGTATTAGAGGCTGTTAAAGCAATATGAATAATGTAGATTTAGATGAAGTCAATAAGTTTAGTGCGCTAGCTGCTCGCTGGTGGGACAAAAACTCAGAATTTAAACCACTTCATGATATTAACCCTTTGCGCCTTGATTATATCAAAGAGCGTTGTAACAACTCTCTAGAGAACTTAAATATTCTAGATGTGGGTTGTGGTGGTGGTATTCTTAGTGAAGCTATGAGCGAACAAGGTGCGAAAGTAACTGGCATTGATATGGCAGAAGCTGGACTGGAAGTGGCCAAGTTGCATTTATTAGAATCTGGATTAGAAGTTGATTATCAAAAGATTCCAGTAGAAGAATTAGCCAAAACCCACGCCGGGCAGTTTGATGTAGTGACTTGTTTAGAAATGCTTGAACACGTTCCTGATCCAAGCTCTATTATTAAGGCTTGTGCTACTTTGGTTAAACCAGGTGGTCAGGTATTCTTATCAACCCTTAATCGTAATGCTAAGTCTTACTTATTTGCGATCATTGGCGCTGAGTATGTTTTAAAACTTCTACCTCAGGGCACGCATGATTGGGATAAGTTCATTAAACCAAGTGAAATGGATGAATGGTCAAGACAAGCTGATATGTCATTAAAAGGCATGATTGGAATGACTTACAACCCATTTACCAAAGTCTACAAACTAGAAGATGATGTCAGTGTTAATTACCTGTGTCATTATTTAAAATAACCTAATAAATCTTTAATTTTCTTAAAGAAAAGTAGTAAACTTTAGCTAATTGCCTCCTAAAATTTACTGCGATTTATGAAGAAAATAATCATCTTAATTTTTCTAACCTTTAACATTAACTCATACGCTATTACGCCCAATGAAATGTTTGTGGTAATTGGTGCGGTGAAATACTACAATGAAAACTGTGGTGGGTTAACTCACCAAGGTATGAAAAAAATGAATAAATCTCTAAAACATTTCGATATGGATAAAACACCTATTGGTATTTTAGAAAGAAATTCAATGGCTGTTTCCGGCTATCAAACTGCCCAAAAATTTGGTTGTAAGGGTACCAAGCAGCAAGCTCAAGAGTCAGGTTACGGGAGGTATATCAACTAAAACGTAGTATTATATTCGCCCTTCTCTAGCGCCTCTGGCGCACCAAGCTCCAAGACCACGAAAGCCACCGCATTAAACTTTTCATCAGATAAGCTTAAATGTGCGTGTTTAATATTCTTACCGACTAAATATAGGCGTAATTTCTCACTTGGAATAAAATAAGGCTTGCCATTATCATTATTACGAATGGTTAAATCTTGAAAGCTTACAATTTTGCCAATTCCTGTACCTAATGCTTTAGCAAAAGCTTCTTTGGCGGCAAATCGTTTGGCGCAATACGAAGCACTATCGCCTTTGTTGGCAAATAATGACTGCTCATGATCCGACAATACTCGCCTAACAAAGCCATCTTTATTTTTACTTAAAATGTGCTCAACACGCTCAATATTAATAATATCTGTACCAACTCCATAAATCATCGCCTTACTCCGAGTAGTAACTCTTTCATTTCACGAGTAGCTTGCTCAAGACCAACAAATATAGCTCTTGCAATAATCGAATGGCCAATATTTAGCTCTACAATTTCAGGCAGTTCAGCAATTGCCGTGGTATTTTCCAAAGTAAGCCCGTGTCCAGCATTTACTTGTAAGCCAATTGAGTGAGCATAAGTTGCCATTGCTTTAATACGCTCAAACTCTTGTTTTTGCTCGTCACCTGTTGCGTTTGCATAATGGCCTGTATGAAGCTCAATAACTGGCGCACCGCACTCTTTTGCGGCATCAATCTGGTCTTTTTGAGCATCAATAAACAATGAAACAATAATGCTGGCTTCGGCTAATTGAGCGCAAACCTGTGTCATTCTTGGAATTTGACTAGCTACTTCAAGCCCACCTTCTGTTGTAAGCTCTTCGCGCTTTTCTGGCACCAAGCAACAGTCTTCAGGCTTAATTTTAGTTGCAATGGCAATCATCTCATCAGTCGTTGCCATTTCTAAATTCATCTTAGTCGTTAGTTTATCTCGCAAAATTTCTACGTCAGAATCTTGAATATGGCGCCTATCTTCACGTAAATGCAGAGTAATGCTATCAGCACCAGATTTTTCGCACAGTAAGGCCCCTTCAATTGGACATGGATAGTTGGTGCCACGCGCCTGCCTAAGAGTGGCAATGTGGTCAATGTTAACGCCTAAATAAATACTCATAATGTGCTATTTGCTAAAAAATAATGATCGACTTTGTAAGGGCTTATCACCTAACAAAGGTTTTAATCGCATGCGATTTAAATCTCTACATACCTTTAATTGTTGCATATCTGGCATGTTATTAATATCATTAATCAACAACTGGTTAATAGATTTACCTAATATTTTACCTGCAACACTTCTCACAAATCCACCTTGATGTTGATAATCATAACCAGCGCTTAAATCAATTGGCTCGCCCGTTATATCTTGAGAAAAATCAACACCATAACCCAACTCTTGTAATAGGTTGTGCTCAAATAAGCGTAGCAACCAATGGCTAGATAAAGGGTTGATTGTTGCTAAATTTTCAACAAAGCTTTTGTAAATTTCAAACAATTCAAAATGAGGATCTTGATCATGTAAAAGTCTTGAGATAAGCTCATTGACATACATGCCTAGAATAAGATTATCACCCTTAAGTTGTCTAGGTGTGTCATCGGCCTCCCAATTGGTTAAGCTCTTTAAATCACCCTTACCACTATAAGAAATTTTTAGATGTTGAAACACCTGGATTTGAGTTTTTGAGTTGCGCAAGCCTCGACCTACTAATCTAATTCTGCCGTGCTCAAGGGTTAGAAAATCTAGCAATAAAGAGGTATCTTTAAAGGTTCTTCGATGTATCAAAAAAGCTGGGGTTAAATCCACTTTTGCCATGGCTATTCATTCCCAAACATTTTATCTGCATTAAAATTCATAGAATTTCTAGAGGGTAATACTGCCACCCACTGATCATTTATAAGTTCAGCAATGATAAAACTAAAAGATGGATTTGTAATACTGCCCATTCTAAAATCTTTCAATATTAATTTATCATCAACCACTTCTAGGTTATAAAAACCGCTTGAAAAATTAGCATATTTATCAACTACTTGTTGATTAATACTTTGTAGATAATGTCGATTTTCAACTTTAATTTCAACACCCTTGCCTTTAAAAATATTAACAAAATATTGCTTAATAAAGTCATCTTCGACAACGACAACTCGCCACACTACACTGTTAAATGGTGTTGGAGTGGCATAAGCCTTTCCACTTGGCAGTATTGATTGCTGGACGATAAATGTAAACAATAAATAAATTTGCGAAAATATAAGCGCTATTGTATTAAACGAAAAATTATTAATCATCAATACTTTCTTCTTAATGAAAATATAGCCAATGCTAATACTTAGCGGAATTGTATAAATTGGATCGATGATAAAAATCGACCCAATCATAATTTTAAAATCACTAAAAGGTAGAAGTAAAGAGGTGCCGTAGCTGGTAAAGCTATCTAGGATTGGATGAGTTGTTAAAACCAGAAAAACCAAAATTAACCAACGAAAATAGCTAATTAGATCAAAAAATTTGTACAATAAACTTGCGATTAATGGCGAAATTAGAGCTAGATAAAACAAAGAGTGTGAAAAACCTCTGTGCTGAATGGTACTTGTCAAAGCATCTGGATAACTAAGCAGAATATCTAGATCTGGTATGGTCGCCACAAGCCCTGAAATCAGAGCAACTTTTGGTGTTTTCTTAGGTGAAACAGCTATTCCAATGACAGCACCCAGACTAAATTGAGTAATCGAGTCCATTAATAATAACTAGTCGTAACCCAATGATGCCAGTGAACGCTTAGAATTTGACCAACCTGTTGACACCTTAACCCAAAGCTTTAAAAATACTTTGCGCTCTAAAAATCCTTCAATACTTTGACGTGCTTCGGTACCGATGATTTTTAGCATCTCACCTTTACTACCAATCACTATATTTTTTTGAGATTCTTTTTCAACAAAAATACGCGCAGCGATACGCTGCATATTGCCGTCTAGTTCGTATTGCTCAATTTCTACCGTTAATTCATAAGGCAGCTCTTCTTCTAAATGGCGCATTAACTTTTCACGAATAAATTCTGCAACGACAAATTTTTCTGATCTGTCGGTTACGAAGTCTGCATCAAAAATCATGTCTTGTTCAGGTAGATGTTTTAAGATGAGCGATCTTAATGCTTTGGTGTCTTTTTTCTGAAAAGCGGACAAAGGGAATATGTCGGTAGCCTGGTATATTTGGCCAATTTTTTCTAAAAATGGTAGTACAGCTTGAGCAGATGACAACTTGTCGATTTTGTTAATACACATAATAACTGGTACATCAACTTGTGACACATGCTCCAAAACGCGGGCATCTTCTTTGGTCCACTTGCCAACTTCCACCAGCCACAAAATCATGTCTACATCTTTAATGCTTGAGCTCGCTGCACGGTTCATATAAGCATTAATGGCTTTTTTGTTGCCAATATGGACACCGGGCGTATCCACAAATACCATTTGATAATCATCGGTCGTGTCAATCGCATGAATACGGTGGCGTGTTGTTTGCGGGCGATGAGAGGTAATAGAAAGCTTTTGCCCAATTAACTCATTAACTAATGTAGATTTTCCAACATTAGGTCGGCCAACCACGGCAATAAATCCTGCTTGAAATCCCATTATTTACTCTCCTTTAATTTTTCTAATAACACTTGCGCACAAGACTGTTCTGCGCGCTTGAGACTTTTGGCATTTTGACTGGTTTGAATATTCTGATCTTGCAAAAGGCAGTTCACTGTAAAAACAGCATTATGATCCTTACCCACTGTTTTGGTTAGCTCATACTTCGGCAGTGCATTATTACGCTTTTGCAAATATTCCTGAAGCTGAGTCTTGGGATCTTTAAGGGAATCATTTGGATCAATCGCATTTAAACGCTCCTGATACAAATCCAAAATAACAGTGTTAATCGTTTCTAAATCAGAATCAAGCAAAATAGCGCCAAAGATTGCTTCAACCGCATCTGCCTGAATAGATTCACGACGATAACCACCACTTTTTAACTCACCAGAACCTAAAATTAGCACGTCAGCTAACTCTAAAGCAAGGCCAAATTTGGCCAGCGTTTGACCTCTAACTAAGTGTGACCTCAAACGAGACAACTTACCTTCTTCAATCTGCTTAAAACGCTTGTACAGTTCTCTTGAAATTACTAAGCCTAAAATACTATCACCCAAGAACTCAAGGCGTTCGTTATTCTTTTTACCCATGCTACGATGAGTTAATGCAAGCTCAAGTAAAGATAAGTCTTTAAATTGATAGTTCAGTTTTTGTTGTAATTTTTCCATCTATAATGACGCAATATTCATTTAACAATTATTTTGTATGTTTTGGCAAGAAGACACCAATGAAGAGTATTTTACGCTTCCTGAGAGTATTCAAGAGGTTAGCTTTAAAATCCAATCGAAAATATTACCAATGGATCATGGCTTTTTACTCGCGCAAGCATTACTCGAACATCTACCTTGGTTAAGCGAGTCTAACGCCGGCATTCATACGATCGGTATAGCAGATGGTAATGGATGGGAGCAAAGCAAAGAAGGTGGCTTTTACTACCCTTCTAAGCGTTCTAAGTTAACGATTCGCATCCAGTACGAACATTTAGATAGTGTAAAGACAATTGTTGGGAAGACCTTAGATCTTGGCGAATACAAAATCAAGGTTGTTAAATTTATTAATAATAAAGTATTAAGTGAGATGCCTGTTTTGTTTGCTAAACAAGTAGCTTGTGATCAAAGTATTAGCGAGGCTGTTTTTTTGCAACAGTGCTTTGACCAATTAACTGATTTAGGTATTAAAGTCAATAAAATGATGGCTGGTCTTGAACATACCATTCAAACAGATAATGGCGCCATCCATACTCGCTCTTTAATGCTGGCTGATCTGAAAAAAAATGAGTCCATCTTATTACAAGAAAAAGGTCTGGGTGATCATCGCTTACTAGGCTGTGGGCTTTTCATTGCACAAAAAGGCATTGAAACCCTAGAGAGTTAGTTACTTGCATTTACGCCACTTTCGGTCTACAATCTTTAGTATCTATACACTTAACTCTGGGGAGAGGTTATGCGCGCTTTAATTCTAATATTTTCACTACTGATCTTTCAGCCATCTCTGGCTGTTGAGCCTGTAAAAGAAGCTGAATTTTTAGGAAGCCAAGTGGTTGATGAATTACCAAATTGGTTTAAAGCCAGTTTTATGGATTTTTCTGAGGACTTAGAAGAAGCTGATGACGAAGGTAAGCATATCATGATTTATTTTCATCAAGATGGTTGTCCTTATTGCGCCAAACTGGTTCAGGAAAATTTTCATGATGACGCTCTAGTTGCTAAATTACAAAAAGATTTTGATACAATTGAAACCAATATGTGGGGCGATCGAGAGCTTACCGATTGGCAAGGTAATGATTACATAGAAAAAGAATTTTCAGCCAAAATGAAAATTCAATTTACCCCCACTCTTGTCTTTTTAAACGAAAAAGGTGAAAGTGTTCTTAGGGTAAATGGCTACCAATCGATTGATAAAATGCAGGCCACGCTTAATTATGTTTCTAATAAAACCTACCTAAATCAATCATATGCAAGCTATCTTAACGGTCTAAAAAAAGACAGCTCTGGTACGCTTAATGCCAACGCCATTTTTGAATCTGGCCCACACTTACTAGCTCGTAGTAAAACTCTGCCAGCCAATAAATACTTAGCGGTATTTTTTGAGGAGCCAAATTGCACGGAATGTGACTTTTTCCACAAAAATTTATTATCACTTGATCAAACTCAAAATTATTTAAAACAGATGCAAGTTGTGCGTTTTAATGCACTATCCGATGACAAGCTCATCACCCCATCTGGCGAGCGTACCACAGCCAAAGCATGGTACGACAAACTAAAACTGACCTATAAGCCCGCAATTGTGTTTTTTGACAAAGAAGGTGTTGAGGTCATTCGTAAAGATGCCTACTTTAAAGAATATCACTTACACGGCATCATGACTTATACACTCTCAGGTGAATACAAGCATCAGCCAAACTTCCAACGCTACCTTGAAGACAAATCAGACAAGCTTAGAGCTAAAGGTGTTACAGTTGATATTTGGAAGTAGGATAAAGTCTTAAACCAATCGACTTTATTAAGATAATCTAAGCATTATCAAAATTTCTTAAATTTTTCTAAGAATGCTTAAAAAAATATTATTTTTTCATAAGATTGGTCACTTAAGCACCTATAAACAATTTTAAAAGTCTTAAAAAGTGTTTTTATAGAAATAAAAATGATTAATTTGGATTTTTAGCAAAAAAAATCGCCCTTTTAGGGTGATTTACAAAATTTTCTAAATTTTTAGAGTGATTAAATTTTTTTCACAAATGCTGATTTAAGTTTCATCGCACCATGGCCGGGAACTTTGCAATCAATATTGTGATCACCTTCGCACAAACGAATGCCTTTAACTTTTGTACCCACTTTAACCGCGTTAGAAGTGCCTTTGATTTTTAAATCCTTGATGACTGTTACTGTATCACCGTCATTAAGAATATTACCATTAGCATCTTTAACGATAGTTTCTTGATCAATTAGATCATCAGCTGAGAACTCGTATGAGCACTCAGGGCAAACTAATAGATTGCCATCTTCATAGACATATTCAGATTTACATTTTGGGCAGTTTGGTAGACTCATGGTTTTTTCTTATACGGTAAATGGATATTTAACAGGGGTATGATGCTCATAATCAACCAATTCAAAATCATCCATGGTTACCCAAGTTTCTAGGTCGGCCAGGGTTTTGATATTTGGATTAATTTTTAGTTTTGGTAAAGCCAATGGTTCACGATTTACTTGTTCATTTTTAAAAATATCTACTTGATTTTCATACAAGTGAACATTGGATAAATGATGGCGCATTTTTTTAGCTTTTTTGCCGGTAATTTGTGCGGTAATAAGCAGTAAAAATGCCACTTGGAAATGATTAAATGGCTGGCCTAGGGCAAAGTCGCTGCTACGCTGATAGCTTTCTATATACAAATCATCACCCAGTAAATTAAAATGATGGGTGTGCATACAGGCTGGCAAACAGGCTCTATGAATAAGATTTGGGTGATTAAAAGTCATGATTTCACGTCTATCGTCAATACCTTGGGATAAATCAGTAACGATTTTTTGGTATTGGTCTAGTGGCTCATCATCTTCAATGCCTGGAAATGCACGCCCAATTACGCCGTAGCACATACCCATATCATCTTCACCTTTGCGATGCGGGTTATCAAGCCAGGCTTGGTTATCGTTGGCATTGGCATTCCAAGTATTACAGCCAATGGCTCTAAATTGAGCCGCACTGCTATAGCCACGAATATAGCCCAACATCTCAGCAATAGCTGATTTCCAAAAGAGTTTTTTGGTGGTAACGACTGGCACAGTACCATCACTAAGATCATGCTCGAAAGTGGCGCCAACAATGGCCAATGTTTTTTGACCAGTACGTGCATTTTCCAGCCATACACCTTCATCTAAAATTCGTTTTCCAATATCTATGTATGCCTTCATGCTGGTTTTTTGTTTGCCTTTTGGAGTAGGTAAATTCCTAATATTATCATTGGAAGGCTTAGCAATTGCCCCATGGTTAGCCATTCAAACGCTAAGTAACCTAACTGCACATCAGGCACTCTAACAAACTCAATTATAAATCTAAAGGCGCCATAAAAAATTAAAAATAATGCCGAAATAGACATTAAAGGGCGAGGTTTATTGCTATATAGCCAAAGAATAATAAATAGCACTAAGCCTTCTAAAAAAGCTTCATACAATTGCGACGGATAGCGACTAACCCCTTGTTCTTGGATATACATACCTAAAGGACTGGTGGTAACTTTACCCCAAAGCTCACCATTGATAAAATTGCCTATTCGACCAAAGCCAAGCCCGAGTGGCACGAGTGGTGCGACAAAATCCATGGTGGAGAAAAAGCTTTTGTTGTATTTTCGGTTGAATATAACCATGGCCAATAACACACCCAAAAATCCACCATGAAAAGACATGCCGCCACCTTGAATGGCAAAGATTGAGAGTGGATCAGATAAAAAGTTAGGTAAGTTGTAAAACAACATATAACCCAAACGACCGCCAATAATAACGCCAATGGCACCATAAAAAATCAGGTCTTCAATTTGCTGTGGATTCCAATTATCAGCCTGTTTGGCGCGATAATTAGCTAAAAAATAAGCTGCTAAAAAAGCCGCAAGATACATTAGCCCATACCAATAAATTTGAGCAAAACCTAAGTCTAATGCAATGGGATTAATGTTGGGATAAGTCATAGGTAATTAAGATGGTGTGCTCGAGGTGATTCGAACACCCGACATTTGGCTTCGGAGGCCAACACTCTATCCAGCTGAGCTACGAGCACAATAAGGGGTTCGCCTTAGCAAAGTCTTTCATATCAAGGAATTCTAAAGCTTTCATTAATTTTCACTTCTTATTTAGGACTCTGTAATTATAAGCATAAATCATCTATTAATGCGAAAAAGTGCTGTCCAAGTAAATTATTAGCTTTGTAATAGGCACTTAAAAAAACCACCTTGCGGTGGTTTTTTTTAAACTTGATCTATTTTTAAAAAATTAAACTAGTCAACTTCAGCTGAACAAAATACTGCTTGCATGTTTGCCACTAATTTAAGGATTTTTGCATCTTTTACTTTACACAAAATCTTATTGCCATCGCGTCTTGACTCAATAATACCTTTAGTTCTTAGAATGTCAATATGCTGCGAGATATTTGACTGTGAAGAGCCTACCTGTCTAACAATTTCTAATACTGGTAGCTCGTCATTTTTAAGGGCACATAAAATCTTTAGGCGCAATGGGTGTGCCATCGCTTTTAAAGCTTTAGTGGCCTTTTCAATATCTTCATCTTTTTCTAATAATGTCATATCACTCATACTTTCTTCTCGGGGTTGTTGAATGGTAAATTTAAAGTCGACCTAGCATACCGTATACGCCATATCTTCTCAATTTAATTAAGACCATTTTTTGATAATAATTAACCAAACTATCATTGTTTAATACGATATCAGAGATTTTCCAAGCTTGGCTGGCTGTTTGATGGAAAATTATATCTAGGAACATACCATACGAATAATAACCGTTAACTTTAAGTTTAACAGCAATTGAACCACCAATAACTGGTCGTGCTGAAATAAATTGGAACGATGTAGATCGCGTTTGAGTCAATCTTGATAATAATGAAGTAATAATATTTTTCTTAATTTTATTAGAAAAATATAGCTGCTCATCAGCGCCTAAATTTAAATTACTTACTAGTAAGATCTCACTAGCAATATGATCAAAATCAAATAATGGCGCCACTTGAGTTTTGATTAAGGTGTTTGCAAGTTGTGGAGAGTAATTAGCAACTGTTGTTAATTGATTCAGTTTAACAATAGCAGTTTGAATAGTTTTAACAGGGCCGGCGGGTTTTTGAGATTCTGAAACTGACACCTCATCAATGTTTTCATTTTGACTGTCTACTGTGTCTTGATTATTTTCCGAAGCTTCTTGTGCAAAGCTAAATGCGGATAAAGACAATAATAGGGTTAATAATATGACATTTAATCTTCTCATTTTTTCTCCATTTGATAAAAACAAGCAAAAAATTAAAAAAAATGTATCTCGTTTTCACAGTATTATATTTAAACTTCCTATAAGTAAATAACTATATTATGATTTTATTTAATTTTTCTAAATTTTCCCTACTGTTTGCACTGCTTTCTGTGCTATTTTCTGCGCCTGCTTTAAGTGCTAAAACTGCTGAAGAAGAGCAAAGGCTTGAGGCTTTTTTCTCTGACCTCGAAGCCTTTACTGTGGTTTTTAGTGATATCAAACAACTGTACGTTGATGACGTCGAGAACAAGGAGTTGTTTAATAACGCTATTAAAGGCATGGTTAGTGGTCTTGATCCTCATTCTGTATATCTAGAGCCTAAAGAACAAAAAAGTTTAATGGAAAGTGCTTCAGGAAAGTTTGGCGGCCTAGGTATTGTGATTAGCAAAAAAGACGATGGTATTCAAGTTATCTCTCCTATTGATGATACTCCCGCCTATAAGGCTGGCATTCAGGCTGGTGATTTAATTATTAAAATTGGTGATAAGCCAGTTCGTGGTATGAGCTTGGAAGATGGCGTAGATCTAATGCGTGGCAAGCCTGGCACTGATATTCAAATTACAGTTTTGCGTACAAATCAAAAACCCTTTGTCGTTGACATTACTCGTGAAATTATCACCATTGTGAGTGTCAAAGGTTATTTACTTGAAAAGGATATTGGCTATGTGCGCGTGTCTAGCTTCCAAGGGCCTACTGCAGATCTACTTAAAGAAACAGTTGCTGATTTGGTAGATAAGAATGATGGCTACCTTAAGTCGTTAATTCTTGATTTGCGTAACAATCCAGGTGGCGTTTTAGATAGTGCCGTTGATGTTTCTAACTTATTCATTGATGAAGTTGGCTTAGTGGTCTACACCAAAGGCAGGATTCCTAGCTCCAACTTAAAGTTTAAAACTGAGCGTGGTGACATTATGCTTGGCTCTCCGATTGTTGTTTTGATTAACGAAGGCTCGGCTTCTGCATCAGAAATCGTTGCTGGGGCCTTGCAAGATCACAAGCGTGCTATTATTATGGGTAAAACCTCTTTTGGAAAAGGCTCGGTACAAACTATTATTGAACTAGATAAGGGTTATGGACTTAAAGTTACCACTGCTCGATACTACACACCTAACGGTCGATCAATTCAAGCTAAAGGCATTGAGCCGGATATTAAACTAAAAAATATCAGCTTAGAAAATGAAAAAGAAGAGTCGATTATTGATATTAAAGAAAATGATCTAAGTGGTCACTTGGAGCAAGAAGACCCAAGCAAAATGTCTGAGTCTGAGATTGTTGAGTCGCAAGAAAAAAAACAAGCGACTATCGATAAAGAAACTATTGAAAAATTAAAGAAAGATTATTTTGTGCATGAGGCTAGTAATTTGCTTAAAGCACTGACGGTTTTAGGTAAGTAATTAATGGCGATAACGCTTGCAATTGCAAATCAAAAAGGTGGTGTTGGTAAAACGACAACGGCTGTTAATTTGAGTGCTGCATTAAAAGCGGTTAAAAAACGAGTTTTATTAATTGACATCGATCCACAAGGCAATGCCACAATGGGTTGTGGCGTGGACAAATACACACTTGAGAATACTGTTTGTGAATTGCTTTTAGATGAATGCAGTATTAACAAAGCCATTGTTCATGTTGACGAATCAGGCATTGATGTATTGGGCTCAAATACAGATTTGATTGCTGCAGAAATTGCCCTATTGCGTGGACAAAATTCTGAATATAAGCTTAAAAATGCTATTAATTCAGTGGCCAGTCAATATGACTATGTAATTATCGATTGTCCGCCTTCTTTGAATATGCTAACCATTAATGCCTTTACTGCATCTGATGGGATTATTATCCCTATGCAGTGTGAATATTACGCATTAGAAGGTTTGAGTGCTCTAATACAAACCATTGACAAGATTAAAGCTACCACTAATCCAGATCTTGAGATTACTGGACTGGTGAGAACCATGTATGACAACCGAAATAATCTTTCTAATGAGGTATCTTTACAACTACAACAATATTTCTCACACAAAGTATTTAAAACCATTGTTCCTAGAAATGTAAAATTAGCAGAAGCGCCTAGTTTTGGTCAAGATGCAATTAGCTACGCTAGATCATCTAAGGGTGCAATTTCCTATATATCTTTAGCCAGTGAAGTGCTAAGAAAAACATCAATGAATTAACTACTATGGCAAAAATCTCAAAACTAGGTCGCGGACTAGATATTTTATTAGGACAAGTTGGCACCAACACTGAAAATTCACAAACTAATAACAGTATGAGAATGCTGAGTGTTAATAGTCTTCAGCGTGGAAAATTTCAGCCTAGAGATGACATAGACACAGAGACACTCAACGAGCTAGCTGCATCAATAACCTCTCAAGGCGTTATTCAGCCATTGGTTGTTAGGAAGGTCACTTACGATAAATACGAAATTATTGCAGGTGAGCGTCGTTGGCATGCCGCTCAAATTGCTGGGCTAGAAGAAGTACCTGTGATTGTGCGTGAAATTAACGACCAGGTAGCTCTTGCTATTGGTCTGATTGAAAATATCCAGCGTGAATCGCTAACACCGCTTGAAGAGGCAAAAGCTTTACAGCAACTGATTGAAGATTTTAAAATGACACATGAAGAAATTTCTAACGTGGTGGGTCGTTCACGCTCTAGTGTGAGTAATCTGATTCGCTTATTGCAACTTGGCGAAGAATCAAAAAAACTTCTTGGCCAAGGTAAAATTGAAATGGGGCATGCTCGTGCACTTCTACCGTTAACGCAAGACAATCAGTTAATGGTGGCCAACCAAGTCATTGCAAAATCTTTATCTGTGCGCCAAACTGAGGAGTTGGTTAAGCGTATTTTAAATCCAAAAACAAAAGCTACTACAACTGTTGAGCCTCATATATCTGAATTAATGAGTGCTTTGTCAAAAACACTGAACTCTAAAACTGAGATTAAGGCTACGGGCGATAAAGGCAAGATTGTTATCCATTATCAATCAGAAGAGGAGCTAAGTAACATCTTAAAACATATCAATTAGTTCTTTAAATCTTAGTCTTACCTTAATCAGTCTTAATCAAAACCGCCAACTCTATCTAGCTTAAGTGAATCATCATAGTGCATCCAAATGCCGAACGCTTTACCAATGATGTATTTTTCTGGCACAAAGCCCCAAAAACGAGAGTCACTACTACGAGATCGGTTGTCACCCATAACAAAATAATGCCCTTTTGGAACAACTGCCTTAACCCCACGAGAATCTCGATTTGGATCTAGTAAAATATCATGAGGATTGTTACCCAGTAATTCTCTCTTATGCTTAAAGCCCGTCATCTCAGCACCTGATTCAACACCGTGATAATCTTCAAAATTTTCAAAATTAATTTTTTCGCCATTAATCATCATCTGATCTGCATGGTAAACCACTGTATCACCAGGAATACCAACAACTCTTTTAATAAAGTCAGCACCTAAATATTTATCATTTTTCTCATAATTAGGATATCTAAAAACAATCACGTCCCCTCTTTCAGGCTTTTTAAATTCAATTAGTTTTTTATTTAGTACTGGAATATTAATGCCATAATCAAACTTAGAAACTAAAATAAAATCTCCTGTTAATAAAGTTGGCATCATAGAATTAGATGGAATTCTAAAAGGTTCCACAACAAAACCACGTAATGCAAATACTAAAAGTAATACTGGAAAAAATTCTGCAGACCATTGAACGATTTTTGGGCGGTCAACATACTTTTCACTTTTATTAAATCGCAAAAATAAAACAAAATAAACTAACTTTGAAAAGCCTGTTTTATCAGGCGTTGGGAGCTTTGTATTTGAAGTCTTATTAAAAAATAAGTGATCCAAACTAACCACTACAAAGGCTACAATTAAAAATAAAGCTAAATACGATGAAACATCCCATGCAAAGAAAGGTGATGCGTTTTCAAGTGTCATAATAATATCCGTACAAAAAAAAGGTAAAGCAAAACGTTGTTATTATATAATAACTTCTTTTTATAGTTTTTATATTGGAGGAAATACAATGGCATTATCAGATTTAGAAAGAGACGCTCACGGTTACTTAGTTGATCTTAATACTTGGAACGAAGACATTGCTCATGAAATTGCAGCAGAAGAAGGTGTTGAATTAACCGATGATAGCTTTAAATTGATTAATTTCCTGCGTAATGAATATATCAACAATAACGCCAACCAACCTAACGAGCGCAACATGGTTAAAGGCTTGAAAGATGATTGGGATGGTAAATTAGGCACTAAAGAGTTGTATAACTTATTCCCTAAAGGTCCTGCTAAACAAGCGGGTAAAGTTGCTGGCCTTCCAGAAACTAGACGTAAAGGTGGTTACTAAGCATTAAGCTTTTTAACTTAATAAAAAAAGGCGCTCATTGAGCGCCTTTTTTATTGGTTTAAATATTTTCTTAAACTTCAGTAATATCCATGCCTGCTGAATTAGCTAAATCAACAAAATTGGGAAAAGAGGTCATGACATTATCTACCCCATTAATTTCAATAGGATAAGCACACCTTAAAGAAGCAATGGCAAAAGCCATTGAAATACGATGATCATGATGAGATTCAATGATTGATGTTGGTTCTTTAAATTCACCGCCTTGAATTTTAATGCCGTCGTCTAGCACTTCATTTTTAACACCTAAAATATCTAAGCCATCAGCCATTACTTGAATGCGGTCTGATTCCTTAACTCTGAGCTCTTTAGCACCTGTTAGGATTGTCTCCCCTTGGGCGCAACTAGCAGCAATAAACACCGCTGGAAATTCATCAATTGCTAATGGCACTAAAGCTTTAGGGATTTGAATGCCTTTTAACTCTGATGATTTAATACGAATATCTGCTAATAATTCACCACCGATTTCGCGCTCATTAGAAAGTGTTAGATTTGCACCCATTAACTTTAGAATGTCAATCACACCGGTTCGAGTTGGATTAATATTAACACCCATTAGCGTGATGTCTGATTTTGGTGCAATGCAAGCTGCCACCATGAAAAATGCAGCAGAAGAAATATCACTCGGAACTTGTATTGCAGTTGCACTAAGTTTGCCACCACCTGTAAGGCACATCTGATTATCATTAACACGAACATCATAGCCTAGGCCTTTTAACATACGCTCTGTATGATCGCGAGTTGGTGCTGGCTCAGTAACACAAGTATCGCCATCGGCGTACAAACCCGCTAGTAAAACACAAGATTTGACTTGGGCTGATGCTACTGGTAAATCATAATGAATACCTTTTAAGGATTGTCCGCCAGTAATCTTAAGGGGTGGCTTACCATCGTTACTTTGAATGACTGCACCCATATCTTTTAACGGGTTTATCACTCTATCCATCGGTCTTTTAGAAAGCGACTCATCGCCGACTAATTCACTATCAAACGCTTGAGCGGCTAGAATGCCAGACATTAAGCGTATAGAGGTACCTGAGTTTCCCAAATCTAGTGGTTTTTCCGGATTTTTTAAGCCATGAATACCAACACCATGAATAGTAACATTATCATCTTCACGCTCAATTTTAACCCCCATAGCTTGAAAAGCCTTAAGGGTTGATAACGCGTCCTCACCTTCTAAAAATCCTGAAACTTTTGTCACACCTTCACTTAAGGAGCCGAGCATGATAGATCGATGAGAGATAGACTTATCACCTGGAATTTTTAACTCACCCGACAAAGTTGTCGCCGGTTTTGCAATAAACTTACTCATAATATTTAGTCTTTTAACCAGCTATCTCTTGCAGATTTTGCATCAAGGAATAGTTTTTCTAGTTCTTTTGGTTGTTGATTTTTAATTAAATTAGCGACTTTATCTAGGCTTTTTTGATAGCCTTCAATGTGCTTAACTATTTGATCTGAATTATTAATACAAATATCTCGCCACATAACCGCATCACTTGAAGCTATTCGAGAGAAGTCTTTAAATCCGCCTGCTGCATATTTACACGCTTCTGGATTACTTGATATCAAATAATCCATGAGTGAAAAAGCTAACATATGAGGTAGATGTGACGTCATGGCTAATAAGTCATCGTGTTTAATTTCATTCATAATTTCTATTTTCGCGCCCACACTTTCCCATAAATCACTCACTGTAACAACAGCTTGAGTATTGGCATTTTTGCCTGGAGTAATAATGACACGCCTATGATTAAATAAAGTTGCGTCAGCTGCTTCAACGCCACTGCGCTCTTTGCCGGCAATTGGATGTGCAGGAATAAAATTTTCAGGCATATGTCCAAATACTTGCTTAGCAATTTGAACAATACTTCCTTTAGTGCTACCCACATCAGTAATAATCATTTTTTCGTTAACATGTGGCTTGATCATTTCTAGTATTGCTTTAAAACTATTAACTGGGGTGGCAATCAGCACCAAATCTGCGCCATCAAGTGCTTTAGCGATGTCAAGTGTGTACTCGTCAATAATATTTAGCTCTTTTGCTTTGGCTAAGTTATTCTCATCCCTGCCAAATCCTACAATACTAGCAACTTTATTAGCTTTTTTTAAGCCTGCAGCAAATGAGCCACCAATCAACCCAACACCAATAATACAAATCTTATTCATAATAATGATTTTAACGCATCTAGGAAATCTGAAATTTCTCTTGAGGTGCCTATTGACACTCGCAAGTAGTTTTTCATTTCAACTGGACGAACAATAAATCCGAGTTCTAATAATTGCTGATAAAGTTTGACTGAATCATCAACTTTAACGGAAATAAAATTGGCTGATGAGGGGATGTAGGACAATCCTAGTTTGTCAAATCCTTGCTCTAATTGCTTAAGTCCGTTATTGTTAGCTATCACTGAGCGTACTAAATGAGATTGGTCGCCCAAGGCTGCAACAGCTGCTACTTGAGCCACATGATTAACATTAAAAGGTTGGCGAATGCGATTAAGATAATCCGCAATTTTTTCACTTGAAACACAATAGCCCACTCTTAAACCTGCCAAGCCATAAGCCTTAGAAAATGTACGAGTGATGATTAAATTTTCAAATTCTGCAAGCCAGCCAATAGCTCTATCAGCATGATCAAGATATTCAAAATATGCCTGGTCTAATACAACTGCAATAGAATTTGGAACGCGTGATAAAAAAGCATGAACCGCTTCATCAGAGAGTAAAGTGCCTGTTGGATTATTAGGATTGGCAATAAAGATAAGCTTGGTTTTATCAGTAATTGCTAACAGCATAGCTTCTAGATCATGGCCAAAATCTTTTGATTTCGTAACAACAGCAGTTGCACCTAAAGCTTGAGTAGCTAGTGGATATACAACAAAAGCATACTCTGAAAAAATAACCTCATCAGTTGAAGAACAAACATAAGCTTTAGCAATTAACTCCAAAATATCATTTGAGCCATTGCCTAATGTGATCATGTCTGCCGACACATCAAGATAATTGCTAATTGCTCGTTTTAGCTCAAAGCCATTTCCATCTGGATAGCGATCCACTTCACTCACAGCTTTTTGCATTGCCTCAAGGGTTTTTTGACCAACGCCCAGCGGATTTTCGTTACTGGCTAACTTGACGACGCGCTTAAGCCCGTATTCCCGCTGTAATTCACTAATTGGCTTGCCGCCCTGGTAAGGCTTTAAGCCCTTAACTACCTCACAAACACTCATAATATAGCAATAGGATATGAACCTAAAATACTCACTTTAATTACTCTTTTTTCAACTTCAGCTAAGGCAATTTTCACTTTATCATCGTCTTGATGACCTTCAATATCGATCAAAAATAAGTACTCCCACTTCACACCAGGAATTGGGTGACGTGCTAGCTGCATCATATTAATACCTTGCTCTTTAAAAGGTTCAAGCAAATCAAATAACGCGCCAGATTCGTGTTTAGTAACAACCAAAATAGAGGTTTTATCTTTACCTGAAGGCTCTATAGATTCTTTGCTGAGTATCAAGAATCGAGTCGTATTACCAGCTTTGTCCTCAATATTTTTAGCCACCCTCTCTAGCTCATACAAACTTAAAGCGGCTTCTGAGGCAATGGCAGCAGCGCCCACTTCGTCTTTAACCATTCGAGCAGCTAAAGCATTAGAGGCGACCGCTTTTAATTGAGCATTGGGATAATGATTTGCTAACCATCGCTGACATTGATCAAGCGCTTGTTGATGTGCGTAAATCGTTTTAATTTCAATTGATTGATCAGCACTCATGAGCTGATGCTGAATAGATATTTCCACTTCACCACAAATCTTAAGGTCTTGTGAATAAAGCATATCTACCGTACCACCAATAACGCCATTTGATGAATTTTCAATTGGCACCACGCCATAATGTGCATTGCCTTTTTCAACTTGATGAAAAATCTCGTCAATACTAGCGCAATCAAGTGTGGAGACAGCGTGACCAAAATGTTTTAAAGCAGCCTCTTGGGTGAATGTTCCTTCAGGGCCTAAGTAAGCAATATTAAGAGGCTGCTCTAGAGCAAGACAAGCTGACATAATTTCACGAAAAATATGTGCCATGTCTTTGTCTTTCAGTTGGCTTTTATTACGCTCAATAATAGAGCGTAATACTTGAGCTTCTCGCTCAGGTCGATAGAACACGCTATTAATATCATCCGCTCTTTTAACTGTCGCAACTTCGCCCGCTAAATCAGCTCGCTTGCCGATAAGCGTTTGCACTTGTTGATCAAGCGCATCAATTTCAACTCGTAATTCTGCTAATGTTTTCTTACCCATGTTGCCTTTCAAAATCAGTCATAAATTCAATTAGTGCATCCACCCCACTTTCAGGCATGGCATTGTAAATACTGGCACGCATCCCGCCCACAGACTTGTGACCCTTTAGTGCTAATAAGTTAGCATTATAAGACTTTTCTAAGAATAGTTTATTAAGACTGTTGTCTGCCAATATAAATGGAACATTCATCCATGAACGATATTTAGGGTTAACAGGGTTTGAATAGAAATCAGAACTATCAATTGCCTGATAAAGCTTGCTAGCCTTACGATCATTAATTTGTGACATGGCTTTAATTCCGCCCTGAGCTTTTAGCCACTCAAATACAAGTCCAGCTGTATACCAGGCAAAGGTTGTTGGCGTGTTAAACATAGAATCGTTATCAGCTTGTGTTGAATAATCAAACAATATGGGCTGTTTAGCCACGACATCACCAATTAAGTCTTCTCGTACGATAACAATGGTTGCGCCTGCTACACCGATATTTTTTTGTGCGCCCGCATAAATAACACCAAACTTAGATACATCAATCTCTCGCGACAATATTGATGATGACATATCTGCCACAACTGGCATATCCACTTCTGGAATGAAATCAAATTCCAAGCCGGCAATAGTTTCATTGGGTGTGTAGTGGAGGTATGCTGCAGACTCATCAATATGCCAGTTTGAAAAATCTTCAATATCGGTAAATTTATTCACGCTACTATCTGTGCAGATATTTACATCGCAATAGCGCTGCGCCTCTTCAATTGCCTTAACTGACCAGTGTCCAGTATTGGCATAATTAGCTTTAGTTTTACCGCGCAATAAATTAATCGGCACCATAGAAAATTGTGATGATGCGCCGCCTTGTAAAAATAAGACTTTGTAGTTACTAGGAATGTTCATCAAATCGCGTAAATCTTGCTCAGCTTTTTGAGCCACCTGCATAAAATCAACACCACGATGAGATATCTCCATCACTGATGCTTTGGCATTGCCATACTCCAATAATTCTTCTTGAATCTGGCACAATACTGATTTAGGTAGCGCTGCCGGACCAGCGCTAAAGTTATATATTTCACTCATTGACATTATTTCCCAAATAATTCTGTAATAAATTTAGCCCTTATTTTACGTCAATATTAGCTAAATTTTTCAAGGATACAACCTCAATAATCTGTTCTAGATCAATCATAGCTAACACATGGTTTTTATTAATTTTAAATCATATTAACAATAGTCTATAATCTCGCTCACTTGATTATGGAAGTGGGTGCCAATCCCACGCTGTCCTCGCAACGGTATTTTTCTTTACGAAATCAGTCCGATACATAATCTTTTTTTAATCTCACGAAGGATGACTATCATGAAATTCACACAACTCTGCGTGGTTGCTGCAGTATCAGCACTAACTTTCTCTACCGCATCGAACGCTATACTAGGCCCTATTCCGATTTATTTGAACCCAACTAAAATAGAAAGTAGTATCTTTGCTACAGATGATTTTAAATCTACCTTTGCATCAGAGATTTATACTGGTGCTGATATTAAGAAGTCAGGTTCAAGTGATATTTTTGAATTCTTAGGTCAGAATACTTCGTTAGTAGTAACACCTGCATCTGGAAACCCATTTGCTCAAAAAATAAATACTCGTGGTTTTGGACTAACAAACGGTTATGAAAATATCGTGATAACACTTAATGGAAGACGCTTAAATAATATTGATAGTAATCCTCAGTATTTGGCCAACTTAGATATTAATAACATCAAAAAGATAGAAATTACTAAAGGTAGTGGCTCAGTCATTTATGGTGATGGTGCAATGGCTGGTGGTATTCATATCTATACTAAGACCAAGAATAATAGTTCAGTTAAAGTTTCTGTTGGTAATTATGGCGCCAAAAATGTTTCTACAGTAGTAGGATTTTCAGATGAATCTATGGATCTGACTTACGTTGGTAGCAGAGCTGAGTTTGGTGGTTTTAATGAAGCAGATGCCACTGGTAATAAAGACAAATCTACTAATGATAATGATAAGATTACTTTATCAGCAAATGTAACTAATAACACGGAAGTTACACTTTCAAAAGGTACGTCCAATGTTGATACTAGATACCCTGGAAACCTAACCACTGCAGAATTTAATGATAATCCTACTCAGATGGGTAGTAGACTTTACAATTCTACATATACTCAGCAAAAATACAAAATAAATAATGTGGATTTATCCGTTGAGAATAAGAAGAATAAATTCACAACTAAATTTGATTATTCATTCGAAGATAAAGAAAGTACGGCAATGCAAAATGGCGGCGCCCCATCGGTTAGCAAATATAACACCAACCAGAAGAAAATCACTGTTGCTTATAAAGATGGTAACCTTGATGTCGTATCTGGTGTAAGTGCATTCGATAATGAAAGACTAAATACCGGATCTGATACTAACACTACATCAAAGGATAGTAAGTCTGTATTTTCTAAAGCTGTGTATAAGCTAGATAAGAACACTTACTCTGCAGGTGCTAGAAAGGAAGTTGTTGATTACAAATACGTATCATCAACTAACCCGACAGAATTAAGAGAAAACAAGCTAACTGCTTTTGATATTGGTATTAATAGAAGTATTGATGACAACCTGTCAGTATTCTCAAACTACAATAGTGGCTTCCAAGCACCTAATATCGATAATTTTTTTAAATTCAACTCTGGTTATACTGGGCAAGAATTTAATGAATTTATGGAACCTGCTAAGATTAAAACTTTAAATGTTGGCCTGAGCCATAAGACAGATAAAACTAAAACTAAGTTAACTGTATTCAAATCTAGCCTTACTAATGAGATTTATTTGCATAAAGAAGGATCTACTTGGACTAATACTAACCTTGATAAATCTCATAAATATGGTTTAGAGTTACAAAATAAGTACGTAGTTAACCCTAAAGTAAACACAAACTTGAATTATAATTACACTGTTGCAAAAATCGATAAAGAAACACAAGGTTCTGATGTGTATGATGGTAACAATTTACCTGGTGTATCTAAGCATAATATTAGCTTAGGTGTTAACTATAAGATTAGTGATAAGTCTAAATTGAACATCACACAAAAATGGCGTAGTGAAACTTATGCAGCTGAAGATTTCTCAAATACAGACGTACAGAAGCAAACAGCGTTTAAGAGTTTAGATGTTTCTGGTTCACATAAATACTCTAAAGATGTGGAGTTTTCTATGAGTGTACAGAACTTACTTGAAAACAAAAATGGTTTTTGGTTAAGGAATGATGTTGTTACTCCAAATAACTTCACTAGAAATATTAATGTAGGTGTAGAGTATAAATTCTAACTAAGGATTAACAGGAAATAAAATGACTAATCAAATCAACAAAACTAGAACTCTCTTTGCTGTATATATCATGATACTTTTAATGATTGCCACTCGTGGGCATACTAATTGGCTATCAAGCATTATTCATTTGCCGGACTTTACTATTCCTGCACTCTTTATCGCCGGTATCTACTTGCGACAATTTTGGGTGGCTTTTTTAATTATTATCA